>Ga0070717_10000008_pt1 | contig 299056 bp, 217 predicted proteins | sample LARL113metaG_FD_71366 | JGI IMG/M metagenome (GOLD analysis project Ga0070717, IMG submission 71366) | Corn, switchgrass and miscanthus rhizosphere microbial communities from Kellogg Biological Station, Michigan, USA - LAR L11-3 metaG | ecosystem: Host-associated > Plants > Roots >...
GATCTGGTGATTAAGGCGAGTGGAGTGGGGGTCTACGACGAGTTGCTCGAGCAAGCCGTATTGGAACTTCAAGGACCGAATACCCGCGTGATTTTCTGGGATGTCGATGCGCCCGCGACGCTCGACCGCATCACCGAGAATCCGAATGATCCTTTTCGCGCGCTGATTCCGCGCTACGATTTTATCCTGACCTATGGCGGCGGCGCTCCGGTGGTGGAGGCCTACGAGAGCTTCGGCGCGCAGCAGTGTGTGCCGATCTACAATGCGCTCGATCCGCACACCCACTATCCGGTCCCCTCGGAATCCCGCTTCACGAGCGATCTGGGATTTTTGGGCAACCGCTTGCCGGATCGCGAACGTCGGGTCGAGGAATTTTTTCTCCGGACCGCCGCGCTTTTGCCCGAAAAACAATTTCTCCTCGGCGGCAGCGGTTGGGCGGACAAGCCGAGGACGCCCAACGTGCAGTATGTCGGCCACGTCTACACCCGCGACCACAACGCCTTTAATTGCACCCCGATGGCCGTGCTCAACATCAACCGCGAAAGCATGGCGCGCTACGGTTTTTCGCCGCCGACCCGGGTCTTCGAAGCCGCCGGCGCGGGCGCGTGTTTGATCACCGACGCTTGGGAGGGGATCGAACTCTTTCTTGAGCCGGACCGCGAAGTCCTGGTCGCACACTCTGCCGAGGAGGTGGCGCAACACCTTCGCCAGCTGACCGCGGCCCGCGCGAGGGAGATGGGCGAAGCGGCCCTGGCGCGTATTCGTTCGGAACATACGTATCACCACCGCGTGATGCAGCTGGAAACGTTGCTCGAGAGCCACCGGCGAAGCCCGGCGCTCACTTGGGAGACGGCCAGCACCTGACGCATGAGAATCGTCATCCTAGGATTAACCATCACGTCGTCGTGGGGGAATGGCCATGCCACGACTTACCGCGGGCTGGTTCGCGAGCTCGCCGCGCGCGGGCACGAGGTGCTTTTTCTCGAGCGAGACGTTCCCTGGTATGCGGATAACCGCGACGCGCCCTCTTTGCCCTACACGGAGATCGCGCTCTACCGCACCTTCGCCGAGCTGCGCGAGCGCCACGCGGCAGCGGTCCGCGACGCCGATGCAGTGATCGTGGGCTCCTATGTGCCGGAGGGAATCGTGGTGGGAGCGTGGGCGCTGGAAACGGCGGAGGGGCCGGTCGCGTTTTATGACATCGATACGCCGGTGACCCTGGCCAAGCTGCGCCGAGGAGAGTGCGATTATCTTTCAGCTGACCTGATCGGCCGCTACCGGCTCTACCTGTCGTTCACCGGTGGGCCGACCCTCCGGCAACTCGAGCAGGAGTTTGGCTCCCCCGCGACCCGACCGCTCTATTGCGCGGTCGATCCGCGTCTCTATTTCACCGAGCAGGCGACGCCGACCTGGGATCTTGGATACATTGGCACCTACAGCCCGGATCGTCAGCCCGCGCTGGAAAAACTCCTTTCGGTCCCGGCGGAGCGCTGGAGCGAAGGACGGTTTGTGGTCGCCGGTCCTCAGTATCCGGATACGCTTCGCTGGCCCGGAAACGTCGAACGCATCCAGCACCTCGCTCCCGCCGAGCACCGCGATTTCTACAACCGGCAACGTTTCACCCTCAACCTCACTCGAGCCGACATGATCGCGGCGGGTTATTCACCGAGCGTGCGTTTGTTCGAAGCGGCGGCCTGCGGGACGCCGATCATCAGCGACTATTGGGAAGGTTTGGATACGCTCTTCGAGCTCGGCTCCGAGATCCTGGTCGCGCGCAGCGGTGAGGAAATGCTGGGTTACCTCCGTGAAATTTCTCCGGCGAGAGCGGTCGAGATTGGCCAAGCGGCCCGTCGACGCGTGCTCGCTCAACACACCGCCGCCCATCGCGCGGCCGAACTCGAGCGTTACCTGAACGAAGCGGTGGGCCAGGTGCCGACGCCGCTGCGTCACCCGCTCTCTGCCTAGTCCCTCATCTCATGGGTGAAGCTGCTTTCATGACTCGACCCAGCCGACCCGCTTCGGGTTTGGCGGAAAAGGCCGCGGCGCTGGCGCCGTGGTTTCACAACCTACACCTGCCAGACGGTTCCCAAACCGCGCCGGATCATCCCTTGGGCGATTTTCCTGCCTTCAAGTGGAAGGACATCGGCCGCGCCTTGCCGGAAGACCTCACGGGCTGGACTGCCCTCGATATCGGGTGCAACTCCGGTTTCTACTCGATCGAACTGGCCCGCCGCGGCGCTCAGGTCACGGCGATCGACAAGGACCCTCATTTCCTCAAGCAGGCAAACTGGGCCGTCGAGCAATTCCAGCTCCAGGACCGCATCACAGTGAAGGAAGCGCAGGTCTACGATCTGGCGCGCTGGACCGAGCGTTTCGACCTAATCCTCTTTCTCGGGGTTTTCTACCACCTGCGGTATCCACTTCTTGGATTAGATATCGTGGCGGAGAAGGTGAATCGCTTGATCGTTTTTCAGACGTTGACCATGCCGGGCACGGACGAGGTCTCCGCGCCGACCGATTTCGGAATCGACGAGCGGGAAATCATGCTCGACCCCGGCTGGCCGAAAATGGCCTTCATCGAGAAGGAACTGGCTGGCGATCCCACGAATTGGTGGGCCCCCAATCACGCCGCGATCCGAGCGATGCTGCGCACGACCGGGCTTTGCGTCACGGCGCAGCCGGCCCACGAAATTTACCTTTGTGAACCGATCTCCCGACCGATCGAGGCGGCTCGAACCTACGACGTCGCCGAGCTCCGCGCCGCGACCGGCTTGGGGAACTAACGCCGGAGCCGGGCTCGCCCGCCGCCCTGACTTGGGTCGAGACTCGGCCGATCGGGCTTTTTTGTCCCGCGCTCTCTCGCGTTTCTCGGTCGGCGAGGAGAACACGGGTTTGTACGTATCTAATCACTCGATACCGAAAGGAAACCAGACGGTGGGAAAAGCCTCGTTCCTCCGGGTTGTGGAAATGATTTAAGCCGCTTTCTTGTACGCTCAACCACTCATGGTCGCCTCCACCGCCGCTTCCACCTCTACTCCCGTGGGCTCGCCCGGGCGGCTGCGTCGCGCCATGCTCTTTGCCGCTCCGCACCGGCGCTCCGTCCTCGCGATCATCATTTTTACCCTCGTATTGGCCGGAGTGAATGCGGCCGAGCCGTTGATTTTAAAATATGTTTTCGACAACCTGGCGTCGCCCGCCACGCGGCAGGCGACCATGTTGCTCAGCACCGTAGGGTTTTTATTGATACTGGGACTTTCCCGCGAGGCGATCAGTGGAATTTGTAATTGGCTCACCTGGCGAACCCGGTTGGGCATCCATTACGGTTTGCTCGAGGCCACGGTCGGCCGGCTCCATCGCATGCCCCTGCGGATCCAGCGGAGCGAGGGCGTCGGAGCGATTTTGACCAAGTTGGACCGCAGTATCCAAGGTTTCATCAACGCGGTCACGCAGCTGCTCTTCAACGTCCTGCCGGCTTTCACTTACCTGATCATCGCGATGATCATCATGCTACGAATGGACTGGCGCCTCGCCTGCATTGTGATCGCGTTCGCGCCCGTGCCGGCGGTGATCGCAGCAGTGACCGCGCCGGAACAGGCGAGCCGGGAACGCTCGCTCTTGGACCAGTGGGCGAAGATCTACTCCCGTTTCAACGAGGTGCTCTCGGGCATCATCACGGTGCGCAGTTTCGTGATGGAAGATATCGAGAAGCAGCGCTTCTTGAGTGAAGTCACGGCTGCAAACCAACTCGTGATTCGCGGGGTGGGGATCGACAGCGGCTACGGCGCGGCGAGTAACATTGTGATCACGTTGGCCCGCATCGCGGTGATCTGTTTGGGCGGGCTCTTCGTGGTGCGCGGAGAAACCAGTGTGGGCACGTTGATCGCGCTGCTCGGTTACGTCGGCGGTCTTTTTGGACCGGTGCAGGGTTTAAGTGGCGTGTACCAGACGGTGCAGAAAGCCGCCTCCTCGCTCGATGAAATTTTCAAAATCCTCGATGTCCAGGAGCACTTGGGCGACGCGCCGGATGCGGTCGAGATCACCGAGGTGCTCGGCGAAGTGGAATTCAAAAACGTGGAGTTTCAATACGAGCAGACCGGACGTCCTCTCTTGAACGGCGTGAGCATCCACGCGCGCGTGGGTGAGACGGTCGCGATCGTCGGCCCGAGCGGCTCGGGTAAGACGACACTGATGGCCTTGCTCATGCGGTTCTACGATCCGATCGCGGGGAGCATCAGCATTGACGGGAGAGAGCTTCGTTCCCTGAAGCAGAGCTCGGTCCGTCGCCGTGTCGGCGTGGTGCTGCAAGATCCCCTGCTGTTCAACGACACGGTGCGCAGCAACATCGCGTATGGCCGTCCGGACGCGACGCTCGAGCAAGTGGAGGCGGCGGCGCGCGCGGCGAATGCGCACGATTTCATTTCCCGCCTGCCCGAAGGTTACCAAACCCTGGTCGGCGAACGCGGCGGGCGTCTCTCCGTCGGCGAGCGACAACGACTGACCATCGCTCGGGCGTTGATCAAGGATCCGCGTATCATCATTTTGGATGAGGCCACCTCGTCGCTCGATGCGGAGTCGGAAGGCCTGGTCCAAGAAGCGTTGGAGCGCTTGATGAAAGGCCGCACCACCTTCGTGATCGCGCACCGTCTCTCGACCGTGGTGAACGCGGATCAAATCGTGGTGTTGAAAGAAGGCCGGGTGCTGGAGCACGGACGCCATCGCGAGCTGATGAAGGCGAACGGTTATTACGCTTCGCTGGTCAACCGGCAGACCCGCGGCTTGATTGAAAATGACGGCGAAGCGCTGACTTTCGCGGGAGAGGACGAGATCTGAGGGAACTCGAACGGCCTCCAGCCCACGATGTATCCATCGTCTCCGGACGAAGGCGGGCGGGCGAGGCAGCTCGTTGGAGCGGCATTCGAATAGTCAGTTCCTTTCACTCACCGACCCACTTAAACCTCTTAGGCGTATGACGTCCTGCGAACCTACGGCCCCGGCCACAGTTGACATGGATCCTTGGATACAGCGGATGCGTCGAGGTGACTTTTCCGCCGCCTGGAACATCTCGGATCGAGTTTTGGAGGAGCGGACGAATGAAGTCTGCTCGCATTGGCCGCGGCATCTCCAATTTGTCTGGAGAGGCCAGTCGCTGGTCGGGAAACGCGTCCTGATCCGATGTTATCATGGGCTGGGCGACACCCTGCAGTACATTCGCCTTGTTTCCCTGGTGAAACGCGTGGCCTCGCGCGTGATCGTCTGGGCTCAACCCGCGCTTATCCCCTTGCTCCAGACCGCCGCGGGAATCGATCACTTGCTACCCCTGCACGATGGAAGTCCAGAGGTTGAATACGATGTGGACGTCGAGTTGATGGAGCTGCCTCACATTTTTCGTCTCACCCTCGACACGCTTCCGAAGAAGGTTCCTTACCTCCAGGTGGAACCGGCGCCCCGAGCCGTCGAGGTCCAGGAGCCGGCCTATCTGGAGGTCGGGTTGGTGTGGCAGGCGGGCGAATGGGACGCCCGCCGGTCGTTGCCGCTTTCCGAGGTGAGGTTCTGGGCCCGAATTCCCGGAGTGCGTTTGCACGCGCTCCAGCGTGGCCGCGCGTTGGCGGAGTGGTCGGATTCAATTGGACCTAACTCCGGGTCGGACGACCCGTTGATCGTTGCCCGCCGGATGCTCGCCCTCGATCTGGTCATCTCGGTCGACAGTATGCCGGCGCATTTGGCCGGAGCGCTGGGCGTTCCAGTCTGGACGCTGCTGCATGCGGACCCGGATTGGCGCTGGATGCTGGAGCGCGAAGACAGCCCGTGGTATCCGACTATGCGACTTTTTCGGCAAACCGAACCGGGTAGTTGGAAAACGGTGACGGAGCGCGTGGCGATCGAACTGGTGAGACGGGTGAGCTCGAGCGGCAGGGTGCTGGCGGACATAGGAACGGTGCACCGGCGAGGAAGGACCAAGCTGCGGCCGTGGCGCGCAAGCACCCGCGAGTGAGAGCGAGAAAAAGGGGCACCGCTTTATTTTGCGGGCAGCTCGGGCACTTCGTTGACCCGAGTGATCTTCACTCCGTCGTCGCTGAGCTCGATCACGGTGATCGAGCCAATGCTGATCTCGAAGCGCTGCCAGAAATCGAGCGGCGTTCCGCTGAAATACATCAGGGCGGAACGGATCGGATCGCCGTGACTGAAGAGCGCGAGGGATGCGTCGGGATGACGGTCGCGCAGCCGCAGCATCTCGCCGACGAAGCGGGCCTGGATTTCCAACATCCACTCGCCCCCGGGCGTGCGGGTGCCGCTGCGAAAGGTGTTGAACCACTCCCAGGTTGGCGTCGCTTTCAGCTCGTCGACGCGCCGGTTGGTCCAGTCACCGAACTCGCACTCGTTCAGCCCAGCCAAGGTTTCGATCGGCAGATTTTTCGCTTGTGCGAGCGGCCGGGCCGTCTCTTGGGCCCGCTCCATGGGACTGGCGCAAATGCGCTGAAGCGATTCGCCCTCCAGCCGGCGAGCGATCGCCTCCGCCTGTCGCACCCCCAGATCCGTCAAATGGATACCGGCGGTGCGGGAAGAGAGAAGCTCGGCCGGCGAGTCTTTCTCGCCGTGCCGAATGAGGTAGAAACGTGTCACCGGTCCGAGGACGCGGTCACGTCGGCCAAATCCGCAGCCGGTACGTCTTCCGCCGAAGGAACGGCGTTTGGACCACGGGTTGTATCCATGGCGTCATCACCGCGGATGAAGGCCTCGGTGCGTTCCCGGGCTTCGTGATCGGTCCACTGCTGTGGGGGCGACTTCATGAAGTAGCTGGACGGACCTCGGAGTTCGCCGCCAATGCCGCGGTCGAGGGCCAGTTTCGCGCAGCGTAGGGCGTCGATCACGACACCCGCGGAGTTGGGGGAGTCCCAGACCTCGAGCTTGACCTCGCACTTGAGCGGGACGTTGCCAAAGGTGGTTCCGTGCATGTGGATGTAGCACCATTTCTGGTCGCTCAGCCAGGGCACGAAGTCGCTCGGACCGACGTGGACGTTTTCCGCCGCCATCGGTTCGCCGAGTTGGCTGGTCACCGCGTTGGTCTTCGAGATCTTTTTCGAGTCGAGGCGCTCGCGCTCGAGCATGTTGAGGAAATCGGTGTTGCCGCCGAAATTGAGCTGGTAGGTGCGGTCGAGTCGCACGCCGCGCTCGCGAAACAAGTTGACCAGCGCGCGGTGAGTGATGGTCGCGCCGACCTGGGATTTGATGTCGTCGCCGATGATGGGCAGCTTGCGCTCGGCAAAACGCTGCTGCCAATAGGGCTGCGAGGCGATAAAAACGGGGATGCAGTTGACGAAGCCGCAGCCGGCTTCAAGCACCTGCTCGACATACCACTTGGTCGCCATCTCGGAACCGACCGGTAGGTAAGAAACCACTACATCCGTTTTGGTTTTCTTCAGGATGTTGACGATGTCGTCGGTTGGGCCCGGGGCTTTGTCGATCTTCAAGCTGAGGTATTTGCCCAGGCCATCGTGCGTCATGCCGCGGTGGACCTTCACTCCCAGGCGCGGAACTTCGGCGAACTTGTAGGTGTTGTTCGGTTCGGTGTAGATCGCCTCGGCCAAATCCTTGCCCACCTTGTTGCGATCGATGTCGAACGCGGCGGTGAACTCGATGTCGCGCACGTGGTAGCCGCCGAGATTGACGTGCATCAGTCCCGGAACGCGCTCGGTCTCACTCGCGTTTTTATAAAACTCGATGCCCTGCACGAGCGAAGACGCGCAGTTGCCTACGCCGATGATGGCGACACGGACTTTTCGACGAGCCGACGAGGGCGGGGCAGCAGGCTGAAAGCGTTCGGGAGATTTCATAAAGATTCTGGTTTCGCTGGGGCAGCGGTTCGTGCTCCGATGAACAAGGTTTTCAGACGATCACGGCCGGATCGCTGTAGGGAAGGGTCGCAGTATCGATCCGGGGAGCGGTGCTGCCATAGCGCCGGACCATCCGCGCGCAAAAGTCGGCATATTCATCGATCACCAACGGCGGGCTCGTATGATGGGCCTGGATACCGCGGTGCTCGGGCGTGAAACAGAAGGTCAGGGTGACTTCGAATTCGGCCAACGCATCCATCTGACGATCGAACCAGGCCTCGGCATTGGGACGAAAACTGTCCGCCCAACTCAGTCCGGTGCGGAGATGCCGCACACCGAGCAGGCGCAGCCACTCGACTGCGTCGTCGAGTCGCGGATCTTCGAAGTGGAACCACTGGCCAATGCCCATCGCAGGCGCGTGCTTGCGGAAGTGTTCCAAGGCCGGTTTGGGCGTCCCGTCCTCTCGGATCAGGCCCATGTAGAAATGCCGGTAGTACGAGGAGCCCTCCGCCTCGCGGTGCCGCGTCGTCGCCGGCCAGGCCTTGGGCAAGTCGAACAAGCTGTACCAATGAATCCGCGGAACGCGGCCGACCAAGAGTTCCGCAGTGCGATCGACGCCGAAAACCTGCACTTCTTCCGCGCCAAAAGTGGACACGCCGACCTCGGAGACCCAAATCGGCAACGTAGTGACGGCCTGGATTTCCTGCAGCTTCGCCGGCCAGTCGTTGATCTGCCAGTGATTCCAGTCGAGGGGAAAGCCGTGAACCGCGACCACGTCCATGCAGTCGAGCACGCCCTGACGTTGCATATTGGATACGAAGCCCGCGTCGATCGGCGACATGCCTCCGAGCACCCGCAGCAACCTCGAGTTCTCCGCCGCAACGGCGGTGGCCGCGCCCTTCACCATCTCGGCAAAGATCTGCCACTCGGGATCGATTTCAAAAGCCCAGTGGGATTTGTTGTTGGGCTCGTTCCAAAACATGACGGAGTCGACCATAGGATTATTGGGCTAAAGGTTGTGCTTCGACGGCGGCGAGGGGCGTTGCCTCCACGGACTCGACGAGACGCGCTCGTGGGACAGGGCGGGGCGCAATCTCCCAGCTCGAGCGCGTCGAAGGCACTTGTTCGTTGAGCAACCGAATCGCCTCACGGTAGCCGTTGAGCGTGCCGACATCGACGTAGGCTTCGCCCGCGCGCACGGCGCGCGCCGTGCCCCCGCGCGCGAGGTAGGCGTTGACCAAGGTGCCAAAATATTCGTCGCGTCGGTCTGCCTCCGACCAGAGCGCGTGCAAGGCGTGGAGGACGTGGCCCGGCATTTTGATCGCGCCCCAGATCCAGGACGACCGCGGTTCGGGTTGTTTCACCTGGATCTCGATCACCTGACCGGTCCGGTCCGTCACCACCGCGTCGAAAAACTGCGGCCGCGCCACGGGGAAAAGGAGAAACGACAGCACGTCGTCGGGCAACAAAACGAATCCATTCTCCGGATACCAAATGGTGTCGGGCAGGCCGATCAGGACGGATTCATCGGGATGGATAAAGGGAACGGCCCGGAAAAGCGCGTCGCACAGGCCCGCGGGCTGCGGCTGCACCACGTAGGCGATTTCCGCTGGACCTACCTGTCCGCCGTAATAACCGAGGATGTCTGATTTATGGGAGGAAATGACGAAGCAGATCTTGGTCGCGCCGCCCGCGATCATCCGCTCGACCAGGTATTCGCTGACCGCGCGTGGGCGTTCCACCTCGTTTTCCAACCGGCTTCCCACCGGCAGCAACTCCTTGGAAAAGGCCAAGGGTTGGATCCGACTGCCCGCGCCAGCGGCTGGAATGATGCCCCACATGATCAGACCTCCAACGTGGGACTGGTGGCGAGAGGCGAGGCTGTCACCGTTTCGGGGATACGCGGCTCCGCGATGGTGGAGTGCAAAATTGCCTCCAATTCCCGGGCGCGATGGGCCGCGGTGTGCTCGCTCAGGACACGTGCGCGCGCGTTGGCTCCGATTTGCCGCAGCTCGGTTTCGGATCGTTCCAGCGCCGCGATCGTGTCCTCAGCGGTCTGCGCTACGACGATTTCTCGATCGAGAGTGAAAAATTGGTCCAGACCTTCCCAGGCATCGCTCACGATCGCGGTGCCGCAGGCCGCGGCTTCGAACAGACGCCCGGAAGGGCAGTATCCCATTTCCTTCATCGCGCGTCGCGTGACATTCAAGGTGGCGCGCGACGACGAGTAGAACGCGGGATGTCGCGAAGGTTCGACGTGGCGGACGAAAAAAATATTCGAGGTCCAGGGAAATCCCTGAGGGTATTGAGCCCCTCCGATCAGAAAACGACGCGAGGCGAGACGCCGCGCGGGCACGATGAAAAGGGTTTCCAGGGCCGCTTGGCGATCCTCCGCGTAGGTGCCGAGGTAAGACAAATCGCATCGCCACTGCGGGTCGGCCGCGACCGGCCGATGCACCTCGGGATCGACGCTGCCGTAGAGCGGCGCGACGCGCCGAGCCCCGAGTTGCGTTTTAAGTTCCTCAAGAGCACGGCCGCCCGTGTAGCTGAGAACGAGATCGAAATCGGCCAGCCCGCGCGGTCCGATGTAGCCGACCGGCTTGCCCGCCTGTAAGCAGTCGAGAGTAACCGGCGTATCCAGATCGTAGAAGGTTCGCAGCTTGGCCGACGATTGAAGCAGCACCTCGGTGGCCGCCAAACCGTCGGGGCAGTAGGACGTGATCATGCCTACGTCGGCGTCGGAAAGCTCCTGTCGTGCTTTATCCACTACATCATCCCAGTTCGAGAAAAGATGAAGCTGGCCGCCGACCAGCTCGGTCAGGTCGCGGTGAGCCGCATAGTAGTAAACATCCCGTTCGAAGAACACGACCCGATGGCCTTGTTGAATCAGGGCGCGACACAGCCCGCGCCAAAGGGTGGCGTGCCCATTGCCCCAGGATGAGCTGAGCGTGAGACCGAAAATAACGAGTTTCATCGGGAGAGCGGCGTGGCGGTTTCCGCACTATTGCACACGCCCGAAAGACTCGGCAGCAGGCCACCACCGGCCGGGAGGATGGGGCGATTTCCCGGGACGGTCGTCTTTTTTTTGTCCTGGGTTCTTTGACTAAAAAACCACTCCGAGAGTGACTGGGCCGGTCTTTGTAAATCGTCTGCGGCGGTCGCACTTTCTCGGCCGCCTCTTCGTCGCAGGCTTAACGCACTTTGATTCCTACGTCTGCTCGCTGACTTGATCGACATCACCAGAGTCCGTAACCGGAAAAGCAATACCGCAGGCGCCGAGACCTGGATTCGGCTCCGCCCGAGCGCTGCGGGCGTGAGCGCCACCGGGAAGTTGGCTTTTAAAAGAGAAACCGGGCTACCGGTTGCATTTAATCGTGAGTTGCAAACGGTGTCGGCGCCAAGGCGGATGAGCCGCCGAGGCCGAACAACGTATGAACATCGATCTGATTGGGAAAACGGCTTTGGTCAGCGGCTCGACCGCGGGGATTGGTTTGGCGATCGCGACGGAGCTTGCCGGGTTGGGCGCCACCGTCGTGGTCAACGGCCGGACCGATGCGCGCGTGGGTGAGGCGATTGCGCAGATTCAGCGGGATGTACCCAACGCGAAACTACGTGGAATCGCGGCCGACCTCAGCAGTGCTCTCGGCTGCCAAGGGTTGTTGAGTGTCGCCCCCGACGTGGATATCCTGGTCAACAACCTCGGGATCTTCGAGCCGAAGCCCTTTGAGGAGATCACTGACATGGATTGGCTACGGTTTTTCGAGACCAACGTCATGTCCGGAGTGCGCCTCAGCCGCGCCTACCTTCCTGGGATGCGCGAGCGCAAGTGGGGCCGGATCGTTTTCATCTCGAGCGAAAGCGCGGTGCAAATTCCGTCCGAGATGATTCACTACGGGATGACCAAGACGGCGCAGTTAGCGGTGGCGCGCGGCCTGGCCGAAACGACGGTGAATACGGCGATCACGGTGAACTCGATCCTCGCGGGACCGACTGCGTCCGAGGGCGTTCAGGCGTTTGTCGGATCGTTGGCCAGACAACGAGGAATGACGGCCGAAGAATTCGAACAGGAATTTTTCAAGTCCGCTCGCCCCAGTTCACTCCTGCAGCGCTTCATCGTTCCCTCGGAAATTGCCGCCATGGTCGCGTTCGTCTGCAGTCCCGCCGCCAGCGCGGTGAATGGCGCGGCTTTGCGGGTCGAGGGCGGGGTAGTGCGGGCGGTGCTGTAGTTGCCCTTGAGATTGCCTAACCGATGCGGTCGGTTTTTATCGCCGGGATGAAAATCGTTCTTCTCTCCGGCACGAATCGCCCGGGCAGCAACACACGGAAAGTGGTCGCTCAAGTGGCCGAGTATTATCGGGAGGCGGGGAACCCGGCCCAGATCTTGGATTTGGCCGAGCTTCCGGCGGAGATTTTCGCTTCGACCTCCTACGCGAACAAACCCGCCTCCTTCGCCCGGTTTAGCCAAGCAATTTTAGAGAGCGACGGAGTCCATGTAGTGACTCCTGAATACAACGGCGGCATGCCAGGGATCCTGAAATACTTCATCGACATGCTGAAGTTCCCGGAGAGTTTCGTCCACCGTCCCGTGGCTTTCACCGGCCTGGCCGCGGGGATGTGGGGCGCGCTGCGACCGGTGGAGCAACTGCAGGCGATTTTTGCCTATCGAAACGCTTATATTTTCCCCGAACGGGTTTTTCTCCGCGAAGTGAACGATCTGCTCGACGAGGACGGACATCTCACCTCGGAAGATTCGATCGAACGTCTCCGTCAGCAAGTGGCTGGGTTCCTGAAATTCGTGAGCACGTTGCAAGTGAAGGCCTGAATTGGAAGTGAGAGGTTGGGAGTGAGCAGTGAGTAGTTCGAAAGACCCGCACCGTTAGGCTTGTAGGGCTTTACCAACTACCAACTGCTAATCACCAGTAAACCCCTTCCGCACTCAGGTCCCTTTCGCAGCGGTGAGCGGCGCGTGGTCGCTGGCCCAGCGTTCGCGTTTGCGGCCCATCTCGAGGGCGTCGCTCAGGATGCGGAGTGTTTCGCGGAGATGAATGTCCATTTTGGCGAATTGTTCGCCGTTATCCGGGAGGGGAATCTCGTCGTCCTCGTCGGGCGCCGAATCGGAGTCGGTTTTTTTTGCGGGCTCGGGCGGGGGCACGGCGGTTTTCAGCGCGCCGAGGCGAAATTCGCGATAAGCGAAACTGGTTTTTTCCAAGCACGTCTTCTCGCGGTCCATCGCTTTCCTAAATTGCTTGTCCGCCTCTTTGACGTGTTGCCGTTCTTCAAAGTTGAGTGAAACGCTTTTCTGTTCCTGCTTGGTTTTGAACCAGGCGATGGTCTTATTCAAATAAGTGAACTCCTCGAGCTTGGCTTGGCGCGCGGCGCTGGCGAGGCGGAGAGGGGTGACGACGCGCGCATCGAGGGGTTTGCCGTCGAATTTGGTCGAGGGGATTTCGTCCCAGACGAGCGCATGCGGCAAGGTGGTCTCGCCGATGGGGAGGTAGTCGTCGATCGAGGGAAGAACGATGTCCGGAATCACGCCCTTGAGTTGGGTGGATTGGCCGTTCGGTAGATAAAATTTTTGGATGGTGATTTTCACCGCACCCATTTTTTCGTCCCGATTCGCGCCGGTATTCAAATTTCGGAGCTCCATCGGCACTTGCACGCTGCCTTTTCCATGAGTCGAGCTATCTCCCACGACGATGGCGCGGCCGTAGTTTTGCAGGGCGCCGGCCACAATTTCGGAGGCGGAGGCGCTGAATTTGGAAACCAGGACGGCGAGGGGTCCGGTGTATTCAACCGCTGGATTCTCGTCGCTGTCGACCTTCACCTCGCCGTAGTAGTTTTTCACCTGCAGGATCGGCCCCTGTTTGATGAACAGCCCGGCGACGTCGATCGCTTCGGACACCAATCCGCCGCCATTCTGGCGAAGATCCAGGACAAGGCCACGGATGCCGGTCTGTTGAAGCTGATGGAGGAGTTCGGCGACGTCTTTGGCGGCCGAGCTTTTTTCCCCGCCTTCAGCGGGATCAAAACCGTAGAATCCAGGCAGCGTGATCACGCCGATGGGAGCGAGTTTCCAGGCCGCGTCGGGCACGTCGAAGATCGCGGCGCGCGCGCGGGCGGAGTTCAGGTTGACCACGTCCCGCGTCAGCACGATCTCGCGCCGCGCGGAAGGATCGGTCGCGTCCGCCGGCTGAATGACGAGCTTCAGCTGCGAACCTTTTTCGCCTCGAATCCGTTCGACGATTTTGCGCAGTTTCAGACCCATCAGCTCCAGCGGCTCGGCCTCACCCTGGGAGACGGAGATGATTTTGTCGTTCGGGTGAAGCTGCTTGCTCAGATCGGCGGGGCCGCCGGTGATGATTTCCTTCACCACGCAGCAGTCGTCCTCGATCGCGAGGACCGCGCCGATTCCGACCAATTGGAGGCGAAGTTGGATACTGAAATCCTCGAACGTATCCGCAGAAAAATACGTGGAATGCGGATCGTACATCCGGGCGATGGTGGAGAGAAACATTTCGACCACGTCGCTGCTCTCGATTTCCTCGAGGTTTTTCAGCATGCGCTCGTAGCGTTTGCGCACGCTCTGTTTGGCGTCCTCCGCGGACTTCTGGTTCAGCATTTCCTGGATGATCTCGAATTTGAGACGTTTGCCCCAGAGCGCGTCGCCCTCGGCGCGATCGGCTGGCCAAGGCGCCTTGGCTCGATCGATCACGAAGGTGTCGTGGGTGGTGAGGTCGACCTCCTTCTTGAGTTCATTTAGGATCCAGCTGACCCGTTCCTCCACCCGCGTTTGGTAGAGGTCGAAAATAGAGAAGGCCGCATCGATTTTCCCCAGCGAAGCGATGTCAGTGTAGAGGGTGCGGGGCGGAAAGGTCTGGGCGAAGTGCTCCGGATCGCTCGCCAGAAAAAACAGGCGCTGGCCATCGAGCTCGGTCATGTAGTCGGGAATGATTTCGGCGTAGTCGCGAATTTTCACCCCGGCGCGATTGTAGTTACATTCCTCCAACAGCCGAACGAGCGCGGTGGTTTCAAACGACAAGGTCGGCGTGCTTTTCAGCACGAGATCATTGTGAGCTGCAGCGGCGACGGCCCAGAGGGTCGAAACGGCGATCCAGCGCGAGCAAAGCGAAAGCAAGGACGAGGGCTTCATCAGAGGTCCAACCGGGTAAGCGAGGTGCGGGGCTCCGCGCAATCTGCCGAGCCGCTCTAAAAGAGCAATCCTCGCGAGCGAGGTGTTTTCCTCACCGCGGGTGCTGGCCGCCCAGCTCGTAATGGCAAGCCCACTACGGGTTCTATTTCACCAACCAGGACGCGAGGGCGCGGCGCAACTTTTCTCGGGCTCTATACAAACGGTTTTCGACTGCTTTTGGTGTGCAGCCCAGGACAGCCGCGATTTCCGCCTGAGACTGGTCTTCGTAGTCGGCCAGAATCACCGCGGTGCGGAGATCGAGGGGGAGCGCGGCGATGGCCGCTCGCACCGCGGCGATGCGTTCGTGCGATTCGGCGGAAGACGGGCCGCTCTGGGCCCGCGGGTCGGTGGGTTCGTAAGTCGCGCCCGAGGAGTCGGGCTGGTCGAGAGAAACGAGCCGCCGTATTCGCCGCCAGCGCAAGCGATTTTTCGCCAGATTGGAGGCGATCGAATAAACCCAGGGAGAAAAGCGCGCGCCGGCGCCGAACCGCTGCCGAGCTTGGTAAACCTTGACGAACGTTTCTTGAGCGAGGTCTTCGGCGTCGGCGGCGTTGAGCACCAGCCGGTACAGGAACCGCTTGAGCAGAGGTTCCCAGCGCGTCATCAGCGGGGCCAATGCGGTGTCGTCCCCGGCAGCGAGGGACTGCATCAATCCTTCGTCGGTGAGTTCACGCGTGCCCGGTTCGGTGGCTTCCATGAGCGCGCGTCAGGGTCGCTTCAGGCTGAGATCGGGTGGTCCGGAGTGGTCGTAGTTGCCGATTCGCGACAGAACCATCGCGAGGTAACGTTGCCCTTCTTTTTCCGGCATGCAGGCCGCCACTTCGCGCACGTGTGCCTCGAGCGAGCGCTCGCAGATCGCCTTCATCTCCTGCTGACGGCGTTCCGCGGCTTTGATTTTTTCCGGATCGGCCGGTGTGGCCCGTTGAGCGGCCTCGAGCTCGAGATTGGCTTGCTGGATGGCGCGGCAATGGTCGCCGCAAATGGCGCCGTAATCCTGGTGAAGCTGCGCGACCTTGCGGTACTGATCGTCCGATAATTTAAATTCACTCCGCAGCCAGGTCATGGTGTCGCCGCTCTGCTCGGCCCGGAGGAGGGGCGCCGCGGTGTAACGATAACTCAATACACCGATCGCCATCGAGGTTCCGAGGACCACGGCCGCGGTAAGGAGACCAAATTTCATCGCGAGACCACGCGCATCTGCGCCATGGGATCGAGGCTTTCGACGTAGTGGGTCACCAGGAGCTCTCGGGCTTTCGCGGTCCGGACCTCGCCCGCGGAATGACCGATCCAGCCGGCGCCGAGGAGAGAGACGCCGCCCACCAAGACCCAAAGAGCGAGGTGGGCACGGAGATAGTTGCCCCAGGTTTCGCCTGGAGCGCGTTTGAGCGCTTCGATCCGTTGCCAGACGGCCGAGCGAAACGTCGGCGAGGGGGGCGGGGTCACTTTCCAGGTTTTTAACGTGCGGGAAAGGGGATCGTGGGAGTCCATGGCTGCGCTTTTGAGGATTATACACGCGAAGCGGAGAAAACCCTCGAAATTTTTTTCGAGGGTTTTGCCGGCCTGGAGGGTAGTATCCACCAAATGGTGTGCCTTCTCCTTTTTCCTGTCTCACTTTCCCGGGCTCGAGGCGAAGGCACCCGGCTGGTTGGATGATTTTTGCTCCTCTTCCATGACTCCACGATCCCTGTTTTTCGGTTTTGTCTTGGGTGCAATCGGCTTAGTCGGTGGCTGGTCTCTGGCCGCCGATCGCGACCCGGGTGCGGTCTCTCCATCGGCTGAATCCACCCCACATAATCACAGTGGCGAGATGGCGATGGCGGGCAAGGGCCGGGTTTACCAATGTGCCATGCATCCGTGGATACGCTCCGACAAACCGGGAAGCAAGTGCACCATCTGTGGGATGGACTTGGTGCCGGCGGGCGAGAGCGCGAGCCAGGAAACGGCTCCCGGCGTGATCCCACTCAGCGCGTCAACCGTCACGGTCCTCGGAGTAAAAACCGAAAGGGCCGCGAAACGTTCACTGGAGCGAACGCTGCGCGTCGCAGGATCGATCGACGATGACGATTCCCGCCACCGCATTCTATCCGCCTATGTCGCGGGCCGAGTCGAGCAGCTCTTTGTGAACTTCATCGGCGCCGAGGTGCACGCCGGTCAACCGCTCCTCACGCTCTACAGTCAGAACTTATTGAATACAGAACGCGAGTACGTCCGCCTCTTGCGCAGTGGAGAAGCGACCTTTCAGGCCACCGCGCCGGCGCGCGACCGGCTGCGCGGCATGGGGTTGATCGACGAACAGATCGAGCGCTTGGTCGCCACGGGCGAGCCGGAGCTGTTCACCACCTTCGTCGCCCCGGTCAGCGGAACGATCATCGTGCGCGGCGTGTATCCAGGCCAGAACGTCGCGGCGGGCGACAAGCTTTTTGAAATCGGCGATTTCTCCTCGATGTGGTTTCTCTTCGAAGCCTACGAGCGGGACCTGCCCTGGCTCCGCGTCGGCCAGAAAGTCGAGGTCAGAACCCGGGCCGTGCCGGGAAAAACCTTCACCGCGGCGATCTCCTTCATTGATCCGACCTTCAACGAAGCGACCCGCTCGACCCGAGTCCGAGTCGAATTGAAGAACGCCCTCATCGGCGAGGGCAACGCGGCCCGGCGCGAGATCCCGCACCGCGTTTTTGGTGAGGGAGTGGTGCACGTGGACGGAGCCGAAGCGCTGACCATTCCGCGCTCGGCGGTGCTCGATCCAGGAACTGGACCGGTCGCCTATGTGGACTTGGGCGGGAATGCGTACGAACAGCGCCTGCTGAAATTGGGCCGAAAGGGCGACACATTGGTCGAGGTGCTCGATGGGATCAAGGAAGGCGAGGCGGTCGTGACCGAGGGCAATTTGTTGGTCGACGCGCAGGCTCAGTTGAATCGTGAGTCGGCGGGTTATTCGCATGAGCCTCCGTCGTCGATTGCCGCCAAACCGGTAGTGGACCAGTCCCTACAGGAAAAGGGCATGGCGGCTCAGACCGCACCGGCGGGGCCGGCGATGGAAGCCGCGCCCAAGGGAGGACTCGGCGCGTTGGCCGAAGCCGCGGCCAACGGGGCCGATGCCCTGGCGAACGACGATTTTGCGCGTTATCAGCGGATTTTCCCGGAACTGGAGACCGCGAGTCGAGGCCTGACCCTCCCGCCGCTGACCGTCGGCACGGATCTGGCCAGCGCGCGCCGTTCCTTCGAAGTTTGGAGCACCGCGGTGGCCGATCTGGTGCGTCCGCAGCGGGAAGCGTTGGGCGTAAGGATCTTTCAGTGCCCGATGGCGCCGGTTCTGAAGCGCGGACGGTGGATTCAGAAAAACGACGCGCTTAAAAATCCTTTTTTCGGCTCGGCGATGTTGGACTGCGGGGTGGAACTGAAATGACCGCGACCCTACGCCTATGTTGATCAACGCCCTGATCGAGTGGTCGCTGCGCAATCGTTTCCTCGTCCTCTGCGGCACGCTCCTGCTGCTGGGTTGGGGCTGGTTCGCGATTCACCGCGTGCCGATCGATGCCATTCCCGATCTCAGTGAAAACCAGGTCATCGTTTTCGCCGATTGGGAGGGCCGGAGCCCGCAGGAAATTGAAGACCAGGTGACCTACCCGCTCTCGGTCAACCTCCAAGGACTGGCGGGGGTGCGCACGGTGCGCGCGAACTCGATGTTCGGTTTTTCCCTGCTCACGATTATTTTCGAGGAGAAGATCGATAATTATTTCGCCCGCACGCGGGTGCTCGAGCGACTCAACTACCTCGGCAACGTGCTGCCCAGCGGTGTAGTGCCGCGGCTGGGACCGGACGCGACCGGACTGGGCTGGGTTTTCCAATATTATCTGAAGGACCGCTCGGGGCAAAACGATCTGGGCTCCCTCCGCGCCCTGCAGGATTATTTTATTCGTTACCAACTCGCGGCCGTCCCAGGAGTGGCGGAGGTCGCGAGCATCGGCGGCTTCGTTCGCCAGTATCAAGTGGAAGTATCCTCCGCGCGGATGCGCGCGCTGAATGTGTCGATGCAGATGGTGACGGAAGCGCTGGCCCGGAACAACCTGAACGTCGGCGGAAAAACCCTGGAGGAAAACGGCCTCGAATTCATCGTTCGCGGACGCGGTTTGATCGAGACGCCGGAAGACATCGAGGGCATCGCGTTGGTCAATCGCGGCGGGGTTTCGGTTTATCTGAGGGATATCGCAACGGTTCAGATCGGCGGCGATTACCGTCGCGGCGCGCTCGACGTCGATGGGCATGAAGTCGTGGGCGGGACAGTGGTGATGCGCTCCGGGGAAAACGCGTATCAAGTTATCCAGGACGTGAAGACCAAGATCGCTCAAATCGCGAAGAGTCTGCCCAAAGGCGTGACGATCGAACCGTTTTACGACCGCAGCGACCTGATCGACCGAGCGATCGACACGCTCAAGCACACGCTCTGGGAGGCGGTGATTCTGGTCACGTTGATGCACGTGATCTTCCTCTTTCATTTCCGCTCGATCCTGATCGTCACCATCCCGCTGCCAGCCTCGATCCTGATTTCGTTTATCTTAATGAAGCAGTTTGGAATCGCTTCGCACATCATGTCGCTGACCGGCATCGCGATCGCGATTGGCGTGCTGGTCGACGCGGCGATCGTGATGGTCGAAAATGTGATTCGCCACTGCGAGGAAGCGGAGGCTCAGCATCAGCGTCGACTCACCGCGGAGGAAACATTTGACGTGGTTCGCTCCGCCTCGAAGCAAGTGGGGCGGCCGATCTTCTTTGCCATGGGCATCATCATCCTGGCCTTCGTTCCGATTTTCGTTCTCACCGGCCAGGAAGGAAAACTTTTTCACCCGCTGGCCTGGAGCAAGACCTTCGCCATGATCGGTGCGACCCTTCTGGCCGTGACCCTCGTTCCCGTGCTTTGCACTTTTTTGGTCCGGGGACCGTTCCACGCCGAAGACCGCAATTGGGTGATGCGCGCGTTGATGGGGCTCTATCGGCCCGTATTGGACTGGGCCCTACAGAGGCGAAAAACGGTGATTGCGCTGGCCGCGAGTTTGTTGGCCGGTTGTTTGGTCCTGGCCTTTGGTCTGCCGCGCCACCTCGTCGCTTCCCTGGGCAATCCACGCTGGGCGCGAGGCATGGGGAGCGAGTTCATGCCAACCCTCCAAGAAGGCAGTTTGCTTTTCATGCCGGTGCTGCTGCCGAGCACGTCTCTGTCTGAGATCCGGCGAATCATGGCCTGGCAAGACCGAGTGATCAAAGAAACGCCTGAGGTGGTGAGTGTGGCGGGCAAACTCGGGCGCTTCGACACCGCGACTGATCCCGCTCCCGTGGAGATGATCGAGACGACGATCATGTTGAAACCCACCGATCAGTGGCGACCGGGGATGACGAAGGACAAGTTGATCGCCGAACTGCAAAGCAAGTTGTCACAGCTCCCCGGATACGCGCCCGGCTTTCTCCAGCCGATCGAAAATCGGATCCTGATGCTTTCGACCGGAATCCGGGCCCAGGTGGGGGTGAAAATTTTCGGCGACGATCTGAGTGTGCTTCAGCAAAAGGCCTTCGAAGTCGCGGGCATTGTCGAGCAAGTGGCGGGTGCGACCGGCGTGGCGCCCTCGCGCGTGCAGGGCAAACCGTATTTGGAAATCAACGTCGACCGGCGGAAGATCGGAAGTCTCGGTTTGAACGTGGAAGACGTGCTCGCGGTGGCGGAGACCGGCCTCGGCGGAAAAACCGTCGCGACCACCATTCGTGGCCGCGAGCGCTGGCCGATCCAAGTTCGACTGGAGCGAGCGGAGCGCGAGGACCTCGATCGCTTGGGCGCTATTCCGGTGGCGCGGCCCGGTGGTGGATTTATTCCTCTCGGCGAAGTGGCCACGATCGCGCGAGTCCAAGGACCGAATGAGATCGCGAGCGAAAACGGCCGGCTCCGCGTTTTTGTTCAGACGAATGTCCAGGAGCGCGACCTCGGGAGTTTTGTCGACGAAGTAAAAACGCGGATTGAGCGCGAGGTCAGTTTGCCGGCGGGAATGACCGTGGAGTATTCCGGCCAGTATGAAAATCAGCTCCGGGCGCGAGCGACCTTGCGGGTTATCATGCCTCTGGTGCTGCTGATCATTTTTATCATTCTCTATATCACGTTTCGCTCTGCCGGAGAGGCGGCGCATGTGATCCTGGCGGTGCCCTTCGCGCTGACCGGCGGAGTGATTCTACAGTATCTGATGGGTTTCAATTTCAGCATCGCAGTCTGGGTTGGATACATCGCGCTGTTCGGCACCGCGATTCAGACCGGCGTGGTGATGGTGATCTATTTGGAAGAGGCGGTGACGAAGAAACGGGCAGCGTTGGGCCGCGAGTTGAACCGGGCTGAGTTCCTCGAGGCGGTGAAAGCCGGGGCCCGCCTCCGCCTTCGGCCGAAAGTGATGACGGTCGCGACGGCGGTGGCCGGCTTGCTCCCGATTTTTTGGAGCACCCGGACGGGAGTGGAAATCATGCAGCCCCTCGCCACACCGGTGGTGGGCGGAATGATTTCCTCGCTCGTCCATATTCTCGTTGTGACCCCGGTGATCTTCGCCGCGCTGCACGAGCGAAAGTTCAAGCCCGCCACCGCGACGGGGTGAGCGGTCAACTGCCCGAAAATAAAATGCGCGACCAACAGAGTGGCCGCGCAACGGTTGGGAGCTTTTTGCGCGCTCGATGCGCGCAGGAGGCTTAAAACCGGGTCATCGTCTCCAGCTCTTTGTAGCGGGAGTCGATCGTTTTGCGGCCTCCCGAAGAGAGGCGGTCCACGCTGAAGCTTTCGACCGTCAGGCTGGCGCAGGCGGTGGCGTAGGCTACGGCTTTCTTCAGGGCGGGTAGATCGCTGCGGTTGACCGAGGCGAGGTAGCCGATCAGCGCGCCGGCATAGCTATCGCCGGCTCCGGTGGGATCGACGAACTTGGTCACTGGATACGCGGGAATGGCGAAAAATCCCTCGGGGTGAAAGAGCAGCGAACCGTGCTCGCCCTTCTTCAAGACGATGATGCGCGGGCCCATCTTGCGCAGCTTGCGCCCGGCGAGGATCAGGCTGGTCTCGCCGGTGAGGAGGCGGGATTCGTCTTCGTTGATGACCAATAAATCGACTCGCGGGAGCAGGCGGTCGAGGTCCGGCCGAGTCATGTTGATCCAGAGGTCAAAGGTATCGGCGAGGATGAAGGCGTTTTTGCCCTTCAGCTGGTCGACCACCCGATGCTGGAGCGCGGGTTGGATCGCGCCGAGCATGACGTAAGGGGTTTCTCGATACACCTCAGGCAGGGTGGGGGAGAATTTCTCGAAGACGTTGAGCTGAATTTCCAACGTGTCACGCCCCGCGAAGTTCTCGTGGTATTTGCCGGACCAGTAGAACGTCTTGCTGTCTTTCTCGATCTGCAGCCCCGTTGTATCGATCCCGTGCTTACTGAAGCGCTTGAGAAAAGGCTTGGGAAAATCGCCGCCGACCGCGCCGACCAGGCGCGTAGGCGCGAAGTAACTCGCCGCAATCGAGGCATAGCTCGCCGCGCCTCCCAGGATATTGTCGCTCTGAGCAAAGGGCGTGGCGACGCGATCGATCGCGACCGAGCCGACGATCAAACAAGGACGGGAGGCTTTGGGATACTTGGGTGCAGGCATGGGAAGAAATGAAATGACCAGTGACCAGTGACCAGTGACCAGTGACTGATAGAGTCGGGCTAGCAGAGTCGGTGGGTCAAAGGAAGAGAAGGGCTAACGGCGCAAAGGGTTTTCCACTGGTCATTGGTCATTCGGCCAATGGTCATTCTCGCGACGAGCGAACGACGTGACTTAGGACGAAACCGTGATGCTTGTCGCGAGCAGGAGTTCGTCGTCGACTTCGATGAAGATCGAGTAGTCGCCGGGGCCGGAGAAGCTGAGGTTGCGGATTTCGTTAATTAGATTGATGCGCTGGAGCGGATTTTGGGACTCGAAGGTGCGGTCGATCAGCGGGGTCATGTTGCTCGGATCGAGGCCCATCGAGATGCGGATCTTGTGCTGACCGGTCGGAACATCGCTGATGGTCAGAAACCAAATCATGAACGGGTGAACGACGGGAAATTGGCGCGCGCGGATATTCGAGAAAACGCCGAGAATGGTGTGTTTGCCGGATCCGGGGTCGATGTGGACGCCGTCGCAAGTGATCCAGACGAGGACTTGTGGTTTTGATTGCATGGAGTGGGGAGGCGCATCGTGGGCGGGGCGGAGTGCGGCCGGCAAGGGGAATTACTTGGCACTATTCGCGTTCTGACGTGTTTCACACAGGAGTAACTTGTATGGGTGACTTGATCCAATTTTGGAAAAACCAGTGGGCCGCTTACCCGGAGTGGGTGGTAGTCAGCTCGGTCGCGATCGCCGGAGGGGTGGCGCTGTGGTTCGTGGCGAAGCTCTTTACCTGGCTGATGAAGTGGGCCCTGATCGGCCTGGCGATGGTGGTGGTCGTGGGCGTGATCCTCTACTTCGTTTCGGTCTAGCGGAGGTCGGCCTCCACCGGGAAAGGCGTGCGCGGGCCCGGTCCGGACCGATGCGGGGAAGCATGGCTTTTTCTTGTCACTGGTTTCACACGCCTCATACCGTTTTCGATGAAGTACATTTTCGTGACAGGCGGAGTCGTTTCTTCGCTGGGCAAAGGCCTCACGGCAGCGGCGCTCGGCGCCCTCCTGGAGTTGCGCGGAATGACCGTGCGCATCCAGAAATTTGACCCGTATCTCAACGTGGATCCGGGCACGATGAGCCCGTTTCAACACGGCGAAGTTTATGTGCTCGAGGACGGAGCGGAGACCGACCTCGATTTGGGTCACTACGAGCGCTTCACCAGCGGAAAACTCTCGCGGCTCAACAACCTCACTTCGGGTCAGGTGTATGAGAGCGTGATCCAGAAAGAGCGCCGGGGCGCTTTTCTGGGCAAAACCGTGCAAGTCATTCCGCACGTCACGAATGAGATCAAGGAGCGGATTTACCAGGCGGCAAAGGATGTTGACGTATTGATCACGGAGATCGGCGGCACCACCGGTGACATCGAAGGCCTGCCGTTTCTGGAGGCCATGCGGCAGTTCGCGCTCGAGGTCGGTCCCCGCGATGTGATTTTTCTCCATGTCACGCTCGTGCCTTTCCTCAAGGCCGCGGGTGAGCTGAAGACCAAGCCGACCCAGCAGTCGGTCGCGAAGTTGCGCGAGATCGGTATCCAGCCGCACATTCTGGTTTGCCGCTGCGATCACCCGCTCGACCCCGGCCTGCGCGATAAACTTTCGATGTTCTGTAACGTCCCGGTCAAGGCCGTGATCGAGTGCCGGGACGTCGACTCGATTTACGAATTGCCGCTCGCCCTCCAGAAAGAGCGTCTCGACGACCTGGTGGTGGACCTCTTCGGGCTGAAGAATCCGCCGGCGCAGAAAAATATTTGGGACGAGATTGTTCGACGTATCCAAAATCCGGCGCACGAAGTGACGATCGGGGTGGTGGGCAAATACATCGAACTCCAGGACGCGTATAAATCGGTCTACGAGTCGATCACGCACGCCGGGATTTCGAACAACTGTAAGGTGAATATCGTGCGGATCGACGCGGAGGATTTGGAAAAGAAAAACGGCCCCGCGCTCCTTCGTCCGCTCGACGGAATTCTCGTCCCCGGTGGCTTCGGCGATCGCGGCACGGAAGGAAAAATCGCGGCGGCCCGGTACGCGCGGGAAAAGAAAATTCCTTATTACGGACTCTGTCTCGGCCTCCAGATCGCAGTGATCGAGTACGCGCGGAACGTCTTGAAGCTGGAAGGCGCGAATAGCACGGAGTTCGACATCAACGCGCCCCATCCGGTGATCAACATGATGGAGGAGCAGAAAAAGGTGATCGATAAAGGGGCGACCATGCGCCTCGGCAGCTACGAGTGCGCGCTGACCGCAGGCACCCTCGCGGCCAAAGCGTATGGGCAGGAGAGCGTGCGCGAGCGGCATCGTCACCGCTATGAAGTGAACAACGCCTATGTCGGCCAGTTGCAGCGCGCCGGAATGGTGATCAGCGGGATCAATCCGCGGCGAAATCTGGTCGAAATCATCGAGCTGAAAAACCACCCCTGGTTCGTCGCGGTGCAGTTTCACCCGGAATTTCAGTCGAAGCCGAATCACCCGCATCCCCTCTTCGCCGCCTTCATCGCCGCCGCCTTGAAGAATGCCAAAGCGGCGAAGAAGAGCAAAATCGCTAAAATTAAAACCGCGCCGAGGAAGATGGCGGCCAAGTAGGCCGATTCACGGACGCAAGAAAGTCGCGCCCTGGCCGAAGTGGCAGACCTCAGTCTCCGCCTGCAAAAGACCGAGAGGTCCCATCCCGGGGCTGCGGCGAGGCGGCTTCGGAGTGTAATTTGTTTTTAACTACGCTATGATTTTCGATCCTACCAAACTCCTGCTCATCGCGGGACCGTGTTCCCTGGAAAACGTCAAAGTCTGTCGTGCCGTCGGGGATACGCTGACCGAGATCCAGCAGCAGCAACCACAGCTGAAGATTGTATTCAAGGGCTCGTTCGACAAAGCGAACCGCACCTCCCTCGCCGGCGCGCGCGGAACCGGAATGGAGGAAGGGCTCAAGCTGCTCGCGTTGATGAAGAGCGAGTATGGTTTTCCCGTCCTGACCGACGTGCACGCGGTGGACCAAGTGAAACCGGTGGCCGAGGTCTGCGACATCGTGCAGATCCCGGCTTTTCTTTGCCGTCAGACCGACCTCCTGCTCGCGGCCGCGGCCAGTGGGCGAACGGTGAACGTGAAGAAAGGCCAATTTCTCTCTCCCCAGGAAATGGTTTTCGTGACCGGCAAACTCCGGGACGGAAATGCGACCGAGGTTTGGCAGACGGAGCGTGGCACGACCTTTGGGTATCAGAACCTGGTGGTCGATATGCGCTCGTTTTCCATCATGCGAGGAAACGGTTTTCCGACTGTGTTCGACGCGACCCACAGCGTGCAGCTCCCGGGGGCCGCGGGGGGCAAGAGTGGAGGACAACGCGAGTTCGTTCCACCCTTGGCGAAAGCGGCTTTGGCCGCGGGCGCGGAAGGCTTATTTATCGAGACTCACCCGAATCCCTCGATGGCGATCAGCGATGGGCCCAACATGATCCCTCTCGCCGAGCTGCCGACGTTGATTGACCAATGCGTGGCGGTCTGGCGCGCGGTGCGCAGCGGATAGAGCACCGCGGCGACGGCGATGGTGGTGATGAGCGTTGGATAGCGTATCCGCGCGGTGGTGACAAGGGCTTGGCACGAGGCGAGGAAACCGTTGGACTGAGAGGAGCGAAGCCCTCGTTTTGCGTCGGCCAGCGGCCCGCTTCCCTCGGCCGTCTGTTTGCGGCCGGCGTTTGCGTCTGTGCGGGCGCGAGTACCTTGGAGAATCATGCCTCGTCGCACCGCCCCTTCCGCCGTGCTGGATCCGCCCGCTGCTTTGGCGCCCGCGAGGTTGAGCAATGCCGAGATTGCGACGCAGCTCCTCAGCTTAGCCCAGCTTCTTTCCACTCAGGGAGAAAATCCCTTCAAGATCCGGGCCTACCGACGCGCGGCGGAGGCGATCAAGACCTTGCCGGAGAGTGTGGACGAGTTGGTGCGCAGTGACGCCGACTTGACGCAAATCTCGGGAATCGGAAAAGGGATCAGCGGAGCGCTCCGCGAAATCGTTCAGAGCGGCAGTCTGCGGCATCTCGAAACGCTCCGTTCCACCGTTTCTCCGGAGCTAGCGGCCTTGAGCGAATACCCGCGCCTCGATCCGAAACGCGTGCTCCGCATTTATAAGAAACTCGGAATCTCCTCGGTCGCCGAGCTCAAAGCCAAACTGGAGGAAGGGGCGATCGCGGAGCAACTCGGGATCCGTATGGACCAGCACGTTCGACAGGCGCTGGTCGAGAGCAGCGAGATCCTGCTTTTCGACGCCGACGAAATCGTACCCGGAATCCAGCGTTTCCTCGTTGCGACCTGCGGGGCCAAGCGCGCGGCGGTGGCGGGTGATTTTCGCCGTCGGGTCGACGTGGTGCGCGAACTGGTTTTCGTGGTGGAGGCAGATGATTTTCCTGCTGTAGTGGAAAAGTTCACACGCTTTGGCGGTGGCACCGAGGAACTGAGCGCGGACGACCAGCGCGCGGCCTTTCGGTTGTCTTCCGGCCTGCGCGTGACGCTGGAGCGAGGTCAGGCCGCGAAGTGGGGGTTGACGCTGCTGGCCTGCACCGGCGCGCTGGGTCACCTGGAGAAATTGGAGGAGAACGGGCACTCCCTGGAAAAACTGGCGGAGGCGCGGGAAAAGTACGCCACGGAAGAAGCGGTCTATCGGAAACTCGGGCTGCAGTACATCGAGCCCGAGCTGCGCGAAGGCCGCGACGAAGTGGACCGGGCGGCTCGCCACGCTCTGCCGTCCTTGGTCACGGTCGAAGCCATCCGCGGCGAGTTACACGCGCACTCCACCTCCAGCGACGGCGCTCATTCGATCGAGGCAATGGCCGAAGCCGCGCGCGAACGGGGATACGAGTACCTGGGGATCACGGATCATTCCCAAAGCCTGAAGATTGCCGGTGGGGTTTCGGAAGAGGACCTTTGGAAACAAATCCGGTATATCGACAAGTTGAATACGCGCCTGCGGGGAATTCGCGTGCTCAAATCGGCTGAGGTCGACATTCTGGTCGATGGCTCGCTGGATTATCCGGATGAGCTGCTGGAGGAACTCGATTACACCGTGTGCTCGATCCATTCGAAGTTCGGGCTCGATCGGAAAAAGCAGACCGAGCGGATCCTGCGCGCGATGGATAACCCACATTTTTCTTTTTTGGGCCACGCGACCGGGCGGCTGTTATTGAAACGAAACGGTTACGAGATCGATTTGGAGCGCCTGATCGAACGAGCCAAAGCGAACGGATGTTATTTTGAAATCAACTCCAGTCCGGATCGCCTGGACTTGTCGGCCGAGCACGCGCGCCAGGTGAGCGAAGCGGGAATCGCGATCGCGATCTGCACGGACGCGCACAGTGCGGCCGAACTCGACTTCATCCGCTGCGGAGTCGATCAAGCCCGACGCGCCGGGCTCGCGCCTGCGGCCATTCTAAATTGCCAGCCCTTGATGAAGGTGTTGCGTTTGCTCAAACGTACCTAGAACCATTCGACTCGGGTGAGCCGGAAATGCCCATCGACCGCTCCGCTCGTCTCGCAACAATCTCGCAAAGAAAGAGTCGCGCGGCTCGAGTTTGCCAAAAAAACTTATATAAATCCGCTACTCCGGCCTGCGACCTCGGGCCAGTAAGCTTTTATGGATACGATTCGTCGTTCAGAGCAGCGGACTGCCATCGCAGATTTTCTCGCCATTCCGGAAGAGTTCCTCCCCCGGACCTTGGGCCGCATCGATCCGTCTTCCTTGGGGTTGGCGATCGAGCATGCTCCGCTCGGGATTATCCTTTTTGACGAGGAGGTCCGTTTCCGTCATCTCAATCGATTGGCTCGCCCGCTCTTTAGCAGTTTGGGGGAAGTTCGAGGCCGGCCGTGGATCGAAATTCTCCGCCTCCATTGGCCGGAAGAGACGGCGGACTCGGTCATCCAATTTGCGCACCGTGCCCTCCAAACCGGCATGGGTTACTCGTCCCTCAATTTCAGCGACCTTCGGAGCGATTTGCGAACGGAGGAAGCCTACCATTGGGATGTGCATCCCGTGGTCCTGTCGGATGGCAGCAAGTACCTGGCCTGTTATTTTGTCGGCCCTCTCGCTTAGTACGGACGTCGCTGTATCCAGAGAGTCATTTCCGCAAACCTGGAAACGCGGACTGTCTGCGACTCTGGGGCGAATGGAAGACCGGTGCTCAGGCGGGGCACGATCAAGGTTGCGGAAAAGGTAGGTAGCGCCCTTCGGGAATTTCCCGGGGTACAAACCGCTTGTCTTGCTCCCGCCTGCCTAAAAAAGTTTTGCCGGATGATTGAAGACGTTGCTGTAGACACTGTGTCCCCCACAGGTATTCCCGGCCTGGATGAAATTCTGAAAGGTGGTCTGCCGGAAAATCGCCTTTACCTCCTGCTGGGCGCACCCGGTGTGGGCAAGACCACGATTGCGCTCCAGTACTTGCTGGAGGGCGTGGAACGCGGTGAAACCGGCCTCTATATCGCTCTTTCCGAAACCCGGAGCGAGATCATGTCGGTGGCCCGTTCTCATGGTTGGAATCTCGACCAACTCCCCATTTTTGAACTCTCCGCTTTGGAGCAGCAGCTGGCTGAAGAATCGCAAAATACGGTTTTCCATCCCGCCGACATTGAGCTGAACAAAACCACGCAATTGCTTTTGCAGCGTATCCAAGAAGTGAAGCCGCGTCGGCTGGTCATCGATTCGCTCTCGGAACTGCGCCTTATGTCCGACTCGGCGCTCCGCTACCGTCGTCAGATGCTCTCGCTCAAGCAGTATTTTTCCGGCGAGTCGATGACCGTGGTTCTGCTCGACGACCACTCGGCGGATGGAGGCGATCTGCACGTGCAAAGCATCGCACACGGCGTGATCACGATGGAGCAGGTCCTCTCCGACTACGGTTCGGAAAAACGCCGGATCCGGATCAACAAGATGAGAGGCGTGCCCTTTGTCGGCGGTTACCACGACGCCGTGATCGTGCGCGGAGGGATGAAGGTTTTTCCGCGACTGGTGGCGGCGGACCATCGGCGAAATTACCTTCGGGAAACCGTGAGCTCCGGTGTCGCGGAGCTGGACCAGCTGCTCGGCGGAGGGCTGCAACGCGGAACGAGTGCGCTCCTCCTCGGACCCGCGGGCACGGGAAAATCAACCATCGCTCTGCAGTTCGCGGTCGAGGCCGCGCGGCGCAAGGAGAAGACGCTGATGTGTTTGTTCGAGGAGAATATCGAAACCATGGTCGCGCGCGCGCGGTCGGTCGGACTAGCGGTGGATCAATTGATCGAGAATGGTTGGATTGAAGCGATGCAGGTGGATCCGGGGGAGCTCTCCCCGGGCGAGTTTGTCAACCAAGTGACGCAGCGAGTGAGGGACAAAAAAGTCCAGGTCGTGATTGTCGACAGCTTGAATGGCTATATGCAGGCCATGCCGGATGCTAAGTTTTTAAATATCCAACTGCACGAGCTGCTCTCTTTTCTCAGCCGGCATGGCGTGCTCACCTTGATGACCGTGGCACAGCACGGGTTGGTCGGGCAGATGCAGGCGCCGGTCGATCTGACCTATCTGGCGGACAACGTGGTTCTGTTGCGCTACTTCGAGCAGGGCGGCCGGATCCGAAAAGCGGTATCGGTGATCAAGAAGAGAATTGGCCGACACGAGGACACGATTCGCGAATTTAAAATCGACGACTCAGGGATCCGCCTTGGCCAGCCGCTCACCGAGTTTCACGGCGTGCTCACCGGCACGCCGGAATACCAAGGCTCACCGGACCGAATGATAAAATCCCGGTAATATGGTCGCGCATCAGACAGGAGGAGATTTGGTTTTGGTCAAAGCTCCGATCGGAGCGGACGCGACCAATATCCAAAATGTGCTGCGCGGTGGAGGGATTCCGGTCCGAATTTGTAGTTCGGATTTGGATATACGGGAAGGATTGGAGGAGTGCGGAGCGCTCGTCTTGACCGAGGAGGCGTTGACCGTCTCGCTGAATAAATTGCTTTTATCCGGTTTCGAAGTGCAGCCGGCCTGGTCTGATATCCCGATTGTATTAATCGGAAGTGGAGGGATCTCGAACAGCGGGGCAAGTGCTGCGGCGAAGCTGAAAGGACCCCGTCGAACCATCACTCTGCTCGAGCGTCCCTTGCGGGCCACGACCCTGATGGCGACGATGCACACGGTCCTGTCCGCTCGCCGACGCCAATATGAAATTCGGGCCTTGTTGAGTGAGCGCGATCTGTTGCTCAGCACTTTGGAAAGCCGTGTGCAGGAGCGCACCGCGGATCTGCGTCGGATGGTCGAGGAGATGGAGGCCTTTTCCTATAGCGTGTCGCACGACCTGCGGTCCCCGCTGCGCAGCCTTGAGGGTTACGCGCGGGCCTTGCAGGAGGACTACGCCGACGATTTGCCCGAGGGGGCGAAAGTTTATATTGAGAAAATCGCCCGCGCCGCGGCACGGATGGACAATCTCACCCAAGACGTGCTCGCCTACACGCGCGCGACCCAGTGCGAAATGGAGACCGGGCCAGTCGAGCTCAGCCGGGTGGTGGCCGAGGTGATTGAGCAGTATCCCGCGATCGCCTCCGCGGCCGGTTGTATCCACATTCAGGAGCCACTGGGCCGCGTGATCGGTCACGTGCCTTCGTTGATTCAATGTTTTTCCAATCTGCTGGGGAACGCTTTGAAGTTCGTGCCCGAGGGACGAGCGCCAATCATCCGGATCTACTCGGAGAAGAAAGGGCGATGCCTGCGTGTCACGGTGAAAGACAATGGAATCGGGATCGATCCGGCCCAGCATGTGCGCATTTTCGGCATGTTCGAGCGGGCGGCAAAAAAGCAGTTTTCCGGAACCGGTATCGGACTCGCGATCGTGAAGAAAGCGGTGGAGCGAATGGGAGGGGCGGTGGGAGTGATTTCTGAGCTTGGAACGGGCGCGGAATTTTGGGTCGAACTGATTGCAGCGTCCGAGGATTCCATGGGGCTTCCCACGAGCGCGCAGCTGAATGGATCATCCTCCCGAGGCATAACGCCGGAAAACGGCGCTCGTTGGTCTGTCGCCGCTCCCTGAATACGATGAAAACGATTTTGGTCGCGGAAGACGACGACGACGATTTCTTTTTCACCGCGCGTTCCTTGCGAAAGGTCTGCGCGGCGCAGGTCAACCGGGTAGAAAGCGGCCGCGAGGCGATCGACTATTTGGCCGCGCAGGGGAGCTATGGAGATCGCGCGGCTTTTCCTTTTCCCGATTTGATGTTTCTCGACCTGAAGATGGGCGAGGTCGATGGACACGCGGTGATAGCTTGGATCCGCGGGCATCTTTCACCGGGCCAGCTCCCCCTTTATGTTCTGACGGGTTCAGGCGAGCTGCGGGATCGCGCTCTGGTCGCGACCGCGGGCGTGGCTCGCGGTTATCTGGTAAAGCCGCTGGCTCAACACAACCTCCCCGGAATTTTATCCGCGGTGGCCGTTCGCCCGACGGTGACTTCTCTATAGGCGTTCGTTTGGGCGGTTTTATCTTCGGGCGAGGTAAAGTATAACCGGAGAGGAGTCTGAGCGGGGGATCGGAGATTTCCCGTTTTGCGGGGCAGAAAGTTCATTTTTCACCATTAAGTGCCGAGGTCAGACGAACTGGGTTCGTTGCCGACGGACGCAGTCAGTATACCCCTTTTTTCGGCCCCCCGGTTTCCGGAATACCCTTATTCGTTCACCTCTCTCGCTTCGATTTTGTCCACTCTCATGATAATACCGTTGTTCGGTCTTATACCGGCCGTAACTATTAAATGGTCAAAGCTGCGGCTGTCCCGGCGACGCGCGGCTCTCGCTTAACCTTCCCCGATCAAGTGAACAGCGATACCCAATCCGGCCTCGAGGCCTTTGCGCCCAGCGCCCAAACCATCCTGGTGGTGAACGATGATGAGGATGCGCTGTTCCTTTTAGAACATGCCCTTCGTCGCGTTTTCCCGGAGGCTCGGCTGCTCACGGCCGACAACGGGAAGGAAGGCCTTGAAGTGTGGCGAAGAGAACGACTCGACGGGGTGATCACGGACAATCGCATGCCCGAGATCTCGGGGATCCTGTTAACGCGAAAGATCCGAGAAGTGGATACCGAGCTTCCGATTGTGATGATGACCTGTTCCGCCCAAGATCAAGCAGAGGCGCTCGCGGCGGGAGTGACGGTTTTTTACCCCGAGAACGACCTGGACGGTGGCGTGCAATGCTTGAAGCAATGTTTGGATTCGGTGAAGAAGCACAATTGATCCGCGGAGAGACTGGCTCCGTCCGGCCCGATTGGACCTAGCAATCCGGACGGAGTCAGACTTTCCACCATCGATTCTGGGGAATCGATGGTGCGCTCTGGGGTCTTGCCGTTTAATTTTTCACCGTCAGCTGGAGGAACCTTTTAGGGGCGGTGGCGAGGTCCACCGTATCCTCGACCGTGATACTTCCGGCGGTGTTGAGCGTGCCGGAGCTGGACCAGATCGGGGCGAAGCCGGCGTTGAGATCGGAACTGCCTTCCACCATGTAGATGAGCGAGGGATCGGCAATCCGGTTGAAGGTCAAGGTCAGGTGGCGCGAGATTGGGTTGAATCCGGAGCGCGGCCCGGCTTCGCCACCGTCGGGCATCAACGGATTGGTGCCCAGTGCGTATTCCAAGAGGTTGGGTAGGTCGTCTCCATCAGGATCGGCTTCATCGGCCGCCAGGCCATCGGCGCTGCGTTGGCCGAATTGCGTGATGCGCCACTGCTCGATCGGACTGAGCTGTAGTTCTTTCGTGGCGACAAGGACAGACATTGAATCCACCGCGATCGTCTTGGGGTTGGCGTTGAGCGGAGTGATCGCGAATACCCCCGCGATCAAGTCGGCGCGACCGTTGAGGAAGGTGGGAGGCGTAAGCGGATTCCATTCACTGCCATTCACGAAATAACGCCAGCTGCCGGCCTGTCGCGTAATGGTGACGGTCATACCTTGGGTGCCATTGAAATCGAACCCGAAGAAGTGCCCGTCGCGGTCGACGCCGTTCACCGTGTGGGTCGAATATTTTTCGGGAAAGGAATAATAAAAGGTGCCGGCTCGAGTCATCGCGTCTGTGCTGGAACCGACAAAGATTCCGGCTTGATCGATAAATTCCAGTCCGGTGATCGGGCGAAATACGGCGGTGTAAGAGAAGTCTTCCGCGCCGGTAAAACCGAGTTCGCTCAGGGCCACGCCGGGACTGGTGTTCATCGGCAATCCATTGCGGCCATTGTAGTCCGCGAGTGTGCTGGTCAGCTCGAGCTGTGAAGCGCCGGGGTTCAAGTGAAGATGCGCATCCGGTCCGGCGGGCAGCGCTGTGCCGGTGCCGGGAAGGCGCTGGGTCAACCCGGTGGATTGGCCGTTCGCGTCCTGAATTCCCGTCGTGCCCGGAGTGGAGAAGTTCAACTCCAGCCGGCGCAGCACCACCGGAGATTTGGCCGTGAGCGAGAAGGTATAGAGCGTCTGGATCGGATCCCCGCCCGTATCCACCGCGCGGATAACAATCGGAAAAGGGGTGTCGACTTGGGACAACATCGGGCTCCAGGTCAGCCCGCCCGTGGCGCGATCCACCTCCAGGCCGACTGGACCGTTGACCAGCGAGTAGGAATAAACGTGGTCGGCATCGGTGAGAGGACGCGGAACCCGGAACGAGAGGGGGTGCCCGTAGAGCGTGAGCCTATCTCCCAATGCCACGGTGGTCGGCGGCGTGGCGGAGATCGCGACCTTGCTTCCCCAGACGGAGACGCCGTTGGAAGAAAGAGCGGAAAAGGTGTTTACCCACACCCCATTGTCATCGTCCCAGAGCTTCGCGAAAACCCCGCGATACGTAATCCCCCCGAGCGAGAGCGTCACGTCGTTGTCGCCGGACAAGGCCCAGCTTCCTGTCAGGGCGCCGCTGATAGATTGATCGGCGTTCAATGTAATTACGATCGATGTATTGATTGTCGCCGAGATGGCCTTGCCGTGGTTGATCAACTTGTAGTCGCCGAGCACTTGGGCGGCGGTGCAGGGCGCGAGGCTCTCGCCGGCGTAACGATGCGGGGCTGCGACCAACCACTCGTCCGCGTTCATGAAAAGCTGATGGACTCGCACCTCGTGTTCTTCGCCCCGCCCTTCGAAACGAGTATGAAATACCAGAAAATGTTTTCCCGTGGCGGGATCGTAGTACGCGGAATTATGCCCGGGCGAAACGTAGCCGCGGCTGATTTGGGTCGGTTCGCCGTCGAGGTGGAGAAACCGGTAGTTGCCGAACAACTTCACGCCGTAGGGTTCAATCGCGGGATTATCAAAGAAGTGGCCCGGAGGCCCGGACACGGTGGTGAGATCGTTGCCTGCCGCGTCGAAGAACGGTCCGTCGGGGTTTCTCGAACGGCCCATGCGAATATTATAACCGCCGTCGGCGGAGAGTCCGCCAAACGAGAGGAAAAGATAATAATAATCCGACTCGGGACTATAAAATATATAGGGACCCTCGATCTCGCTGTGGTTGCCGCCGATCAATTTTTTCCCGTAACCTTGACCCGAAAGGGGCAGCCCAGTGGTTGCATCCATGGCGAGAATAAAGATGCCGCCGGAGTAGGAGCCATAGACCATCCAATACTTCCCGGTTTTATCGAAAAAGACGTTTGGGTCGACCGTGTTGGGGTGAATGGTGGGATCATAGATCGTTCCCGCCGGACTGATTTCGCCCCACATTCCGGATTTTAGCATCAGTCCCAGGTTGTGATACGGTCCGCGGATGGAATTCGACACCGCCAACCCAATCGCGCCGCGCGGAGCATCGCTCTGGCTGGAGCAATAATACATATAATATCGGCCGTCACCCAGGCGAATGACATCCGGAGCCCAGAGCGTATTGGTCTTGGCCCAAGCCAATACCTCTTGAAACTCGACCAGCGGATCCGGCGCCAAGGGGTTGCCGGCTGCCACGCCGCTGGACAGCTGAGTCCAATGCATCCAGTCGGTGGTGGACGCGGAAGCGAGATGCGATCCGAAAACGTAGAACTCGGAGCCCGCGCGCACGACCGAAGGATCGTGAACGCTCACGTTGGAAAAGGACGGGATCGGCGTCGCCGCCGCGAAAAGAGAGGCCCCCAGCCGAGCCCAAACAAGCAAGCATAAAGCAGTGGATGTAAACTGCTTTTGGATTTTCCGGGTGAACATGCCACCCTATTAGCCGGAACCCTAGGCGGGTCGAGCGGCGCCACGCTGTCGGTCATGTTTTCTCATAGGACAGTCATCCCTCAACGCCGGCGTGCGGCTGGCCGGGTGAAGGTCTGGACCATGTAAGACATCTCTGAATACAGGGAAGATGCCCGAGGGTGAGGGAGGGAGCCGCGCACCCGGTGATCTGCGGCGAAATCGAGGCTGAGTTTAGCGTCGAGCGTGTTCGCCTCAACCGCCGCGCTCGCCTGTATTTTAATTATTTCCCGAGCTGCGTCTCGTGGAACGATTGAACGTGATAGATCTCCACCGACACGCCGGGGCCGCGCCAGGCTTGAGGCGGGAGGCCGGCTTTTTCGGAAAGGGTATTCAGAAATTGGACTTTATCTTCGATCATCTCCCAGACCTGCGGCAGATAGGTCGAAGTGCGATCTCCGATCCGAAGCACGACTCCATCTTTATGGGGCTGGAGTTTGCGCAGAAGATCGTCTGGCGAGGTGAAGGTGAGGGGCTGGGGCGGAGTGAGCACGCTGACCTCGATTTCCAACTGCTCCACCTCTTTCACGGAGACGGGAGGAAAGCGGGGATCTTCCAGCGCGGCCGCTCGGGCATTGTCTATCACATCCTGGTAGAGCGGCTCCATCGCGCCAAGATGCCCGATACAGCCGCGGAGTTCGCCGCGCTCGTTCAAGGTCACGAACGTGCCTCGTTTGACTTGGAGTTTTGCCGGAAGCGCGTCCCCTTCGATCGAAGGGGCGCTGCGATGGGAAACGGCGGCCTGCACCGAGTCGCGAGCGAGTTTGAGGAGCTGCCGGCCGTCGTCTCGACTGTAGGTGTCGGGATCGACCGAAGCCGCCTCGGCGTAGAAGGCGATGGCGGTGTAGCCGACCACGCTGCTTTTATCGCCCGCGACGTCCCCGCTATTGCGCAGGTCGAGCAGGCGAGGTTTCCAGCCGCGCTGTTTTGCGACCTGCAGGAGGGTGAGGATCGGATTTTTTCCGCAGGCCTCCTGAGCGGCCATGCTCTCTGTATCCAGTTTTAGGATCGCATCGACGCAGCGCTGGTCGAGCGCGCGCGCCTCGGCGTACGGATGATAATGACTGAGATCGGAGCTGGCCACGATCAGGGTGTCGTCGTCGATCACTCGGGCGAGTGCCTTGCCCGCTTTGGCCGTATCCACGTCGCCCATCACCACCGGCACGAGGGAAAAGCGGCCGAGGGTCTGTTGGAGGAAGGGAATCTCGACTTCGACCGAATGCTCCCAGGTCTCCGCGTTTTCTTCCGATGGAGTGGGTTCGGTCCGAGACGACTGACGCCACCAGTTCGGGCGCTCCACCGTGGCGCGGGCGTCGATTTCAAAGGGACGAAGTTTGCCCAGCTCCCGTGCTTTCGGCGAAACCGGGACCTCACCGAGCGGCGTCCGATAGCGGCCGGTGCCGGAAACGGAAGCGGCCGCGACCAGGGCGTAGTGACTGGGTCCGATCACAATCACGGTTTTATAGGAACGGCCGACCAGAGTCCGAAAGGCCTGGGCGGCGACCGGTCCGGAGTAAGCATACCCGGCGTGCGGTGTGATCAGGGCCTTGAGGTCGCCCCTGGCGTCAGTCTTGGCCGCCGCCAAGTAAGACTGAATCAGACGTGAAAGCTCAGCGGGGTCTTTGGGATAAAAGAGCCCCGCGACCGCCGGCTCACGCACGCGTTCGGTAGCGCGGGAACTCAGGGCGGAGACGGCGGCCGAGACGGTCAGTGCGGCAACCGACAGAAAGCGGTAGGAGGTAAAATTTCGAGAGGGCATGACGACGGAGCGGACTCGGAACGAGTGCCGTCGTACTATCCTCACTATTTACAAATCGGCAAAGCGTCTGACCCACGCAAAAGCGGAGAGCCGCCCTTCGCCGCGCGCTTGGTTCCCTTTCCCGCCGACGGCCGTATTGATTTTTTGGGGACGAACCGGCCGGTCGTCGCTGATTTCAATTTGGGTTCAAATGGGGCGTAATCGGGCTGGAGACACGAAGGCTCCTTCCTTCTGTTCCGTTGTAGCCGGGGGCGCCGACCCCGGTGTATTGTATTTTCGATACATCGATCCTCCGGGGTCGGCGCCCCCGGCTACAACCGGAACAGATCTCTGTGCGCTGTACCAAGAGAACTTCCTCCCTAAGGAGAGAGACCTGCTCAAACCCAGGCGTTCTGAAGTTTGGCAAGTTGCGCCGGAGTCAGGTCTTCGTCGGTTTTACCTAGAACGCAGCAGCCGACGCGGCTGACCGCGAAATGACCCCTGATATAATTGATCGCGATCACGAGCTGGCCTTGCTCCGCGACCAGGAAGTCGGACTCCCCGGCGGGGAAAGCTTCACGCAAAGCCCGAAATCCTTCGGGATAAGCCACTTTGGTTGCATGAGTTCCGTTTGCGAGCTCGTAGATAGTCATGAAGCGTAGGGGGAGAGGTACGCTGTCAATCTTATCAGAAACCCAGCTCGCAGGGATCCGGGGCTGTTGCGAAACGCAACCTGCGGGTTCCGCTCTTCAGGCGGTAAGGCAAAAGACTAGGGTTTTTCGGACCAAAACCCAGCCGCTCAGACGGAGCGCAAAAACACGAAAACCGGCTCGCCAGCATCGATTCGGGGGAGCGCCTGGAACAGGGGTCCACCGCGCCGGTTCGGCGCCGCGAATCCGTAATGAGAAATCAACTACTTGGCGCGCCTTAGCTGGTCGGCAGGACGAAAACGTCGTGTTTGGTGATCAGCCATTCCTTGCCATGCGGGTATTTGGAGAGGATCGCGTGAACCTTCCCATCCATCACTCCTTTTTGTTCGCGCACGGCGGAAGGCTCAATCGTCAGACGAAGATCGCCCGAGGCGGCCTGCAAGACCTCGCTGCGCGCGATCGCGTAGAGGCCGCTTGAGCTGGCGGCGAAGGCTTTCAGTCCCTCCTCCGTTGGCGTGTATCCAAAACCCACTTTTATCTCATATTTGCCTGGCTCGATGTCTTCGTAATGAACGACGACCTCGTACTGAGAAGATTCAGCGCTGCCGGTGCCCAGCTTTCGGGCGTCCACGATGCCCATGAAGGGCCGGGGCTTGGGCGGCGTTTGGTCCACGCAGCCGGAAAAACCGAAGCAAACCAAAACGAACAGGGCGAGAAGAGGGTAGGCCTTCATAGTTGTGAGGGGACGAACCAACAGTACACCGAAATGCGGATAAGTTTCCACTGCGGAATGGGAACCGTCGCCTCGTTTCTCCTTGGTCCTCCACGGCGAGTAGGCATCGTTCGGCGGCCCGGCACGCATTGTTGCGAGACGGTGGTGGAGGGACGAAACGCTTCCGCTGCCTCGCGGAAACGCCGTTAACTGAGTGGCTGGGGCTGAATCGCCCGTCGGCGTCGCAGCTGCTGAAAGGCCAGCCACGAGGCAAAGCCGGCGAGGACCCAGAAAGCGGGCGGGGCAGGAGTCTCGCGAAACGAGAGGGCAGCATTCTGTCCGAGTTTTTTGCGTTCGCTCAGGTCGAGCATCCGTCCCTGTGCGGAGTTTTCCACCACGATGTAGCTGGTGGCGGGTAACAGGATTTCCGCCTCGCGGCTGGCTTGGACCAGCGCTTTGAGTCCAACCCTGGTGTCGCCTGGACTCCGGGTGTAGTCTTGCTGCTCCAGATGAAGTCGGGCGGCCCGCGACCACGGATCGGTGCCGTCTCGCTCGACGATCGAAGAGAGCGGCTGCCACGCGCCGTCTTGGGACCAAGAGCAGATCACGTCGCTCGCCGCGGCGCGGGGGAAGTGGACCGAGTGTTGCGGGACGAGCGGGCGAATCGAGTGGCCGAGGCGCAGGAGGGGAACCGGGGCGGAGTTGCCCGAGCGATGGACCACGAACGAACCGTCTGTACCCATTTCCTGGATATCCAACTCCGGCACCAGATCGGACCACCCTTCGGTCAGGCCGAGTTCGAGGGAATGAGGGACGGCCTTTCTCGATAAAATAATAAAGAGGGGACGGGGTGGCAGGCGGTTTTGATCTCCGGCTTCGAGGTCGCGCTCGGCGTGTTGACGGAGCGCGTGGGCCAAGGCCAGGTCAGCTGCAAAGCCGCCGCTCAGGGGCAGGGCCCGGTCCAGCTCAGCGGCGGTGAGGGAGGGCAGTTTCTCGAGCGAGGTGAGGGTGTCGACCGCGTCCACCATATTGTAGTTGGCGAGAGTGACGCGGGCCTGTGCGACGTTGGGAAAACGTTCCTTCAATCGGCCGAGGGCGGAGGCGAGATCGCCGGTGTATCCGTTTTCCTTCGACCGATCGACGATCAGGTGAAAATAGCTGTCGCGCGCCACCCAGGGAAGCGAGGCGCCCGCCCCACCGCCGGAGAAATAGGCTCCGGCGTCTCCGCGCGCGAGTTGCGGCGCCAAGTTCTGTCCCAGTTTCGCCAATACCGCGGCGGGGTCGGAGGTGTCCGGTGCAAGAGCGATCGCAGCCGAGGCGGAGGGAGCGAGGAAATCGATTTCCACCAGGCTCGGCGCCGTTGCGGCCACGGGAAAGACGCGCAGTTCGAGTTCGGTCGGAGTGTTGTAATAAATCAGCCCGGGATCGCGACGCTCGCTGTCGCGGATCATCGCATAAACCCAGAGCGCGGTCTTTTTCTCCACGATTTTTCCCGGGACGAGGGCGCCGTTAACTTGTAACCTAAATCCCGATACGAAAATGCCGGGCGGAAGGGGGAGGGCTTTGACGTACTCCGCCGGAGAAGTCCCGGTGTTTTTCAAAGTCAGGGCGAGAGTGATCGTGCTGGTTTGCGCGTCGAGCGAGGCGCGGCGGGTCGAGAGTTGGCTGACCTCGACGGTGGCGGGCGGCGGGTTGGCGCGAGGCATACGGCTGCGGTCGCGCACGCTGCGATCACTCCGCGCCGCGGTTTTGCTGCGGAAGGGATCGGTGTTCTCGACCGATCCGGTTTTGCCGAAAAAAACGGTTTCGAGGCGGGCGAGTTTTTCGTCGGGCAAGACGAGATCATCGAAAACCAACCAACTGTAGTATTCGGAGAGGATCGGGTAGAAGATTCCGTTTTTGTAACTGCGGTGGTTACGCAAGGCCCGGGCGAGGTTGAGTCGATTGGCCGGGTAAGTTGTCCGCCCGAGCTTGATCGCGGGAGTATAGACGTAGTCGAGCGCTGCATTCAGGGCGGTTTTATCGGCCAGCCCACGCACGGTGAAAAAGGCCGGAAGAAGGAGGAAACAGATCAAACCGAGCGCAAGAGCGCGTCCCCGACTCTCGTCGAGGAGAGGACTCGACCAGGCCTCCTTGACCAGATGGAGGTGCATCACGAAAAGCAGGATGGGCGTGAGGACCAGGAAGCCCGCGCCCATCGCGATCACTGCCAGGATGGACAGCGGAGTGTAGGGCAGGAAAACGATAAAGAAGTACAAGGAGAACGGCAGCGTGGCGCAGAGCAGAGCGAAGGTGAGCTGGGGCCGGCGGGCGTGTTGAAACGACGCGAGGAGGAGGATGCCGGTGTTGACCAAAACGAGCGCGTAAACTTCCCAGGCCTGCAGATCGACCGGGAAAGGGATGCTGCGGTTGAGGACGAGCCCGGCGATCGGAAGGACGAAGGCAAAAACGACGATCGCGGCGCGTTCGCCGATCGAGCCCCAATCCCGGGTGCGGCGGAGGAGCAGGAGCAGCGCTCGACCCAGGCCGACGAACATCAAAATCCCGCAGACGATCGCGACAATCACCAGGAAAACGAAAGCCATGCGCCCCCAGTTTTCCAAGAGGCGAAAAAGGTGAAACAAGGTGTAGAGGACGACCGGTCCCGCGATGGCCAGGGCGAGATTGATTCCGATCGATTTTCCCACCGCCCGGACCGTGCCCGCGGCCGACAAGCGAAGGATGCCGAGAAAAAGCGGGAGCATGGCGAATGCGAATTGATTGAAAAGGAAGTGGGATTCTGGATACATCCAGACCGTCACGCTCCGCGGGAGAATCTGGTCCATCCAGGCCAGGGACAACCAGAGGTAGGCCACCTGCGCGCCGATGGCGGCGAGGGACCAGGCGGGATGGGGCGAGGCGGCGAGAGCGCGCGTTTTTCCCCGCCATCGCACGGCAACGCAGAGGGTGATGCCGAGGAGGAAATCGAGCGCCCCGGCCAGTCCCAACCCGAGCGCGGAGGAGCGCTGACTCGGATCCATGTTGCCCTCGATCAGACGAAAACCCTGGAAGTTGAGGAAGAGCATCACGCCCACCGGCAAGGCCCAGAGCCAGAGGAAAGCCGTCGGCCCAAGCAAGAGCGCGGGCAGCAGCGGTTGCTCCGGTTTAGGCGGGGGTGGCGGAACGACGGAAGGGGCGGAGGTCGAGGAGGACATTGAGCGCGATGAGGGAGGGAAGGAAGACGGCTACGCCAGTCGCCATGTGGAGAAAGGGGCCGTAGCTCTGGGGAAACCGATCGATGAACCAACGGTGTGCTCGCGCCACCACTACAACGCGAAGGGCGTTGATAAAAATCGAAAGCGGCAACGCCACGGCTAGGCCGGAGACGAGCGCGCCGCCCACGGTTAGGCCCCGGGCGGCGAGGCGCCACGCGACCAAAGCGGCGATGATCAGAAAAAAGTCGGTGGCGCTGCAGGCCTGGGTCACCACGATGGGGAGGTTCGCGTCGGGCAGCATCCATCCGTTTTCCACCCGGGCGACCGGTTGGCCGGTGAAGAGGCTGGCCAGCCCCGCGGCCCCGCGCGCGAAGAGTTTTAGCTCAAGGCCGGGCAGGAGCTTTAACGCGGTCAGACCGCACCCCACGGCGCCAGCCGCGGCCAGACCCGGTCGGAGGGCAGACGGCACAGGAGGACCGGAGCGAATCATGGGGCCAGTGTGGCTTACTTGTGTGAGCGGAAGATGAAGCGACGATGAATTCTTGATGAATACGACACAAACGGGCCGTCTTGAAGGCGGTTACAAAAGACAGAGCCAACGGTCCCGCTCCGGCAGGGAAGCCCTGTGGCTACGGTGGAGGCGGATACGGCAGGGATGGCAGTGCTCGTCGGTCCTGGACGATAGGCCGTGTAAGGGGCGACGGGGGGAGACGTAGCGGTCGGGTCCGATCTCTAAAGCGAGAAAGGCGACGTATTAGAATGGCAAATACGGTCCTCCGGCCGATTCGGCCCGGAAGCCGCGCGACTCCGGGGTATTTGATGCAGCAGGGCGGCGGAGGCGAGGGTCGGCGTGTCGTGGGAAGTTCGGACGGTGAAGCCTACTCCGTCATTGAACGTCGAATACTTCGATCAGGGCCACGCCGGTGACGTTGTTGACTCCGCGGACCAAGGCGGTGTAGGAGCCAGGAGGCAGGGTGACGAGCAGGATGGCATCGTGGTGGTCGAAGGTGAAGTCGCCCAACTTATGCCCGTTGAGCGCGATGATTTCAGAGAGGTTCGGCGCGGTGTCCCAATTGTCGTTTTGCGCGATCACGGTGCCGCCGCTATTCAGCTGGAGTAGGGGATCGGGCAATACACCGGAGACGCCGAAACCGGCCAGGGTCGGACCGCTGGCCCGGAGCATCACTCGTTTGGGCACGTTGCCGTTGATCACGAAACCGGCGATCAGGACATTCTCGCCCGTGCCGACCTGTGAGCGAGCAGAGAGGTTGGCCAAGCGGGGTTGCGCATCGAACTCGGGCGTGCCGGGCTGTGCGGTGTCATTGTCGAAAACTTCGACCAAGGCGACGCCGCTCCCGCCATCGGCGCCTTTGACCTGAGCTGTGTAGTTGTCGGCGAGCAACGCGGTCGCGATCACGGCGTCTTTAGGGTCTAGTGTGAAGCTGCCGAGAATATTCCAGTTACCCGCGATGATTTCCGCCAGATTGGGCGCGGTGGCCCAGGAGTCGTTCTCGGATTGAAGGGTGGAACCGCGAAAGAGATCGAGTAGTGGATCGGCCAATACACCACTGAGCCCGAAATGAGTCAGGGTCTGGCCGGTGCCGCGAATCACGACCGGCTTTTGCCCCGCGCCGGAAATAATGAAGCCGGCGATCAAGGTGTCGCTGCCCATGCCCGCGCGGCTGCGCACGGAGAGGTTGATCAGTCGGCCGGGTTTGGGCGTGTCGACGAGCAAGACCGCGGCCGCGCTGGTGACCTGTCCCGAGGGATTGCTCACGATCGCGGTGTAGCTCCCGTTGTCGCTCGGCTGAAGATTGCTGATGGACAGAACCGAGCTGGTCTGACCGGAAAGAACCGTGCCGTTCTTCTGCCAGCTATAGGTCAGATTGGGGCCGGTCGCGACGACCGAAAAAGTGACGGTGGAACCTGGGGAAAGGGTCTGGCTGACTGGGTCCGTGGTGATCGAGGGCGAGGGATTGGCCGGAGGCTGGTCGGGGTTGCCGAAGGCTTCCATCGCCGCAGTGGGACGGCCGTCGGTGCCCCAGGCGCCGAGTCCGTAGTTGCGCCAGTTATACGCTTCGGGCTCCCAATAAAACACGCCGAGGCCTCGCCCACCGGGTACGGCTTGGGTCTTCGCGATCAAGTCGACCAGCATGTCTTTGGCCACCTGGGGCGCGTTCATCGGCATGCCGGTTTCGCAGATGGCGACCTCCTTGCCGTACCGCGAAGCCATGGTATTCAGGGTGGTTTGCACCATCACGTTTCGGAGCTGCCAGTTGCTCGCGGTTGGGTAATGGGAAAGGCCGATCACGTCGTATTGGCCGTGGTTGGCTTCGAGTTGATCGAAGAATTGCTGAAACGCGTCGGTCTCGAAACCGTTGTGACAGTGGATCACCACCTTCGTGCTCGGGCTGACCGCTTTGACTGCATCGTAACCGCGGTTGATCAACTGGGCGAGCTGACTGAAATGGTTGGTGTCGCCGTCGGGCCAGAGCATCCCGGCGCGAATCTCGTTGCCCACCTGTACCCATTCGGGTGATACGCCGGCGGCCTTCAAGGCGGAGAGCACGTCGAAGGTGTGGTCGTAGACATCGGTCAGAAGTTGGCTGAAGGAATGGTTCGCCCAGGCGGCCGGTTTGGCCTGGTGGGCCGGGTCGGCCCAGGTGTCGCTGTAATGAAAGTCGATCATGATCCGCATCCCGCGGTTTTTCGCTCGCACCGCCTGCTTGACCACGTCGGTTTTCCCGCACCAGCCGCCGACCGGATCGACCCACACCCGGAGTCGAATCGAGTTGATGCTGTAACTCTGGAGAATGGTCAGGAGGTCCAGCGAGACGCCATCCCGATCCTTAAACGTGTAGCCGTTTGCCTCCATTTCCGAGAGCCAGCTGACGTCGGCTCCTTTGGCAAAATCCGCCCGGGCGTTCGGGCTTAGCCCGAGACAGAGGCAGCAAATCGAGGCGCGAATCAGACGCGCAATGCAGGTAGGAGCAGGGACGACACGGCGCATAACAGAAAAGGGACCGCCGCGGCACCCCGGACTGAAGAAGGCTTATCTTTCAGCGTGAGCGCAGCTTGCGGATCCCGAGAGTGGAATCGTTTTATGATTTATGAAACAGTTTAAAATATCGGCGCACCGAAGAAAATCTAGAGGAAAATTCGCTCTAAACCGGGGGAAATCCCGGCCACCCGCCGACCCGGAGGCGGGGTGCTACGAGCTGGCGGCGGCCGAAGCCACTTTACGGATACGCACGCCCATATGGCACTCGTCCACTGTCTCACGCACTTCGATTTTCATTCCCACTGCGAGAGCCGGATGTTGCTGGGCGATCGCGACCGCCTCGTCGAAACTGCTGACCATCACCTTGACGTATCCCCCGATCGCTTCCTTGGCTTCGGGAAACGGGCCATCGGTGATCCTCGTCCCGCCCACCCCCGAGACGGTGCGGGTCTCGGCCTCCAGGGGCTGCGCCTCGATCGCTTTGCCCTGTTCGAGCAAACGATCGTACCACGTGTTCCAACGGTCGATTAGCTGCTGACGTTGTTCCGGCCCGAGCGGCCGAAAGAGCTCTTCGCCCGTATTCCGAAAGAGGAGCAAGTAAGGTTTGGTCACAGAGGCGGGCTTGGTTTCCATGAGAGTGCGTCCGGTGGGAGGAAGGAAGACGAAGGCAGTTTATCGGCAACAATCTACGGCGAAAGCCAATTTATAAAAACCGGTTTCCTGCCAGCGAGCGCTGCTTGATCGCGATCTCGCGCGATTGGAAGCAAGTGCCGACCCTGTCCGAAACTGGCGATGTCATTCGTTGAAGAAGAGAACGCCGTTCTCCCGGCCTCGAAAAACATCCACTTCCGAGAAAAAAATCTCAACCTGATGAACTCCGCCATCAACACCAAAACCACCATGGACGCTCTCACTCCTCAAACTCCTTCGGCTAAAACCACCGCCGCGCTTCCCGCTAAATCGTGGACCCGACACATCGCCACCGGGATTCGGATTTTGCTCGGATTGATGTTCTTGGTTTTCGGGCTGAACGGTTTTCTCCATTTCATTCCCGAGCCCACCACGCCCATGCCGGAAGGCGCAGTGATGTTCGCCACCGCATTGATGAAATCCGGCTATATGATGCCTTTGATCGCGGGAACGCAGCTCCTGGTAGGGGTTCTGTTGTTGGTCAACCGTTGCGTCCCGTTCGCCCTGGTCGTGTTGGCGCCCTTCATGGTGAACAGCATCGCCTTCCATCTTTTCCTCGAGCGCACCGGCCTGCCGATGGCGCTGGTGATTTTCGGACTGCAACTCTACTTGGCTTGGGTTTATCGCAAAGCCTACCGCCCGTTGTTCACCAGCCAGGTGCCGTAGAGGGTGACAAAGCTGTAGTGAAATAACGGTTACACGGCAGCCTGATTGGCGGCGGGCGCGGGACCACGCTGGAGCGTTCGGGGAGCCAAATCGGTTAGCCTGCGGCTCGCCCGGTGCGGTTGGCCCAACCTCGGACGCTCAACGTTTCGGTGTATATAATTTATCTGTGGGACGCCCCAAAGGGCGATCGCCTCCAACCAGGCGAGCGCCCAATGGAAGTGCTCTCATTTTATACAACCGCTCGGAGGCAGAAGAAATGTAGATAAATAAAGAGCGTGTTTGAGCTCGCGTATTTAATAAAGCGAACGACGTACAGGTAACAGCGGCGTTACTATATCAGGTCAGCTCGGCATTGCTTCGCGAAGAAAGGTCTCAATATAAAGTGGAATGCGCGCGGAGCGCTTCGATTTCCGGACCGAGCGGGAGCAGATGAATACTAAAATAGACTGTATAACCCCTGTATGAAAAACACCACGCTACTGGCCATGATCGTCCTTGTCGCTGCGTCTGGGATGGCGCGAGCCGATATTCAGGATCGCTTGTTCGATTTCACCGACACTTATTATCGGCAAAACGGCATCGATCCTTTACTGATCGCCGGGCGCCGCCAGGCCGTGCCGCCGCAAGCGGTGGCGGACACGCCGAATTTTCCTTTTCAGCGCGGCGTGCGGGCGCTGTTAACGCTTCCGGCTTACGACGACAGTGGTCATGAGGTCTTTTTCACCGTCATGGGCGGTTTTGCGGCCAATGCATTCGTCCCCGATTCATCGGGGGCGCGAACCAAGCAAACCGCGGACAGCACCTTTGAATATGTTTTTCCCAAGCAAGGCACCAATCCGATTGGATTAGGCGCGGCTCGGCAATCTGTGGTCTTGGATCTGAGACACGGCTTTTTCAGCAATGATAAACTCGGTATCTGGACTCATGTCTGGGTAAATTATACTCCGGCGGCTCTCACCACCACCGAAGGGCAAAGCGCTCTGGCGGACCTGGCGCGGCGCAACGGAACCGACTTGGACGGCACGCCGTTGCTCACCCGGGTCAATGATATTGATGACTTGTTTAAAAAGGGTTTTGTTACCAAAACCCAAAGGCCGTTGTCAGACCCGTTGCACTACTCCATCTGCCCGGTGATCAAAGACCCTCGCCACGGTGGAATCGCACCGGATCAGTTTCTTAATTTCACGCGGAAGGCGGATGGCACACCGCTCGAGCCTCAATTCTTAGCTGATTTTTTGAGCCTTCAAACCACGGGCGATTTTACGCATTGATCGCTCTCTGTGTGTTGCAAGCTGGCTCACGTGGGGACGTGGGCCAGCTTGATTCTACGTTCCCAAAATTCACCCACGGTCCGCGCGGTCTGTCTCAGTTCTCCTCGAAAAGCTCAATCAGCGCCACGCCGGTGGTGCGGTTCTTCCCCGAGACCACGGCGGTGTAGGTGCCTGGATTTACCGTCACCACCAGAGCCGCGTCGTTTGATCCCACATCCCACGTATCAATTCCGACGGCCTGGAAGTCGGGGCGAAGCGACGCATCCCAGTTATCATTGCTCGCTATAATCGCGGTGGCGTTGTGAAGCTCGATCACTGGATCGGCTAAAACTCCCGGGACATTGTATTTAGTCAGAGCCGGTCCCGACGCGCGAATGATCAACTTTCTTGGGCCGGTTCCGCCCACGACGAAACCCGCGATTTGTACATTGGCGTCGGTCTGCACCAGAGACCGAGTCGATATATTAATCAAGCGAGCGTTGTTGTTGCCCGTGTCGATTTCATATACTTCGATTAACGCGGTGCCGGTCGCGTTGTTCTTGCCCGCCACGATCGCGGTGTAGGAACCCGAGTTCAACGTCACGAGGGCCGCCGCATCCTTCGAACCGTCGTCCCAGGCGAAGGCACCGGCCGTTTGAAAGGCGGCCAGCAGTGCTGCCTTCTGGACCGGGTCGTCGCCCCAGTTGTCGTTGGTGCCTATAATATGAGTGGCGTCATGCAGCTCCAGGGTGGGATCAGCCAGAACGCCGGGCACGGAAAATTTTGCCAAAGCTGGCCCGGACGCGCGCACCAGCACGGTTTTCGTTCCGGTGCCGCCGATCACAAATCCAGCGATCATCACGTCGCCACCCGCCCCCACATAGGAACGAGTGGATATATTCACCAACTTGGAGACCGTCGCCCCAACGTTGCCGACGGTCAGCGTCACCGCGTTGCTTTGCGTTGTGCCGCCGGCGCTCGTCACAGAAACCTGATACGAGCCGGCGTCGGAGGATTGAACATTGGCCAAGGTCAAGGTAGCCGAAGTCGCGCCGGAAATCGCGGTGCCGCCTTTATACCACTGGTAACTGAGGCCCGTTCCCGAGGCCACGACGGTGAAGGTGACCGACTGTCCTACTCCGGCGGATACGCTCTGGGGCTGCTGGGTGATTGACGGCGGGGGTGGCGGAGGAGGGGGAGCCGCGCCGGTTGTTCCAACCCGCAGCCCGCCGCCGAAACTCGTGACCCAAACCTCGTTCGAGTTCGAGGGATTATAAAAAACCCGTTCGGGCTGTCGAAAAGGATAATTGGTCACGCTCGAGAAAACCGGACTCGCGGTGTGGATATTCGAGGTGTGCCAGAGCCCTTGGGTTTCGGTGGTGAGAAAAACCTCATTGGTGTCCGCGGGGTTGAAGGTGATGGACGTCACGCGATCGAGAGCGTTGATCCTCGTCCAATGAGCGCCCCGATCGGTGGTTTTATATAATCCGCCAAGCCCGTTGGGCGGCCCGCCCCAGCCGCTGAAAACGCAGGCATACCAGGTGTTTTGCGCGCTGTCGCTCGGGTCGAGGACCACGTCCTTGGTCCAATACAGCATGCCCGGATCGGAGACGTCGCTCCACGTGTTGTTGGCCGGATTATAGAGAAACACGCCCGAACTGGCGGTGAAAGCAGTGGTGCGATGCCCGGAATAGCTGCAGAGCACTTTTCCATCATTGAGCACCACGATGCAGGCGGGATGACCTTCCGTCCGCGGCGGATTGGGCAGTTTGGTCCAGGTGGAGGCCGCTCCGTTTTGAATATCCTGCGAAACGAAAACACCGCCCGCAGTCGAGTGGATCACGCTGGCATACATTCGATTTGGAGCGGTCGGATCGAGCGCGAGCCAGAACACCGGATGACCGAAGGCGTGCAGATCCTGCCAGGTGGATCCCTTGTCGGAGGAGAAAATGATTTTTCCGTTGGGGTCGCTGTTGTCCAGCGGACTGTTGGCCAACCGCGTGCTCTGATACATATCGTGGATATTCGACGTGCCCGCATAGATAATATTCGTGGTCGGATGTTTGACCGCCCGGTACATGGTATTCGCGGTGTGGCCGGTGTATTTAAAAGACCAGGTCACCCCGCTGTCGGTGCTTCGGATGCCACGGATGTCGGAAAAACAGGCGAACATCGTCTGAGGGTCGCCCCAGAGCACCTGCCAACAGGTCGTATTTTCAATGTCGATACTGTGATAACTCGCTCCCGCGATCGTGGTGGTGTTGACCGGGTGCTGGTCAGCGGGACTGACGTAGGCCTGTTTCCAGGTCGTCCCGCCGTCGCTCGTGCGGTGGACAAAACCCAAGTCGGTGAAGACCACCTTAGACGAATTGTTTGGCGCGACGCCGAGCCCGAGCACGATTTCCCCATAGGACCAATCGCGATCTCCGCCGCGGCCCGACCAGCCTGTATTGATATTTTGGTTATTCGCGGCGTGAAACACATTGGTCCAGTGCAGGCCGCCGTCGCTCGTCTTCATGATCTCGGGTACTTGACCGAAACTGGCTTGATTGCTGCCGCCGGCGTAGACGGTGTTGATGTCGTTCGTCGCCATCGCGACAAACATCATAAAGTCATTGGCCGGATCGATCCCGGTCATTCGAGGCGTCCAGCTGCCCGTTCCGTTGTCCAAAGCATAAATCGATTTCAGCGCGCCGTAATAATCCGCGCCGATATCCTTGCCCGGGTAAACTGAGCCGGCCGCGACGGTCAGGCAGAAGAAACGGGTCTGGGTCCCGGCTTTGGCGCCCGCAAAAGAGAGCAGTTGCTCGGACGCAGGGACGCCGGGCAGGCCAACGTTCGAGAAGGTGGTTCCGCCGTTGGTGGATACGATCAAACCGATACTCGTGCCGAGATAGATGTTATTCCCATCGAAAAATGCGCCGCCCACCAGTGCACCGTTGCTCGCGTTGATCGTGATCCCGAGGGAGTGAAAAGTCGTGCCGCCATCGCTTGATAAATAAAGGTCGGAGTAACCGGCCAAAATCACTCGGTTAGGATTATTATAATCTGCCCAAATGCTGTACGCGTCGTCGAAGGGAAGGGGATTGCCGGCGAGTTTGCTCCAGGTGGCTCCGCCGTCCGTTGTTTTGACCGGGAAAACGATGTCGCCCGCGTAACTCAGGCTATAAGCGATCGCGGCGTTGTTGGTGAATCGGACGGCGGAGTCGTGGCCGCCTTGGGTCTGGGAAAAATTCACCATTGAATACGCATCCCCGAAATTCGTGGTGTGATAGAGCCCGCTCATGTCACAGGAAACGTAATACTCGTTGTCGTTGGCCGGATTGATCGACGGAGAATAAAGGGCTCCGCCGCCGCCCACACCCCGGCTGGCCCAGGTGGTGGGAACTTGAGCGCGCGCGAGGCTGGAACAGAGGATCAGAAAGAAAGTGAAGCGAGCCAGTTTCATGAGGAGCAGACCAAGAGCGAATCGCCGAAATTTTCCGAAACAGGGGAGGAGGCGACCCGCCATAATTGAAATCGAAGCGACCCGAAGCGGAACAGATTTCCGGGATGAAAGATCCGCCTACCGGGCGTTTGAGGTATATTTTACATCGACCGGGCGTAGTGCGCCGCATCACTGAGGTTTATCGTTTTCACAGTGGCGATAGGACCGGCAGGAATGACGTCGAGTTAAGAAGAGGTAGGGTCGCCGAACGATCGAATGTAGGTGAGGTGCCCTCACCCCGCGACGACGGAGCCGCCTCCGTCCGGCGACGTTCACGCAGGGTGGGGGCACCCTGCCTCCATTCGCCCCTCGCGCAAAGTCGACGGAGCACCGCCTCAACTGAGCGTCATTCCGCTCCGGCACCATTTTGCCGACATTTGGTCTCTCGGCTTATGCGTTGGGCCCTTGTTGGTTTGTTTTCCGTGCCTCGCGCCCGCCGAGTGTTACCCGCGGTCGCTTTCCTGGTCGGTCTGGGATTCGCCGTCTGTAGTGGCTGTAAGACTACAGCGACGGCGGGCGGCTGGCATCAGGTTCGGCTCGGTCTTTGCGAGGACTACCCGGAGGAGTCTCGCACTGTGGCCGCTGCTCGGCGGGACCTCGCCTTCGTCCAGCAGAGTGGCGCCAAGGTTTTACGGATTGCTTTCGGCTGGGATGCGATGGAGCCCAGTCAGGGAAAATTCGATTGGAGTTTCTGGGACGACGTCGTCGCGGCGGCTCATGATGAGTACCAGATCGAACTCATTCCTTATCTTTGTTATACCCCGCGCTGGGCCGCGACGGATGCAGGGGAGAATTTCTGGCGATCGCCGCCCCGCGACAACACCGCCTTTGCGGAGTTTGTCGAAGCTGCGGTCCACCGCTATCGAGATCGTATTCACAGCTGGGAGCTCTGGAACGAACCCGACAACGCGTCGTATTGGCTCGGCACGCGCGAGCAGTTCGCCTCGTTGGTCAAGGCCGGGGCGGCGGCGGTGCGCCGAGCTGATCCTTCGGCGAAAATCGTGCTCGGGGGAATCGCGACCAATCTCGATTTCCTGCGGGCGCTCTTCCGGGACGATCATCTCGCGCCGTTTGTCGACATCGTGAATTTCCACAGCTACTTGGAAACCTGGCATGGGGATGCGATCGAGCAGCTCACGCCGACGATTCGGCAGGTCGCCCAAATCGTGCGCAACTTTGGCGAAAACGAGCCGCTCTGGCTGGCGGAGGCGGGCTACAGTTCGGTCGGGGCGCGACCACAGACCTCGGATTTCTATCGGCCTCACTATCGGGACGAACACACCGAGGCAGCCCAGGCGCGCGCGCTGATCCGCACGGTGGTCCTGGCGGAGTGCTCGGGGTCTCTTTCCACTGTAGCGTGGTACCGGATACACGACCTTCCGCCGGGTGAGACGGTGATTGGCGACGATAACAACCGGCACCTCGGCCTGATCGGCTCCGATGGAAAAGAGAAACCGGCCGCGCGGGCCTTTGCGCAACTCGCCTCTTTTTTTTCAACCCTTCCGCGAATTGCCCGTGGTGCCAGTTGGCGGACCTTTGCGGTCACCCGTCGAGGCCCACCTGATTGAAACGAAAGACGGACGGCGACTGCTCTTTGTTTGGAACGCAATGCCCGCCTCCGCGCCGCCGGGCGAACTCCAAACCGTGGATACACGAGAGCAACATGTGACCCTGCGTGCTTCGCTCCCAGAGCACGCGCGGCTCGTCTCTGTCCCCTGGGCGACCGATCCGGCGGAATCTCCGCAGATCGTGCCGCGGGGCGCGGCCTCCGAGATCACGCTGACCGTGCGCGGTTCACGTATCGCGATTTTCAACCCAGTGCCTTGAGCGCGAGGAAGACCCTTGCGCGACGAGCACGGCGGCGTGGTGAGCTTCGGCCTTGCTCTGAAGGCGAGAGCGCTTCCGCCGGGTGACGCCCCGAGGTAGTGAGTTTCCGACTACGCGGCTTTCAGAAAACGACCGAGCCGCGCGGTCACGCGCGCCAACTCGGCCACGCGCTGAAGGACATCGGGATCGACGATCGCTCCAGCCTTAAAGGCGTCGCTGGTGGCGTAGACGAACCGAGGTACGATCACGCTGCGGAAATCGAGCATCAGGCTATTTGCGAGGGACATGATCGACATATAGCTGCTCATTCCGCCCGCGGCGCAGAGGAAACCCACGGCCTTATTTTCCCAGCCGCTGCCGGTGAGTTCGATCAGGTTTTTCACCGCGGCGTTGGCGTCGTAGTTATAGATCGCGGTGGCAACGATGATGGCGTCGGCTTGGGTCAAAAGCTCCCCGACCCGAGTCACGTTGATATGGCTGTAAGACGGACCGCCGTCGCAGAGCGGCAGGGGGAAGTCGCGGAGGTCGAGCAACGTGGCGGGTTGTCCGTCTTGGGCCAAGACACGCTGTGCTTCCGCGGCCAAGAGGCGGCTGTTGCTGTCCGGGTTGAGACTGGAAGAGAGGATCAGGATCATAGTTTTAAAAGGAGGGTTCCCGGATCGCCGAGGCAGGAGAGCGCGTGACGGTGGCGGCCTAAGCTTGATTCGGTGGAAAACGTGCGCAGGGTACAACCTCAAGTTAACTTGAGGTCAAGGGACTTGCATGAACAAATTGGAAACCGGTCAATTTCACTCCGAGCTCAGCGTCGGCGAGGTGGCGTCGCGCTGCGGCGTGGCGGTTTCGGCAATCCATTTCTACGAGACCAAAGGCTTGATCAGCAGCTGGCGGAATCGCGGTAATCAACGCCGTTATCCGCGCGAAGTGCTGCGCCGAGTCTCGATCATCAAAGTGGCGCAGCGCCTGGGGATTTCCCTCGACTCCATCAAGGAGGCGTTGGACACCCTCCCGAAAGGCCGGACCCCGACCGATCGCGATTGGAAGCGACTCTCCGCGCGCTGGCACGCGGAACTCGAAGCCCGCATTCGTCAACTCAGCCGCTTGCGCGACCAACTGACCGGCTGCATTGGTTGCGGCTGCCTCTCGATGAGCGACTGCCCCCTGCGAAATCCATGGGACAAGTTGGCCGAAAAAGGCCCGGGAGCGCACCTCCTTGAACCTCGAACGGAACAGAAGGCACCGTCGTGACGGTGGGTTTTGGGCCGGTGCTTCAGCCCATTCCGAGAAGTCGTTGGGCGGAGATGTAGTGAGCCGCTGGGTACGGAAATTGAGTTGGATTGTCCGGGTACCGGGAGCGCTTCGCTTCCGTGCCCCCTCCCATCTGGCGCCTCTTCTCGCGCGGAGCGGTTGAGAAACTCCAGGAGCTGATCAGGTTGAGGCCCATGAAGGTCAAAGCGCAGTTTCCCGACGAAGAAGTCGAAGGTGAGTTCACCCGGCAAGAGGATGCGTTTCGGCAGTGGATCTCGGCGGACGGATCCACGTCCTACCCGGCGGTGCGTGGTCGTTATCATCTCTATGTTTCCCTGGCCTGCCCGTGGGCCACGCGGGTGGCGATCGTCCGGTCGCTTCTCGGGTTGAACGACGTCATTGGGCTGACGGTGCTGGATCCGGTGCGCGACGAGCGCGGCTGGGCTTTTCGCGAGGGGCCTGGTTTCAGCCCGGATCCGATCAATGGTTTCGCGTATTTGTCCGAGGCCTACCGAGCGACCGATCCTCACTATAAAGGCCGTTACACCGTGCCTGTGCTTTGGGACAAGGAGACGCGTGTGATCGTGAACAATTCCGAGGATGATATCTGCCGGATGCTGGCCCGCGCCTTTCACGCCGAGGCCCGCAGGGACGTCGATCTTTTTCCGGACGACCTCAAACACGAGCAGGACCAGCTCTCGTCGTGGATTTATCAATACGTGAACAACGGGGTTTACCGGGCCGGTTTTGCGACCGAGCAGCGCGCCTATGAGCGTGCCTGTCGAGAACTGTTCGACGCTCTCGACGGTCTGGAGGACCGGTTGCGGACGTCGCGTTACCTTTTCGGGGATCGCATCGTCGAAACCGACTGGAGGCTCTTCAACACCTTGGTGCGCTTCGACGCGGTTTATCACGGACATTTCAAATGCAACCTGCGCCGCATTGTCGATTATCCTAATCTCCAGGGTTACCTGCAGGATTTATATCAACAACCCGGCGTGGCCGAGTTAATCGATTTCGATCATATCAAACGCCACTATTATATCACGCACACCGAAATCAATCCCACCGGGATCGTGCCGCTCGGACCGGTTCTGGATTTGGGCGCGCCGCACCGCCGCGAGGCCTTGTTTGGCGGCGGACATTGGCCGGCGAGAGAACGGATTCCGGCGGGGTAGGGCAAAAAAAAAGGAGCGCGTGAATCACGCGCTCCTTGACCGGAGAAAAGCGAATGGGCTAGCGGTCACTCGTCGACTTTGACGCGGATCGGGGCGTTGGCCCGCTTGGCCGCGTCCGTCACGTAGGCGTCCCAACTTTCTTTTGTAGGGAATTGACCACTACGGGTCCAACCGGCCCCGACATAATAACGCACCGGGACGCCGGAGGTGGCCTTGGTCAACGCGAGCTGGTTGAGCGAGTCCTCGGCAAATCCCTCGAGGGTCGAGCCAGGCAGCACGATGGCCGTGCCCAGGCTGCCGTTGGTTTTCTGGACGCACCATTGGGTCAAAGAACCTTCCGCCTTGTTTTGGCCCACCTCGATTTTCGGGTCCTGGCCCTTGTCCGCCGAATCTTTGATCAAGCCGATCGCGACCACGATCTCCTTGGCCCCGTCGAAGGTGAAGGTGCTGTCGATTTGGTCGAGATTGTGGCCCGCGTCGACGGTGAAGCGTTTGACCTCGGCGACCTTCACCCCGTTCGCGTCCCAGGGTTCATAGGTCAGTTCGAAGATCGCCCGGATCGGACCGTTGGCGATGACCTTCCAGGTTTTATAATTCCGACTGGTGTAGAGTTTTTTGCCATCCCACACCCCGGTGCCGCCGCAGCCGCGGGACTTACCGACCTGATACATGTCCATGCCCTCGCCTTCGTCTTTATGATAGTGATCGTGGCCTTTATTATACCAACGATCCACCACCAGGTAGTCGACCGCCTTACACCACACATCGAGACCGCTGGTCACGAGGACTTCCTTGTTGGAGCCGGCCGGAGCAGGCTCGGCCAGAGTGGGGCCGTAAGTGCGGTGGGCGATGCGATCGTTTTCCCAGGCAAAATCGTCGAGGCGCTCCGGCACGAAGCGCGCAAAAACCTTGGCCGGAAACACGGGTGAGATCGTATTCGTTTTCTCGATCGTAAACGTCGCCGATTTTTCGCCGGCCGCGAAGTCGTGTTGGAAAATGAGTTCGCCGTAAGCCACGCCCTTGCCCTGGGGATCCTTGGCTTCGGGGTCGATGTTGGTCACTTGATACGGGAGCACCTGGCCGGTGGCGTCTTTGACCGCGATTTTTTGGAGGAGCGCGCCGGGGATGGCCTTTTGGACCGCGGTCCAGGGAAGCGTGATCGTTTCGGCCGGTCTCGGCGTATCGAGGTCATGGCTGACCGTGATTGTGAATTTATCGGCGGCGGTCAGGGAGGCGGCTGACCAGAGCGCCGCGAGAAGGAGGGAAGCACACAGGGTTTTCATGGAAAGACAGGTGTCCGATAAAAGGACGCGCCCAGAAACAACCGGAGTTAGGGCGCTTGGCAACACCAGGAGCGCTGGACAGGGGGGCAACGGATTCGCCGCACCTGGAAAGAGTGATCTTTTTCAGGAAACGAAAAACCGCGCCCCGGAGAAACTCCAGAGCGCGGTCGGGCTGGCGGGGGGGAAGTTTTAGAGCATCACTCGCTCGCGGTGCGAATCACCCGAGTCAGCGGGCTGGCCTGTTTGATCAACTCCTTCGCTTGCGGATCGAGCGCAGTGAGATTGAGCGGCTCGGGCGATTGGCGGAGCAGCGGGATAATGCAGAGGTAGTTGGTCGGCACTACGCCGTCATCCTGGGTGATGACTTGGGTCTCGAACACCGCGACCGGCTGGAGAATGGAGCCGTTGTTGTCATAATAGGCGACGCCTTTGCCGCGCACTTCGAAGAGCGCGGCCGGGCCGAACTGGGACAAGATCTGGCGTTTGGCCAGTGCGTAGACTTCGTCGTCGGTGAACGTTTCTGTCGGAGAAACTTCTTTGCGGCCATCGAGGTTCACTTCGCGCCAATGACGGGCCAGCGTGACGACCTCTCCGCCCTCACCGATATTGACCACCAACTTGGAGCCCGGGCCGACGACCGGGAGGCCGTCGATCAGGCGGGAATAGGAAAGGGTGATGAGCTTGTCGATCACCGGCCCGGCCGACTTTCCATCGATCGTGCCTTGGGCCCGAAGTCCCCCGACGTGGGCAAGCTTCAACTCTTCTGTATTGCGCGGAAGGATACCGTTCGCCTTGAGGAAGTCATAGGTGAAGCGCACCGCTTCTTCAGGAGAGGGCAACTTTGGCGCGAAGTCTCCCAGGTAACGCGAGAGGGAGCGCTCGAAACGAAAATCGCCGGTGGCAAGATTGTGTTCGAGGCGAACGGAGTCGTCTTTCGAGGCCAGGTACAACGTGTCTTCGGTGCGATAAACAGCCTGGAGTTCGGTCGTGCCGAGAAACTGTTTGGCCAGACGGGCGGTCGAGGACGTATCGGTTTGGGTCGATTGCTCGAGCGGATAAATAAAGAGCGAGGCGGCGTGGCCGATGGTGGCGAGAGAGCCACTGAGCAAGAGCAGGCCGAGGGAGACGAGGGAAAGGGAAGGTTTCATTTTATTATATTATTAAAGGTGAGAGGAGCTAGACTCAGTATTGCCACCAGGTCTTCATGCCGTTCGAGCCGCCCGCGGGATCGGCGGCGTAGTTGCCGAGTCGATCGTTTTCCGTCGAGGTGTACATGATGGCGCTGGCGTAGCCGGGGTAGGGCGAGCCATCGCTGTTCGAGAAGCTGGCGTAGGCCCGCTCTTCATTGACCGAGTCGAACCAGGACTGCCAAACCCGACCATTGGCTTTCAGTTTATTCGCGAAACGATTCGGGATGCCGTTGTCGGAATTGCTCAAGGTACGGAAACCCACCAGCTGATGCATGCCCTGAAAAATCGAGGTCCAAGGCGTCCACCAGTTGGCCGCTTCGGGCGCGGAGACCACGGTGTTGCAGGACTCGATGATGAGAAACTCCAGGTCGCCGTTTTGCGCCAGGGTGCCGTAGCCAGGACTCGAGCGAAGATCGACCCCGGTCGACGTGCTCTGGTTGGTTTGAATATAATAACCCGAGCCGTGACCCGCGACATAGGCCAGGTCCATCTTGTCGATATAACTCAGGTGGCTGCCATTGAACTCAAACGGCTCGGCCCAGTAGTATTGCACTTCCTGATACCGATGGCTGCCGATGGTCTGCCAGCCCTGGAAGTTTTTGATGAAATTCCAGACGTTGCGGACGAAACGATCTTCGGCCCGATCGACGTAGCCGCCGATCTCGCGATCGCCGGCGCGGGCGGTCTGTACGAGACAGAGACCGGCAAGGGCGACGAGAGGAAGGAGCCGACCGCTGCGTTGTAACAAAGAGCCACGCGAGGAAACGCGGCTCGATTCAGACAATAGTGTACGAGTGGTAATCATGTGATTTTCTAGTAAATCCCGTCTCACCGGCCGGTGCAGAAGTGCTGCTGCTGGCTCCAATCTCGGAGGTTCGTCGGTGATCGACGCTCTCGTTGTATGGGCAAGCGCGGAAGGTGAATCAGGCTTATGGAAGGGTTTTATGGAGAGCAGGGCGACCGTTCGTCTGCTCGACCTATAAATGGAATTTTTCCCCCGCGTGTTTCAGGAATTCGTAAGGCGGAACGTTACGGAGCAGCTGTCATGGAAAGGTGATTACAGCGACTCCTCCGGTAATACCCCCAGGACGGCTCGTCGGGGACGACTCGCCCTACCTCGAACCAAAACGCGTCGGTGCGTTAGTTGGTAGTTGAAAATACCCTACGCGACGAGCTGTGCACCGTCCGTCATCTCCACTCTGTCTGGTTAACAGACCGAACTCGGCCAGGTTTTTTTCGCGTAACGATAGACTCCATCGACCGCGGCTTTGGCCGCCGGACTCAGATGGCCGCTCCAGATCGCGCCCATCACTATCGGAGGGAAATCTTCCAGCGTGAGCGCGCGCACCCCGGGGTATTTTTTCTTCAGGTCAGTGGAAACGTTGACTCCAATCCCATCGCCGTTCGCCACGTAGCGGTTCACCAAGTCGAGCAAGCTCGCCTCGATGGTCTGAGGCCATTGAATGCCGCGCCGCTTCAATTCATTTTGAAAGGTCTGGGAGACGGTCGAGGTCTCGGGCAGGCAGATCAATGGGAGCGAGAGTTTCTTCTTCGTCCAAAGTTCCCCGGCCGATTTGTAGTGGGATTTTGGATGGACCTGCAGGACGAGCGGCAGCCGCGCCATGGGCTGCTGGGTCAGTCCCGCGGGCGCTTTGCGGTGGAGCGGAAGAAAGGCGACATCGAGCTGGCCCTTGCGGAGCCAGGCCTCGGCTTCCGATTGAAAACCGAGGGAGCGGAGGCTGTAGCGAAGACGCGGAAATTGTTTTTTCACCTCGCGCAGCACGACGGGCAAGTGGTCGCGCAAAATCAATTCGGCCCCGCCGATCCGCAGCACCGTCTCTTCCGCACTGCGGAGTTGAGCCGCGATCGAGGGCATCTGTTCGAAAAACGGGCCGACGTAAGCGTAGAGCTGCTCGCCCGGTGCGGTGAGGCGAAAGGGCGTGCGTTCAAAAAGTTTAACCCCGAGGTCGTGCTCGAGCTTGCCGATCTGGGTGCTGACCGCGGGTTGTTGAATGCCGTACGGAATCTCGCGGACCGCGGCGCTGATCCCCCGGTGCTTGGCCACATAATAAAAGAGCTCGAGAAAATGAACGTTCATGCCCGAGGAGAGCAGGCCAGTCCGGCGAAGTTCAGGCAATGCTCATGTGCGTTCGCGAGGTCGTGGCCGACCCTATCAAAAAAATCAATGGAGGTGGGCAAAGTTTATCAAATAACACCTTTTCCGTGGCTCGGTTATTCTCAGGACGCACTGGCCGAGACCGGCCGGAAAACCAAACCAGCTCATGCACACGCTTCTACAAATCATCCTTGTCCTGACGGAAATCATCGCGACCGCGGCCCTGGCCGACTTTATTGCCGGGATTATACATTGGATCGAAGACGCTTACTTTACCGAAGACACGCCGGTATTGGGCCGACTCTTTATTCGCCCCAATGTGCTGCATCATCATCTTCCTCGTTATTTCACGAAGCTGAGTTGGTGGGATAGTTCGAAGGACCTTTTGGCCGCGGGCCTCCTGGTCCTGGCCGGCGCGTGGTGGTGCCATTGTCTGACGTGGCAAGTTGGGTTGTTCGTCGCGCTGAGTGTGAACGCGAATCAGGTTCACAAATGGTCGCATCGGAGTCGCGCGGAGAACGGTCGGATTATCTCCTGGCTCCAGGACTGGCATATATTGCAGACGCCGCACCATCACGGCCTGCATCATAAAGACCCGAAGAACACATTTTATTGTCCGATTACTAACTTCGTGAATCCGGTGCTGGAGCGAGTGTCGTTTTGGACCCGCCTGGAAGCGGTGATTGAGCGAGTGACCGGTGTGGCCCACCGTGAGGACACGGCGGTCCGAGGACAGGGTCCCGGCCCGGAGTGGCTCGCGGCTTATCGTCCCGCTCCTCGTGCTCCCGTCATTGCGATCCGAAAAGAATCGGCCTCCGGCTCTTGCGGACAAGCGTGCGCCCGCTGTCCCGTTCCTTGCGCGGCTCACCGAATGGCCGCTTGAGATGAACGATCAACCGCATCCAGGAAGCGAATAAACCGCGGAGTCATCGCGATTGTACCCATGGAGCCTGGGATCGTGCGCGACCCTTGGACGTCGCTCCACATTTTCGGACGTCGAGTGGCGGACCTTCGTATCCACCGAGTGAATGCGTGCTTGGACCCAGCCGCACCTTTTTTTCAGGCCTGCCCTTCAACCGTGTGTCCCTCGCGTTCTCCCATCACCCGCAGCGCGCGCCCCGGAGCCAGTTCTGGCTCGCGCGGGGTGCTTACCCAAAACGCTTGACCGTGCGTTTGATGAATTCGGCGACGACCGCCTCGTTCTGCTCCGCGATCAGACCCAGACGAGAGAGCTCGTTGGTCGAGGCTTCCGGCGCTCCTTCGGCCTTGGTGATGATCTCGGCAACCTGGGCTTCGTCCTTTTCGGCGATCAAGTTGCGGTGACAAAGAACCGCAGCGCATTCGTGGCCCAACGTGGGACGCACCGTGCCTGGCGGAAAGCGGACTTTAGTGATCGGATTCATGGATGGCAGTGTGAAAAGATCGGGGCTGAGCGGCCAAAAAGATGCGCGCGCAAAAATCAGGTGAAATATTTCACCCCGGTTTGACCGGTGATAGACTGTGGCGGCAGAAAATCGGCTGCTTTGAGGCAAGCAGCGTTATGGGAGAGTGTCGGAGACTATTTTTATAAACCAGTTTTTTCTTTACCGTTCTGACGGGAAGAATCGTTTCAATCATTCGCAATGAGCAACTCGTGTTCCAGCACTGAACACGGTTTCGTCCCGACGTGCTGTATCCACGCCCACTATCGCGATATTTTTACGCGCCGGTTGTAGAGGCCCACTGGATACAGCTCGGTTGCGCTCAAGGATTTTAGCCGGTGGATGTATCCAGACGGCGGAGCGCTAAAATAAAAATCCGACGTCGCGGTCGGCGGCGTCGGACCTCTCCCAAGTTCTGGGGGCTTTCTTAAATATGGCCGACGGAGCGGCGCGCCGGTTCTTTCGAACTGCGCTCGAGTTCCATCGCTGCGGCAGTTGGAAGCTCGTACGTGATCTTGCCTTCGATCACTTCGCGAAGGGCGATGTCTTCGGCCGAAAGTTTTTCCAACGACTCCACCATCGCGCGGCTGCCGCGTCTCAGTTGTTTCACTCGGGTGGAGATGACGTTGATCAGGATATTCGGCTCGTCGATGACCTTAAGGGCTGCTCTCAAATAATCATCTCTCATGGTGCAAAAGAAAGGGTTTCAATGGCGCTGCTACAGGCCAAAACGGCGCTGCAGCGGGAAAGTGGATTTTTATTTATCATAAGGAGAGAAGAAGGTCGGTATTTTTATAACCAATTTTCTCTGAATACGATATATTTCTTCCCTGGCGAACGGTCGCAACCGGCAAGAACTTAGCCAGACACCTGATTGCAGAAGATCGGCCCAGGTGCGCCTTTAAGTCCGCCGACGCTTTCTGGGCCGCTCCGTCTCTCCGTGTTCCTTAAAACAATGGGTGCGCTCGGACCCAAAGGATTTTTAAAACGGCAAAGGCCGAAGTCCAAACTCCAAAAACCGCGCGCTTTGCGGGGACGCTTTAGTTTTTAAATTTGGTTTTGGCATTTTCCGTCCCGCGCGGTCTTGAACGGCGTATCCAGGTTTTCACCTTGTCGGCGCTGGTCCTCCGCCGCTGAGTCGGTAGAGGTTGCGATTCGCCACTCGACAGCGCGCCGGGACTCTTATGCTAACGAGGGTGCGATCTCCCTCGATCAGCGGCTCGACTTCACCGCCCTATTGGTCCGACCTCTGGAAACTGGCTCTGGTTTTTGTGGTTCTCTTCTACTCGGTTTTGTTCGGGCGGCCCCTGGCCAATCCCGACGAAGGCCGGTATGCCGAGATCCCTCGGGAAATGGTCGCGACGGGCGATTACGTCACTCCTCGTCTCAACGGCGTGAAGTATTTTGAGAAACCACCGCTGGTTTATTGGCTCACTGCCGGCGCGTTTCGGGTTTTCGGAGTCACGGAATTTGCCGCTCGTTTTTGGCCCGCGACCTTTGGTTTGCTCGGCGCGTTGATCACCTACGCGGCGGGGCGCGCGATTTACGATCGGCTGACTGGAATCTTCGCCGCGACGATCCTGTCGACCTGTCTCTATTATAATGGACTGAGTCGGATCGCGCTGCTCGACGTCGCGGTGACGGTTTTGATGTCCGCCGCGCTTTTCGCCTTTATCATTGCTCTGCGACAACCACCCGGCGGGACGAGGCGCGGATTATTTTGGGCGTTCTACGCTTCGATGGCTCTGGCCGTTCTGTCCAAGGGACTGATTGGGCTGATCCTGCCTTGCGCGATCGCGGGTCTCTGGGTCCTGGCTCTGAACCGCTGGAGCCAACTCCGCCCGTTTTATCCTTTTTCGGGAGCGCTCCTCTTGCTTGCGCTCGCCGCGCCATGGCACGTCCTCGCCGCGCGGGCCAATCCCGATTTTCTCTACTTTTATTTCGTTCACGAACATTTCCTGCGGTTTACCACCAAAATTCACGACCGGTATGCGCCCTGGTGGTACTTCGTGCCGATTTTGCTCGGAGGCCTCTTTCCCTGGGTCGTCTTTTTTTTCCAGGCGGTGTGGCAAAGTCTGGCTGGGGGATGGAAGGCGCGAATACAGAACGAGACCGCGTGGTTCCTGGTCATCTGGGCTGTATTCATCTTCTTATTTTTTTCCAAATCTCAGTCCAAACTGCCGCCTTATATAATACCCTTGTTCCCGGCGGTCGCAGTCCTGCTTGGGCGTTACCTGGCCCAGGCCTGGCAAGCGCCGGACTCAGTCTCGCTGCGCTCCCCGCTGATCGTTTTGGGCGTGCTCTTGTTCGCGTTGGGCGTGGCTCTGCCCTGGATCAAAATCGTGCGCGACCCGAGCATGCGGACCGATCTGTGGCCTTGGCAGCTGCTCGTGAGCGCGCTTTTTGTCTTGGCCGGCGTGGCCGTCAACCAGCTCGCCTTCCGCCGCAAACTCCGGGCCGCTCTGGTCGCGGTCGCTTTTGGCCTGGCCGCCATCCTCATCGCGCTCAACCCCGCGATCGCCGCGACGGACAAACGCTCGACCAAGCCGCTCGCGCTTGCGCTCAAGGCCCAGCTTCAACCAGGGGACCGGGTGTATGCGTTTCATAACTACTTTCAGGATCTGCCGGTCTATCTTGGCCGAACCATCGATGTGGTCGATTACCTGGGCGAGATGGAGTTCGGCGTGCGGTCCGAGCCGGAAAAAACCCGCGACCGATTCATCGACCTGGCCGCGTTTGTTCAACGTTGGGGGCAGCCGGCGCGCTGTTTCGCGGTGGCGCGGAAAGGCGACGTGGCCGAACTTTTTGTGCGCTCTGATTTTTCCTACGTTGTGCTCGGCGAGTTTCGCGACCAAATCCTTTTCGCTAACCGCTAACCTCCTCTTTTCCTATGCCCGCTGGCACTGTTCGTCCGTTTAAAGCCGCAGAGACCTTCATGCCGTTTGCCCGGCCGTCGATTTCTCCGGAGGCGCTGGCCGAGGTCGCGGCTTGCCTGCAATCCGGTTGGATCACCACCGGGCCGCGAGTGAAAAAATTCGAGGAGATGCTGAAGGCCTATCTCAGCGCGCCTCAGGTTCTCACCGTCACCTCCGCCACCGCCGGTCTTTTCATGGTGCTGAAGGCGCTCAATCTTCAGCCGGGCGACGAGGTGATCACCACGCCGATGACGTTCGCGGCGACGCTCAACGTTATTGTGCTGGCCGGGGGAAAACCGGTCTTGGTCGACGTCGAACGCGACACCTACAACCTCGACGTCCGCCAACTCGCCGCCGCGATCACCCCGCGCACCCGCGCGATCATGCCGGTGCACTTCGCTGGGCTGCCGGTCGACCTCGACCCGCTGTATGCCTTGGCCCAAAAACACGGGCTACGCGTGATCGAGGACGCCGCTCACGCGATCGGAACCGAGTACCGGGGACGTCGCATCGGTGCGTTCGGCGACATCCAGGTTTTTTCGTTTCATCCCAACAAAAACATCACCACGGGGGAGGGTGGGGCGATTTCGTTGCGCGATGAAAAGATCTCCGCGGAATTGCAGCTTCTGCGTTTCCACGGGATGGATCGCGAGGCCTGGGCGCGCTTCGGCAAAACCGGCAACCAGCACTACGAAATCATCACGCCGGGCTATAAGTTCAACATGATGGACATGCAGGCGGCGCTCGGGATTCACCAGTTGCCCGCGCTCGACGGCTTTATCGCCCGCCGGACGGAGTTGGTCGGCCGCTACCGCGCGGCTCTCGCGGACTGGCCGGAATTCATTTTGACCAAGGACCCTGCGTATCCGCACCGCCATGCCTGGCACCTCTTCGCTCCTCTGGTCAACGTCGGCGCGGGCACCCGGTTGAGCCGCGACGGTTTCATGGCGGCGATGAAGGAACGCAACCTCGGCACTGGCCTGCACTATCGCGCGGCGCACTTGTATCCGTACTACCGCGACACCTTTGGCTGGAAACCGGGCGACTTCCCGAATGCCGAGTTCATCTCCGAGCGCATCGTCAGCCTGCCCCTCTTCCCCAGCATGACCGACGCCGAGCACGAGCACGTGATCGCCGGGATGCGCGACGCTTTTGACCATGCCTGATCTCGTCGCCGTGAGTTCCTCCTCCGTCGCACCGGGGGTTGCGTTGTCCATTGTCATCCCCGTTTTTAACGAGGAGCTCAATCTGCCCACGCTGTTCAATCGCCTTTATCCGGTGCTCGATGGCCTCGGTCGCACCTACGAGGTGATCTTCACCAACGACGGAAGCGCCGACCGCTCGCGCGAGTTGCTCGCGGCGCAGCACGCCGCCCGGCCGCAGCACACCCGGGTGATCGAGTTCAATGCCAACTACGGTCAGCACATGGCGATCATGGCGGCCTTTGAGCGGGTGCGAGGCGACGTCATTGTCACGCTTGACGCCGACCTGCAGAACCCGCCCGAGGAAATTCCGAAACTCCTGGAAGCGGTCGCGGCCGGCCACGATTGTGTGGGCGGTTATCGCTTGAACCGCCAGGATAGTTTTTTCCGGCGCTACGCCTCGAAGCTGATCAATTTCGTCCGCCGCCAGACCACCAGTATCGAGATGACGGACCAGGGCTGCATGCTCCGCGCCTATTCGCGGGCGGTGGTCGAGGCCATCGTGCGTAGCGGAGCGGTCAATACGTTTATCCCCGCGCTGGCCTACAGTTTCGCCAGCAATCCGACGGAAGTGGCGGTGCGCCACGAGGAGCGCCACGCTGGTGTATCCAATTATTCGCTCTATAAGCTGGTCCGCTTGAATTTCGACCTGATCACCGCCTTCACCCTCGCGCCCTTGCAGCTCTTTACGATGGTGGGGATGACCTGCGCGGCGGGCAGCTTTGTCCTCGTTCTGATCCTCGCTGCGCGCCGCATCATCATTGGGCCGGAAGAGGGTGGATTGTTCACCTTGATGGGCATTCTCTTCTTCCTCATCAGCGTGGCCATTGTCGGCATTGGTCTGATCGGTGAATACGTCGGCCGCACCTATCAAGTGGTGCGGAGTCGACAGCGCTACTTCGTCAGCCATGTTCTTGAAACAAAATTATGACCGACCGGCCCCGCATTGTTTTCTTCGGGTATAGTGAGGTTGGATACACTTGCCTCGATCTTCTCCTCCAGCGCGGGGACAACGTGGTGGCCCTGATCACTCACGAGGACAACCCGAACGAAAAAATCTGGTTCAAGACCCCGGCCGTGGCGGCGCGTGAACACGGCGTGCCGGTTTACACCCCGGAGTCGGTCAACACGCCGGAATGGATCGAGCGCATCGCCGCGCTCAAGCCCGACTTGATTCTCTCCGTCTACTACCGGCACATGATCTCGACCAAGATCCTGGAGCTACCGCGGCTCGGCGCCTTCAACATGCACGGCTCCTTGCTCCCTAAGTTCCGCGGGCGCGCCCCGATCAACTGGGCGATCGTCGAGGGCGTGACCGAAGCGGGGATGACGCTGCACCGCATGGTCAAGCGGCCCGACGCCGGCGCGATCGTCGACCAGGCGGGCGCGCCGATCGAGCCGCGCGACACCGCCGAGCAGGTGTTTCGCAAGGTCATGCCGCTCGCGCGCGAGGTCCTCGCGCGCCAAATCGACGCCCTGCTCGCGGGCACCGCTCGCGAGACCCCGCAGGATGACTCTCAAGCGACCTACTTTACCGGCCGCAAGCCGGAGGACGGCCGTATTTCCTGGAACACTACGACGGCGCGGATCTTCAACTTGGTGCGCGCCGTGACCGATCCCTATCCGGGAGCGTTCTGCGACATTGGCGACGCGCGCCTGATGGTGTGGTGGGCCGAAACCGATTCCCCGGAAGCCAAGGATCGCCGCGGCGCCCCGGGAGAAATTCTTTCCCTTCATCCGCTGGTGATCGCGACCGGCGACGGCGCTCTGCACGTCACCCGCAGCGAGTGGGTCTCGGCCCAGAACCCGAAAGAAACCATCGCCGCTCCAGCGTTGCGCGTCGGCCAAATCCTTTGAAGCTGTCTTCGCTTTGTGCGTCCCGTCGACGGGTCGACCGCTAGAATCTCTTCGTTCCCATCCCGCTTCCCGCCCCGCGCGGCTTTTTTTCTATGGCGTTAAAAATTCTTATTCTCGGTGTGAATGGCTTCATCGGAAGCAGCCTCACTCATGCGATTTTGCAGCAGAAAGACTGGGAGGTCTACGGCATGGATGTCGGCAGCCACAAACTGAAGGATAGCCTCGGACATGAGCGCTTCACTTTCGTTGAAGGCGACATCACGATCAACCGCGAGTGGATCGCTTATCACGTCAAGAAGTGCGACGTGGTCGTCACCCTCGTCGCCATCGCGAATCCGGCCCAATACGTGACCGATCCGCTACGGGTTTTTGAACTCGATTTTGAGGCGAACCTCGAAGTGATCCGCCAGTGCGTGAAGTACAAGAAACGCCTGGTCCACGCCTCCACCTCGGAAGTCTACGGCATGTGTCCTGAGAGCGAGCTGGTCGAGGACAGCAGCACGATGGTCTACGGCCCGATCGACAAACAGCGCTGGATCTACGCCTGCTCGAAGCAGCTGCTGGACCGCGTAACCTACGCGTATGGTCTGCGCGATGGCCTGGATTACACGCTTTTCCGTCCCTTCAACTGGATCGGCCCGAAACTCGACAACGTGCTCGAGCCGAAGGAGGGCAGCTCGCGTCTCTTCACCCAGTTCATCAGCAACGTCATATTCAAGAAACCACTACAGCTGGTCGACGGCGGGAAACAGAGCCGCTCATTCACCTTCATCGACGACGGCGTCGACTGTCTATTGCGAATCATCGCGAACGAAAAAGGCGCGGCCACGCGTCAGATTTTCAATATTGGAAATCCCGCGAACAACGTCAGCGTAGCCGATCTGGCCCAGATCATCGTGGAGATTTTCCGCGACTATCCCGAGTACCGCGAACACGCCGAGCAGGCCAAAATCGTGACCGTCTCGTCGGGCGAGTATTTTGGAAAGTACTACCAGGACATTCAAACCCGCGTTCCCTCGATTGAAAACGCGGCCAAGCACCTTGGTTGGAAACCCAAAGTCGACCTGCGCACCGCGATTCGACTGACGCTCGATTATCATCTGGCCCACAAAAATTACCAACTGGCCTGAGCCGACGACCAGAGCTTCGGGGGGAGCCATCCCGGTTCACTCATATATATATCCGAGGAAGGGCGAATGCATCGATCGTCGCCCGTGATATTCATCGTGAATAGGAGTGTTTATTAGCCGTACCCTCTCCTTTGTATCATGCCGCCCGTCGTAGCGATCAAAGTCGACGTTGATACGGACCGAGGGACACGCCTGGGTGTGCCGAATCTCCTTCGCGTCTTGAAGGAGTTCGACGTCCCCGCCTGCTTCCTTTTCAGCCTCGGTCCGGACAATACGGGGAAAGCGATTCGCCGCGTTTTCCGTCCCGGCTTTTTCAAAAAAGTCAGCCGCACCAGTGTCGTCAGTCTCTATGGCGTGCGCACCTTGCTCAATGGCACGCTCCTGCCCGCGCCGCATATTGGCCGGCGCAACGAAGCGGTTTTGCGCCAGACGCGGGAGCTGGGCTTCGAGGTGGGGATCCACGCCTACGATCATTTTCGCTGGCAGGATTACGTGTTGACGATGAAGCCCGGTGAAGTCTCCGCCGAATTCGAAAAAGCGCGGACCGAGTTTACCCGGATTTACAGCTCTCCCGCGCGCACGGCGGGCGCGGCGGGTTGGCAAACCAGTGCCTGGGGCCGCGCGGCCTATGACGCCGCGGAACTCCTTTACGGCAGCGACACCCGTGGGACGTATCCATTTTTCCCCCGCATCGATGGGCATGTCTTCAGCACGCTGGAAATTCCCACCACTCTGCCCACCTTTGACGAACTGATGGGCCGGCCGGAGTTTCCGGACGAGCGGATCGCGGCTCACTATCTTTCCCTCCTCCGCGAGGATCGGCTCAATGTCCTGACGATCCACGCGGAGATCGAAGGAATGGGAAAACAGGCGCTCTTCCTCGATCTGCTGAAGGCGTTCAAGGAACGAGGGGTGACGTATCAGCGTTTGGATACGACCGCGGAAAGTCTGTTGAAGAATCGCAGTGCGATTCCGGTGCGGGAGGTTGTGATGGATACAATCGACGGCCGCTCAGGCTTGCTCGCCACGCAGGCAGCGTCTGCCGGTTGACGAAGGCGGAGAGACTCAGCGCCCGGCGAGAAAGAGCGGCGTGGCTTCCATGCCTCCAGTCCCTAAGCGTCCGTACTTTTCTCCGGGATCATAATCCCTGGATAATGTTAATTCCAGTAGGATGTCTGCCTCGGTTGAATACGCCGATCCTATTGCAACGAAATTCCTCCTATGAAAAACCTCCGTCTCCTCCTCCCGATCACCAGTCTGCTCGTGTTCTCGTCGTCGTTCACCTGGGCCGAAAATCCGCTCCCGCCCGGATCGATTCGGCCCACCGCCAAGCTGGCGAAAGTGGACTTGCCCGCGGCCGCGAAAATTTCTTTTGAAACCGCGCTCCAAGCCGCTCTCGCGGCCGTTCCGGGGAGCGTGCTGAAGGGCAAAATCGAAGTGGAGGATGGCACCTTGATCTACTCCTTTGAAATCGTCGTGGCGGACAAATCCATCACCGAAGTGAACATCGATGCGGGGAACGGGAAAGTGTTGGCGACGGAAAAAGAGGAGCCCAAGTCGGCCAAGAAAGAGCATAAGAAGGAAAAAGAAGAGAAGGACTAGTTTAGCTGCATTGCTCAGCCCGCGGCACGGAAGCCGTGCCGCTACGGGGAGGGGCGAAAGCGTTTGCTCTCGTCGCGGCGATTGCTGGGTTTAGGCGTTTATTCCTTCTTCATTTCTCTCCACGCTTCGGGCCGTTCCGTTCGACCATGCGACTGCTCCTCGTTGAAGATTCTCCTCGTCTCCAGAAAAGCGTGAGCGCGGCGCTTCGGCGGACGGGGTATTCGGTCGACGTCGCGGGCGACGGGGAGGAAGGGCTTTGGTTCGCTCAAACCCACGATTACGACGCGATTGTATTGGATATCATGTTACCGAAGCTGGACGGGCTGACGGTGCTTCGGCGTCTCCGGGAAAAAGGCCAATCCACGCACGTGCTCCTCTTGACCGCCAAGGACACCGTGCCGGACCGGGTCTTGGGACTCGAAAGCGGCGCGGACGACTATCTGGTCAAGCCGTTTGCCCTCGAGGAAATGCTCGCTCGAGTTCAAGCCCTTTGTCGTCGTGCCTATGGTAAGAAGAACGACGTGATTGCGGTCGGTCCTTTGACCGTGGATACACGGGCCCGCCGCGCACTTTGCGACGGGCGTCCCTTGGAATTGACCACCCGCGAATTTTCTCTCCTCGAATACCTGGCGCGGCGGCGCGGCGAGCCGGTGGCGCGGGCCGAGATCGAGGCTCATATCTATGACGAGAACGCCGATCCCATGAGCAACGTGGTCGACTCGGCGGTCTGTATCTTGCGCAAGAAGCTTTCGGCCCTCACCGCCACCGCGCTTATTCATACCCGCCGTGGTTTTGGTTACGTGTTGGATGACGCGGTCGCTCCCGACTCCCCCCGGTGAAGTCGATTCGGCGTCAGCTCAACCGCACCCTCATTCTCGCCATCGCGTTGATCGAGTGCGTGGGACTGGCCGCCACGTATTGGTTTTTACGCGACGCCTTGACTGAGCAGATCGATGCCCTGTTGGACACCAAGGTGGAGGCGATCGGTACCGTGGTGGCGGCGCAGGCCGACGGGACGGTCCAAGTCGATTTCACCGGGAAATTTCTGCGCGGTTTCGACGAAGATGAGGCCACGGATTTTTTCGAGATCTGGGATGCGAGTGGCAAGGTCATCGCCCGGTCCGACACTTTAGGCCATGGCGATCTTCCCCGGCGGGTTCGCGCGTCCAAACATCCGCGGCATTGGTCGCTCCGGTTGCCCAACGGCCAACTCGGCCGGGCCGCTGGCGTGGCCTTCAGTCCGCGGTGGGCGGGCCAGGCCAAAGCGGACGAAGCGGGTGGGGGACCGGCTCCGTTGCTCCAGCTGGTCGTCGCGACCAACCGAGAGGAGCTGGACGAAATGCTCCATCGCCTTCTCGGCATTGTAGTGGGCGTGGGAATACTTATCCTGGGCGCGACCGCGATCATCGTGCCCTACGCCTTGCGCCGCGGCCTGGTGCCGCTCGATGCCTTGGCCCAGCAGACCGGCCAGATCGACGCCGGATCGCTTGACGCGCGCTTCGCGACCGAGCAGCTCCCGGAAGAACTGCTGCCTATCACCCAACGCTTGAACGACCTCCTGGCGAGGTTGCAGGCTTCGTTCGAACGCGAACGCCGAGTGAGTGCCGACCTCGCGCACGAACTGCGCACGCCGCTGGCAGAACTTCGCATGCTGGCGGAAAGCGCGTTAAAATGGCCGGAGGCACGGGATGGCGGGACCGATCGAGAAACCCTCGCCATCACGCAACAAATGGAGCGCATCGTCCGGCACATGCTGACTCTGGCTCGGACGGAGAGCGGCCAAATCGAGCTTCATCGTGAACCGGTTGATCTGGCCACTCTGGCCGAGATCGCCTGGCGCCCCTTTGCCGCCCGAGCGGCGGAAAAATCGCTTCTCGTGACCTTCGACCTCAAGCCAGTCCCCCTCGTAACCGATAGCGCGCTCTGGCGAGGCATGGTGACCAATCTGTTCGACAACGCGGTCGAATACACTCCGGCCGGCGGGCGAGTGTGTATTCGCTCTCTGGTGACGGAAAAGGAGGCAGGCTTGTTTTCGGTCTCGAACCAAGTCGAAGGCCTGCAACCCAGCGAGGTCATCTCGTTTTTCGAGCGTTTCTGGCGAAAAGAAAAAGCTCGCTCCGGCGGAAATCACCTGGGCCTCGGCCTCTCGCTGGTTCGCTCCTTTTCTCACGCCCTCGGATGGGAAGCGTCGGCCGAACTCAGCGGCGATCACACGCTGCTCACGATCGAACTCAAGCCTCGGAAGGACGTTGCGAACGGACCGAGCACGCGCTGCTAACGCGTCCCCACGTTCTCAAAGCCTCACGGCGTCGAAGTCACAGCTTCGCCCTTTTCGTCTCGGTCTGGCCGCGATAGAAAAATCCTTATGGGAAAATCCTGGCTCCTTTGGTCTCTACTCTCGGCCGTCTTCGCGGCGGCGACGGCGGTGCTGGCGAAAATCGGTGTGACCGGTGTCGACTCCAATTTGGCGACGGCAGTCCGCACCACGGTTGTGCTCGTTTTTGCTTGGGGCGTGGCATGGTCGACGCATCAAGCTCCCGCGCTCGCCACCTTTTCGTCGCGTACTTGGATTTTCCTTACGTTGTCGGGCTTGGCCACGGGACTGTCGTGGCTCTGCTATTTTAAAGCGCTCCAACTCGGCGACGCTTCGCGGGTGGCGCCGATCGACAAGCTCAGCGTGGTCTTCGTGCTCATCCTCGCCGCGTTATTTCTCGGCGAACCACTGACCTGGAAAACCGGACTCGGCGGTGGACTGATTGCCGCCGGCGCGGTGGTGTTGGCCCTCAAATAATGAATGAGGGTGGGATGCGCCGAGAGGGAAAAGCCCTCCTCGCCGCGGATTCGCTCACAATTTCGCAACCAGCTCTTCCAGCTGATCGGTGCATTGATTCCAACCTGGATAGAATCCCATTTTCTCATGGCTATCGCGGTCCGCCGTGGTCCAGTGCAGCACGCGCGCGGTGTAACGGGTTTTTCCCGCCTCGTCTTCCAAGGTCACCACCACGGTCATGAAGGGCTTCTGGGACGGCACCCAGGCTTGGGTGTAGGCATCGGTGAACACCAGCCGCTGGTTTTTCACCACCTCGAGGTAAACGCCGCGATTCGGATAGTCGTTACCCTGAGGGTCGCGCATCACGATGAGATTCGCGCCGCCCGGTCGCACGTCGAGCTCGGCGGACGCGGTCGCAAACGGACGCGGCGCAAACCACTGTTTGAGCAGTTCGGGTTCGGTCCAGGCGCGATAAATTTTTTCACGCGGCGCCTGAATCAGGCGGGTGATGATTAACTCCCGGTCCGTGCCGGGCCTGGAGAGATCGGGTTTGGCGACTTCGGTTTTTGGTGAAGAGGAATCGGAAGAGCTCATGGTGAGGTGGGGAAGCGGGTTTACCTAGAATGGAAACGAGCTGTCGTTCAATCTCTCAACGTTTGAACCCGTCTGATTCGGACAAGGTCGCGTATTGGATGAGCGGCGGATGCGGCCTTTGTTTCCGCGTCATTCCGGGATTTGTGGCTTCGGTCGGACCACCGGAGGGGAGTGAGCCACGCCGCCCCGCTCTTCAAGTCCTCCGCACTCCCACTGTGACGGAAAGCACGCCCGCAAACTTCGCCGGCCACCGCTGAGCTGAAATCGGCGGTTAAAATCGTAAAGGATACTTCCTACTTCAAAACGATTTGTAGTGATGGATCACTACAAATCGTTTTTCCAAGGAAGTGCCGGCGGGAGAGACGTGGTGCTGGTCGTGCCACAGACCGCGCCCTTTCGCCGGCCACCCGATTGCTACGGGTTTGGTCGTATAGAGTAGACTATTATTCGCTGCTGGCGTGAGCCGAGGACGGATCGACAATTTTCCAACGGTAAATCGAGTTTCCCGAGCTGTCGTCCCAGGCGTGGTTATCAAACGTCTGGACGGATTTGAAATCGTCGCGGGTGAGGGTGGTGGCCAGCGTGCCGGAGCGGTTGGTATTCGCAGTGACCTTACTGAATGGAACCACAAAGTGATCCGCTGTACCCGCGAAAGCGGGGTCGGCGCGGAGGAGCACTTGGGCGTGTCGCGAACCGACATTGACGATCAGATCCTCGGCTTCACCGATCGCTTGATCTCCTACGCGCACGTCGCGGCCGATGACAGAGCGGGCGCTGAGCAAACGCGGCTCAGTCGCGGTACTCGAGCCATTGGGGGCATCTGCCAGCGGCTCCCAGGTTTGATGGTAGTGACGAAAAATATAATCCGCCTTTTCCTGATCCGCGAGGGAAACGATATAGTCGGGATTGTAGACGGGAGCTCGCTGCCAATCGGCGAGGGTGGTATCGACCTGTAAGTTTTCATGTGCGTCCGAGGCGAAACCGACGGCGGAGAAAGGGACCGCATGGAGCGTGTCGCCCACGCCCAACACTCCGCCGGTGCTCACCACGGCGTAAACGATGCGGCCAGAATGCGCGTCGACGAGCAGATCGTTCAGTTTCCCTAGATTTTCGCCGGCATTGCTTCGCACACCGACGCCCAGAAGATCCCGCGCGCGTTCGCCGTAGGGATACATCTTGGCGAGGGACCGAGCGGTGGACGAAGCCGGCTGATCGGCAGCAGCCGGCGCGCTCGAGGCAAGCGGCGCGAAAGCGAAGCTAAAAACGACCGCGGCGGTTGTTGTGCAGAAGAGTTTGGAAAGCGTGTTCATAAGCGTGAGGTGTAGTTGAACCAGTATTACTCGTGAAGGCGGAGGATTGGGTCAGAGGACAAGGATCTATCGATCTCCGACGGCTGCCGAGGGACAGATGCCGGAAGTGAAGTGTACTCCGAAAGAGATCGCCTTCTATGGGGCCGACTCGGGACATGGCCGTGAGCCGTCGTTCGTATCATGGCGTGGGATAGACTCCCTAGTGCATCATTCCTTCGTAAGGACACTTGGCTCAGTCCTGACGTCTCTAGAAACGTATACCCATCATCTGTAGCGCGCTTGTCATATATTTTGTGGGCGCGGAAGCCATGCCGCTACGTAGCCGAAGCGCTTCGCTTTATGGGAAGGAAAACGCCGCTGACGACCAGCCCGACGCGGCGGCTAATTGGCTCGCGGGCGAGGGGGAAAACTCACTTCACCCTTTATTGCGTGATGTACCCATCAGCCGTATACGGACAAGGAGATTGCTCAACTCAGTGTGGGTTTGCTCGCTGGGGATTTCTCTCAACTGACTATGATCGTGCGCGCTTTGCAGCTCCCCGCGAAGTCGCAGGTATTCTGCCTGATGGAAGGTCATGTCTGCGTCGGTCAGGCTCGATTGTTCGGGACCACCGAGCTTACGAGCGATGAGCTCAGGCAAATAGGGCAAACGAAAGGATTCATTCAGTGTGACGAGATTCGCCTCAACCTCGCCCGTACGCATCAGCCAAATCCCAGTGAGCAGAACCCGGTAGACGTAGAGCAAGGGTTTCACTCGCCGGGGCGACTCCTTGGAGAAAAGTTCCCACTGCGTTTCCGCGAAACCGAAATAGTGATGCGAGTGGTGACGGGTGATACAGCCGCGCGCGATCGTTTTTAGTTCTCCGTGCGCGGGTGTGGTCTGGACGACCAGAGGCGAATACAATTGCTCAAGGACGTATCCATTTTTCTTGAGGAGGAGAGAAAAGAATTTTTTCACGTCGTGGCTGACGATGTCCATTTCCAGCCCCTCGATCACGCGAGAGTCCTCAACCGTCTCGTCTCGCACCGTCAGTCCAAGGACACTTTCCAGCGGGAGTTGGTGCGCGCCCCGAAGATCAAAATCGGAGTCGGGCGAGGGAAAACCATAGAGGTGAGCTCCGCTGATCGTGGCAAAAAGAAGCGGGTAGGGCTGGGCGGCTACGATGCGGTGGAGGCGGGGATCAGTCATGTATTCAGTGGAGTGAGACATTCAGGCGCGCAATGGCTGCTGCAAGGTTCGCTCGCGCGACAGCCTCGTACTTGTGGCGAAAAAACGCCGTGCGGTAGAGTGTGGCCCGCCGAAGAAAACCATTGAGGATTTCCGCGCGTTTCCTCCGAAAGGTCTCACCCGGGACCCAAGCGTACTCCGCGGCGATGGCGTTTTCGTAGGCCCAAAAGCGCTCCGGCGGTTGGCCGAGAATCGCTAGGTCGATGTCGATCAGAAGGGAGGCGTCGGACAGGGAGCCGGGTTGATGGGTTTTGGTGCAGAGGATGAATTGACGAACGGTTTCGATTTTTTCATGGGGGAGCTGCGCGCCTTTGAGGCAAGAAACACTCAGTGCGGCACTCTCTTCTTCGTTGATGGAAGAATGCGGATCGTAGATGGCGTCGTGGAACCACAACGCGATTTCTACCAGAGCGGGTTGCAGCGCCTGGCTTCGGACGGCGTCAAATTCGCAGAGGCATTCGTTCAGGTGCTCCAGCGTATGATAGTGGCGAGGTTTTTCAGAATACGCGCGGATCAACCGAAGGTGCCAAGCCAGGGAATCACCGGCGGCGCCGAGATCGGCCCACAGCCTCTGCCAGTGACCGAGAGCGGTCCGCGGTGCGGGCGCGTCTTGATCAGTCTCCTGCCAAATTTTCCCGTCGCGCATCGAGGAGGAATTGATTGACCGTTTCGTAGTCTGGCCTCGGAGGCAGGCGCGTTTCCTGCAAGGCTTGCTCGAAGTCCCGATGCAGTTCTTGGCGCCAACGGTCGAGCTCGGGCCAAGGCAGGCTGCCGCGTTTGATCAGGAGCAAGCGGTCGCGATGAGCTTCCACTCGGACCGGGACGTATCCATTCCTTAACGTCGCAGCACCGGTCAGGAGCAGACGCAGTAAATGCATGGCGTGTTTCCACCGCACCTCACCTTGATTGCGCAAATCCTGTTCGAGCTTCTTGAACTGGCTGAGCGCGTAGCCGTTGAACGTCTGGAAGACCATCTGGGACAGAAAGCAGTGGCGGATGGAAAGCAATTTCACCCCGAGAGGCGTGATTTTATCCACCAGCGGCGAGTAAAGACACTCGAGCACGTTCGGATTGGCCTTGAGGGCCATGACGAGAAATTTTTGCAGCTCCCAGTAGCAAGACTGGGCCCGATTGTCTTCAAATTGCTCCGGGGCGCCGAAGAGAGACCAGAGCATGTCGACGGGTGCGGCATAGACACCGCGCAGATCGGTGTCCGAGCTCTCCGTATCCAATCCGTAAGCACGCGAACCGACCACGCACCGGTAAACCACCAGACGCTCCAGCTCAAACTCCGCGGTTTGGTTCCCACCCGGCAGACGGTCCTTGAAATGTTTCAAGATCTCGAATTGCTCGCGAGGAAGCGAAGCCTCGAAGCCATCGGGAAAACGCACGAGATAGTGTTTCTCTGCACCCGCGGGAGTGCGCGCGATGATCCCGACCGCACCGGGCGGGTGCACGGTCGCGCCATTCGTGCCGGATGTTTCACGGTGAACGACGACCTGAGTTCCAGCGGCGACGGGATGAACCTCCTCGGACATGCGGGCACCCTGGTGCAGAAGGAGGAGCAACTCAACCCCTTATGACCGGAGAGATCGTTTCAGTACCCAAAAATGGATGACAAGGATTTTGTCATTTTCAGCTTGCCGCCGCCCGTTTTGGAGGATTTTGAAAATGTCAGTCAATTCGACAGCATCACGGGAGTTTTTATTTTATGAAACGCTACAGTATTGTTGTACTATTGGGGGCGGTCGTTCTCCTGAACGGGTGTGCGACGGGGTATCAAAAGATCAATGCATTCACCATCAGCGGTGGATATAAAGATTCCGATCTTGGTCGGGATGTTTATAGAGTCGGTTTTGGCGGAAATGGCTATACAACCCGTGAAACGGTTCAATGCTTTTGGTTATACCGCTGCGCCGAACTTGCATTGGAAAAGGGGTATGACGGATTTGAAATTCTCTCGAATATTCAATTGACGGAGGTTGTTGCTCCCGGTGCGGTGTTCGGCTCGGAGGTTCAAGTTAAGCCCGCGGGATATGTTTATGTCCCAGTTGTTATTCCGATGGATAATTCCTATAAGCCTTTTATCGAGGCGGACGTTCATATGCTCCATGGCACTATCGAAAATCAACCGCCGAAGGTGTTTGATGCGAGAAAGCTTAAGTCGGCCCTCGAACCTTATGTAAGAGACCCGATTCGCTCTCGCGGTAACGTTAAGCCCCATGTGCACGAGTACCTCCTTCCAGAGGGCAAGTTGGACCGCGGCAAGTCGGCTTAATCTCCACCCTGGGCGGTGCCGTTAAAACACTAACGGATGGGGCAGGCAATTATTGCGGCTCAATTTTACCTGTAGTGCTGCACTCTCTATTTTAAGCGCTCGTCCGCTGCCTACAAAGGGTCTTCTCAATTGTGCCAGAATTAAATCGGTTCCTAGTGATATTTATATTCCGAGGGAAGGCAGGGTACCACCTTCTGTCGAGAGCTTCGCCTGCATAATCAAGGGTCAAGCATTGAGGCGTTGGCTAAGTCCCTAACATCCACGTCACCATTCGCTGCCTCGCGCAGCGTAGGACTAGATATGCGAGTTATATCGAAAAGACGTAACCGCTAAATCAATCTCATGCATCCTTTTTCTAGGTTTTAAGCTATAGCGAGTGATGGCGCGCCAGCCAGCAGCTGGATAGGAAGGGTGTCGTATTGTACAGTTTTATAGAAATGTGTATTGTTGGAGCTTAATAAGAATATTGCCTAAGAAAATTGGGGTTTTACCCTTAGCAGCACACCGAGCGAAACTTGAAATTTAGTAACATTGGGCAGAAATAGGTTGATAATTAATAAAAATAGGTTCCATGGTGAGTATGTTGCAGTGCCCGTCCTGACCCCAAGGCACAGTCAATCTACCCCATCTTCATATAAATAGAGCTCTCTGGATTCTCGAGGAGAGCGGTCTCGCGTCTGAACTCCATTAGACTTCAGTCAGGAACGCGTTTTCCTTCCGGCATTCTGCTGACAAATAGTCACCGGCCGTAAGCAGATAGTCTATCTTAATAAACACAGCTATTTTGCGATGTGAATCAAATACAGCGCAAAGTATTGCCGTCAACCCCCTTTGAGTTTCGTGGCGCCTGAATACAGCAAGGTTCACCTTGTTCGTGGAAGACGTCGCAACAGAAAACCCGGACATAATAACATGAAAACCCCCCACAAAATCAGAATCGGAATGGCCTTTGCCTTCCTTTGCTGCGGAGTAACCGCGGCGCGAGCTGATGTTACTCGCCACCTCACTGCAGTCGCGCGTGGAACGTGGAACGCGAATGGTGTGCACACGTCCACCTCGGATTATCAAATCGGCCATTCGACAGAACACCCGGTCCAACAAGCAGCTTACTTCGTTTTTGATCTTTCGCCGATCAAGGGCAAAAGAGTAACCCATTGTAGTGTGACCATCCCGGGCAGCACGGACGCCCACTTCAGCACCATCTGGCCGGGGCACGGTTCAGCGCCGGCATTTAAAATTGGGATTCACCCGCAGGGGCCGAACAGCGTGAGTGATATCATGAACGGCAACCACAATGTGAGTCTCTATAACAACGCGACCAGCAATAGTCGAAATTCGGATCTAGGTTATGTTTGGGTTCACGATGGGGTTCATCGCGGTCAGGCCTTTGACGCTTTCCACTATAACCCCGGCAGGCTTCAACGCGAAGTTGATGCGGGCGGGATGTGGGCATTTTGGGCCACCGATCGGTTCGATAGCGGAGGTGGCAAGGAAAACTATGTTTGGGGCGCTACGGCCTCCATCCCGAATTCAACGATTGTATTGAATATCACGACGACCAACTAAGCTTACCTCGCTTCTACTCAGCCAGCGTTGCGGAAATGCAATAAGTTCAAGGAGTGGCCGGCCTGCTTCCGGCCACTCTCAGCGAAAATGGGATCGCGGATATATCTTCAAATGTGGGAATTTTAAACCGCGAGTGATACGTTGTGAATAGCCTGTTATGAGACTACTATTTCGCATAACTCTGATTGGAGTGGTGGCAGGCGTTGCGCTTTGCTTTTGGTTGTGGCCCCGTTCGGCCTCGCAAACCAGCGGGGGCAAAGCATCAGACGCTGCGAGGATTCCCGTGCTCGTACCGGCGTTGAGTAGTCCCGCGTTGCCGGCCGTTCAAGTCGCGCCGATGGTGCATCAGGAATCGACAAAACCAGGCAATGATAAACTGGTTTTGATCCATTCAAATCTAGCAAAGTGGTTTGAGGCCAAGCGAAATGGCGCCGAAGAAGATGCCGAACCTTTGATCAATGAACTGAAATGGATATTAACCGACACCAATGCGTCGGAAATAACCGAATCGTTATCCGCGGAAGAGCAGAATTCCCCTTTTGGATTGGCCGCTCTGGGCCGGTGGATGGAGGTCGATCCAGTCAAGGCTTCGACTTGGATCGCGGCCATTCCTGCGGCGACGCAGGATCAGGTTTGGGTTGCAGCCCGGGGCTGGATGGACGACCCCGTGGGTTTGCAGCAGTATATCGACCAGTTACCCAACAACGCCTGGAAGCAAAGGTTGCTCGCCGAGGCCAGTTCCGAGGCGCTGACGCGGGATTCCGAGTCAGCGGTTAACTTCGCGCAGCAAATGAGTCCAGGCAGTACCCGGACGGATTTGTTACAGGCCACGGCCGGTCATTGGATAGAGCGCGACCCCAATGCGGCCTTGAACTGGATCGCAAAAATCGACGATTCCGCCTTGCGTGATCAGCTGGTCGCCTCCGCGGCGAAATCATACGCGCTGCCTGGTTCGATCGATCCCGAAGCCAAGCAGGCGCCCGGGGGTGCGGACCGGTAGTACCGTTTGCAGCTTTTATAGATAGAACCTTATGATAGTCACGGATCGCCTCGAGATCATAAGGTACAACCTAAGGTGCGATCTTTAGCGGCTTGGTCACCTCTTCAGAGGAGGGCGTGCCTGCAAAATCTACTTTTTCGGCGTGTAGCTGTAGTGGAAAAAATCGACGTCGACGTAGCCGGACTCTGCTTTGTTGTTATAACTAAAAAGGCCAATGCGGTCGCCGCGGTAGCTGCCCCAGGAAAGTGGATACGGGGTGCCAATCTCGGTGAAAGTTTTGCCGTCCAAGCTAAATGAATACTGGCTTTCTCCGTCTAAACCCCAGGTTGAGCGCAGCCAGATCGTGTTGCCCTCGAGTTTCGGTCCGGCGGTGATCTCGGCGTTGTGTTTGTACTCTACCTGCCGGACGCGGCCGGTTTGCGTCACCCCGAGCATCGAGCGGGTTTTGGCGAAATGGCAGAGCCCGGCTTTCTGTCCGTCGGCCATGCCGCTCAGGTCGAACTTGACCACGACTTCATTGGCGGTGGTGCGAAAGCAGCGTTGGGTCAGAGTATTTCCTGCCTTCAATAAATTGTCGGTCTCGAGTGGCTTGAACGCGTGGAGGCGGAGCCAGCCGGGGCGCTCGGTCAAAGACCACTTTTCGCCGCGGGGCTGGTAGTTCCATTCCCACTGAGCGGGAAGGGTGGGCTGGTCGAATTCGTCGTCCGTCTGTGGTGTCACGATCGGTGTATTCGTCACGGGCTTTTTGCCGGACCAGACCATGCGGCCGATGCCATCTTCGCCGACCTGACCGATAATAGGCCAACCGTCGACCCAGCTGACCGGGAGAAGACTGTTGGCTCGGCCTTCCCAACTCCCGCGGCCGTGATGAGTATAGAAATACCAATTGCCGGCTTCGCTCTGGACCAGTCCCCCCTGATTCGGATCCATCGCTCCGCGTTCGGCATGGTTGAGTTGGCGCGGGCCCTCGTAAGGACCGAAAATCGATTTGGCGCGCCGCATCATTAACACCCGCCCCTCGGGTTTTATTTCGCTGAAAAGGTGATAATAAACTCCGTCGATTTTATAGAGTTTGTTGGCCTCGCTTCCCTTCGACTGATAAATAATTTTGTCGGAGTCGGCGACCAGATCTCGGCCATCGGCGGTGAGTTTGAAAAGGTGAATTTTGTATCCATCCCTGAAGTTCGTCCCGATAAAATAGCCTTGTCCGTCGTCATCCCAGAACGGACAGCAGTCGTCCCACCCCTGAGCTTTCAGCACAGGATGGAGTGGCTCCCAGGGACCGCTCGGGTTTTTCGCGCGAGTCATGAAGTAGCCTTCATCCGGCGTGCCGAAAAAAATCCAGAACCGGTCATCGTGAAAACGTAGTGCTCCGGCCCATACGCCTCGGCCGGAGCGGTTCATCTTGTCCCAGTTCAACTCGGGGCCGATCTGCCGGAGATCGGTGATGGCGTGGCCGGCGATGGTCCAGTTGACCAGGTCCTTCGAACGCAAGATCACCATTCCGGGCGAATATTGCATGGTGGACGAGATCGCGTAGTACTCAGAGCCGACGCGGATACAATCGATGTCGCTGTAGTCGGAAGGAAGAACGGGGTTGCGATACATGCCGTCGCCTTGGTCGCCCCAGGCTTGCCATGTTCCCCACCGCGGCGCCACGTCTTCGGCCCAGAGCAGAGAGCCGAGCAGCATGGTAGCACTGGACACGGAGAGACGGAAAATTTTATTCGGCATAGCGGAAGGGGCTGGGTCCAGTTTCAGACCACGCTCGATCCGCAGGCAATCCTCCAGGTGCGGCAACGGGCGGAGCCGCTGCACGTCGAGACAAAACGGGAGGAGAGTTTCTCAGTCCCGAGAAACGCCAAACGCCAACCCCCAAAACGCCAAACGCCGAATGCTGAAAAAATTTGCGCGAAGACCGCTATTTTTTGGCGTTTGGACCTTTGGAGTTTGGCGTTTTCAGAAGGAAAGGGTGATACTCAACCTGTATCCAAAATCTGGTGCAGGTTCAGGTCGCCCGCTGGCGGGCGGGCGCGGGGATCAGCCGGTCGATCCATTGCCGCACGTCTTCCGCCAGCATGTGATCGGGGAAAAAGCGGGCGTAGGCGTGCTCCACCGCTTCAATCGAAGCCAAGCCCATCTTCTGCATGAGGAAGGCGAGGTCGTGGCGGTCGGCGGTGGCGGGCGAAGGCTCGACGTGGAAGGCGTGCAGCTTCATCGCGAAAAGGTGAGCCGGCTCGGAGACGGAGAGAATCAGGCTCGGGCCGAACTGGTGCAGGTGCGACTGGTTGCGCGCGGCGGCGAGGGCGAGGAAAAACTTCACATCGTCTTCCAACCAACTTGCGAGCAGGCGCTGCTCGCTCGCGACCTGACGGACCAGCGCCGCGGCGCGCGAGCTCGAGGCGACGACCTTCCCGTGGGTGTGGGGGTCGCGGGCCAACGCGTAGACCACGGTGATGATCTGTCCGTGGCAGAGCGCGACCTCGATCGCGAGGTGCTCGGCCGCGGCGAGTTCGGCGAGGCGTTGTAGTGCCCGCTGGATACGGCGGGGGGAGAGGAGGGTTTCGGGCATGAGGACGAGGTGATGAGTTGAGCGGGAAAAAATTAATGGCCGGTGTTCGCGAAGGGATCGGTCGCCCGAGGCAAGTCGCGAAGGAGCGCTTGCTCGTAGCGGTGGTTTTGACGGCGTTCGAGGTGCTTGAAAATCGCATACCCTAATCCGGCGCACCCGGCGAATGTGGCGGGAAAGAGCAGCGTGTCGTAGCCGAGGTGAGAGAAGCCCAGTCCACCGAGAAAGCTGCCGCCGAAGAAACCGGTGAGCAGGACACCATAAAGTCCCATGCGACGCCATTCGACCGGTTGTCGATGAAGGAGATGACCGAGGGCGATCCCGAGGTCGGTCACGATCCCGGTCATGTGCGTGGTGCGCAGAATCGCGCCGCTGTAACTTGAGGCCATCGCGTTTTGGAGCCCGCAGGCCATCGCGGCGAGGCAGTCGGCGAGTTGGGAATCCTCGCGAAAGGCGTGCGCGGCGGCGAAGAGCAGGATGGATTCGATCGCCAGGGCAACGCCGTAACGCCGCCCCGCCTTCAACGTGCTTTGGCGAATGATGAAACCGCTCAACACCGCGCCGCCGAAAAAGGAAAAAAGCACGCGCACGCTGTGCCAGAACGCCCCGGCGTTTTGGATGGCGAGTTCGAAGCCGGCGGAGGAGACGGTGCCAGACATATGACTCAGTGCCTGATGGTGAACACTGAGGAAGCCCACCGCGTTGATCGATCCAGCGATCAGGGTGAGGGCAAAGCCTCCGGTCAGAACCCAAAATGGAATCGGTTTGCGTAACATAGTTCGTAATTAAAATGACAATACTTCGGACGGGGCGGTCACGGGCCCGGTCTGTTCCTTCCGAAGCGTATTCAGGCGTCGATTACACCGCGACCTCCCGCGGGGTGTTAGAAAGCGGTGCGATCGCGTGCATCAGCGCTTCATCTCCAAGGGCCGGTAGCCGTGCTGCGTGCGCAACACTTCCTGGGCTCGCGCCAGCGCATCGTCGAAATGGGCTCGGATATTCGCCCGGCCGATCCGCTCGACAAAACCGGCCTTCGCCAACATCTGGAGCGGCTGACGGTGCGGACCGCTCAAGATCACCACGCCGCCGGAGGCGTGCATCCGCTCGACCACGCTCTCCAGCGCGTTCAGCGCGGTGGCGTCCATCGCCGGCACCAGCTGCATCCGGATGATCAATACACGAGGCAGTCGCTCCACTCGGAGGAGGGCGTCCTCCATTTTCTCGGCCGCGCCAAAAAAGAAGGGCCCGAAGATCCGGTAGACCAATACTCCCTCAGGGATTTCTTTTCCATGGGCGACCTGCTCGGGGGTTTCGAGTTCGTCGTCTGCGGTCACGAGCGAAACCTCGGTCGTTTCCGCGATCCGTCGAATGAAGAGGATGGCGGCGAGAACCATGCCGACTTCGACCGCGACGACCAGATCGAAGACCACAGTGAGCAAGCAGGTGGTGACCAAGACCACGGCATCGCTCCGGGGCATTTGGCGCAGGCGCGCGAGCTCGTGCCACTCTCCCATTCGGTAGGCCACGAGCACGAGCACGGCGGCAATCGCGGGCATCGGGACGAATTGGGCAAAGCGGGAAAAGAGCAACACGATCGCGAGCAGAGTGGCGGAGTGAACCATGCCGGCCATCGGGGTGCGTGCTCCGCTGCGGATATTGGCGGAGGTGCGCGCGATCGCGCCAGTCGCAGGCAGGCCGCAGAAAAACGGACAGACCAGATTGGCCAGGCCCTGCGCGATAAGCTCGGTGTTGGCGTCGTGGCGATCGTTGATCAGACTGTCGGCCACCGTGGCGGAGAGGAGCGATTCGATCGCGCCGAGCAGCGCGATGGTGGTGGCGGGCGCGATCAGATCACGGATCATCGCGAACGAAAGCGCAGGGAGGGTGAAGGGCGGCAGGTGATTGGGAATGGCGTTGCTGCCGAAGCGCGAGCCGATGGTGGCGACGTGATAGGCTTCTTCCCAATGGAGGAACGCCACGGCCGCGGTGGCTCCGAGCATGGCGACGATCGATCCTGGCACCCGCCGCCAACCCAGGCGCGGCCAGGAGTAAATCAACAAAGCGGAGGTGATCCCGACGACGGCAGAGAGTGGATTGATCTGCGGAATATTTTTGGCCAACCAGATCAGGCGCTCGATAAACTCCCGCGGAGCCGGAGTGGCGCCATGCACGCCGAGAAAATCGGGAGCCTGTCCGGCCATGATCGAGATTGCGATGCCGGTGGTGAACCCGCTCGTCACCGGGTAAGGGATATACTTGATCAGCGTTCCCATGCGGGAGAGCCCCATGATGATCAGAATTCCGCCCGCCATCACGGTTGCGGCCAGCAGGCCGGAATAACCGTACTTCTCGATGATCAACAGCACGACCGGGATAAACGCCGCGGTGGGTCCGGCGATCTGGACCCGACTGCCGCCAAAAGCAGAGACGATGAACCCAGCGATGATGGCGGTGAAGAGACCCACCGCGGGGGCGGGAAAAGGCAGCGTAGTGCCCAAGGGAATACTAGCGACGCCCAGGGCGAGGGCGAGCGGCAGGGCGATGAGCCCGACGGTCAGGCCGGCCATAGCATCGACGGAGAAATCCTCGCGCGTGTAGCGGGCGCCCAGGAGGGTGAAACTCCGCGGCTGAAATTTTCCCAACGGTAATCTCATCGCCTGCGAGCGCCTCCGCAAAAACAAGCGCCGGCTTGCACCGGCGGCGCCATCTCGGTCCAACTCTCGCATCGAGAGGAGGCCGCCCTAAAGCGATTAGGGAAAGGGAGGCGACAGGTGGAGACAGCGGACATGCGGTCAGTAAGGCATAGAGCCTGCCAGAAGCTCGGGAATCCACTCAGTCAGCTGATGCATAAGGGGTTAAATTGATTTTTTGGTCGGGAAAGCTTTTCTTCCTTGCTTCGGTTTGGCACCGGAACTGCAATTTTTGCATAGTAAGGGAGCAAAGATTGCCTAACCTTGAGGCTGTGAATCCGGCAAATATTGCAGTCGCGGTCTTCGATCGAAGTGCTCCTGACCTGGTCAAGCTCACCGCCATTTTGGAACAAGGCGGGTATCGGGTGCTGAGTGCCTCGACCGAAGCCCAGGTGGAACGCTACGCGAAAAGCGAGCCGCTCAATTTGGTGGTGACCGGCTTTGAAGCGCGGCAAGTCGATCCCTTTCCGTTGTTGGAACGGGTGCGAAGTCTTTCGCCGGATACAGAATTTATTTTGTGCGGCGAGGGCGGAACGGCGGCGGACGCGATGGAAGCGGTGCACCGAGGGGCGCTCGATTATTTAGCGAAACCGGTGGAAGCAGCGGCCCTCCAGGCGGCGATCCGAAGAGCGTTGGAGCGGCAGGCCTTGGTCGCGGCCGATCCGAAACTTCGGCGCAGTCTCAAGCGTCGCGCGGAACCGGATATCTTCGTCGGAACGAGTGTGCGGATGCGCCAGGTCGCGGAAACGGTGGCGGAAGTGGCGACCACGACGGTGCCAATTTTGGTCACGGGGGAGAGCGGGACGGGAAAAGAATTGGTCGCGCGCGCGCTGCACGACCGCGGCGGACGTCGCGGTCCGTTCATCGCGATCAATTGCGCGGGCCTGCCAGACAATCTGATCGAGTCGGAGCTCTTCGGGCACGTTCGAGGCGCTTTCACCGGCGCGATCAGCGATCGGCCCGGAGCGTTTCAGCTGGCGCGAGCGGGCACACTTTTTTTGGACGAAATCGGCGATCTCAGTTTAAAAGGGCAAGGCGACCTGCTGCGGGTTTTAGAAGACGGCGTTTATCGCCCCGTGGGCAGCTCGCGACCGCTCCGTGCGGATATTCGGATCGTGGCGGCGACGCATCGGGATCTGGCCACCTGGGCGAACGAAGGCCGTTTTCGCGAAGACCTGCTCTATCGCCTCAATATCGTGGAGCTCCATTTGCCGCCGCTGCGCGAGCGTCCGGAAGACATTCCCGCCCTGGTCGAATCGTTCAACGCGCACTTTGCGGCGAAACACGATCGAAAAAAGAAAGCCTTCACCGACGGTTTTTTAGCCGCGTTGATGCGCCATCGTTGGCCGGGAAATGTTCGCCAATTGAGAAACCTGATCGAGCGTTTGCTCGTGACCGTGCGTGCGACGGAAATCGATGCGTCGTATGCTCCGCCGCCCGCGGCCTCGGCGGGCGGCGCGAAAACCAATGTTCTTTTCTCGGTTCATGCTGGAATGAGTGTGGCGGAAGTCGAAGCGCGATTGATTCGCGAGACGCTGGTTCAAGTGGCGAGCAATCGAAGAGAAGCCGCGACGGTTTTGGGTATAAGCCCGCGCACGCTCGCCTACAAATTGAAGGCGTTGGGACTTTCTTCCGTGGCGTCCGAGTCAGCCAAGAGCCGTGAACTCACCGCGTGACCCCTGGGCGGTGTGGAGGGAGTCAACGAGGGGCTTTCTACCGGCTTGCGGACGAAGTCGAATCGCTTACAACTCCGCGTCTCGATGGAAACCTTTTTGATTGATGTTCCAGTGCCTTCGATGGGAGCGACCGTCAACGAGCTCACGATCATAGATCTGGACGTGACTCCGGGGACCGCCGTGTCGAAAGGGCAGAAGATCGCGGAATTGGAGAGCGACAAATCCGTGTTTGAATTCGAATCGCCCTGCGATGGCACAATTCGCGACGTGATCGGACGCGCGGGCGACATTTTGCGTTCGGGCGCTCCGTTTCTGCGTATTGAAACGGCGGATGCATCCCTCAGCCATCTGAAGTCGGCGGCCGCGGTCACGGCCAGCGCCGCACCTCTGCCGGCCAGAACCGCCTCCCCCCAGCCGGTTGCGGCGACCTCGACTCGCCCGGCTGTATCCACCCCGCCAACACCGGTGGTTTCCCCCGCGCCGCGCGCGACGGCTCCGGTCGCCGCTCCCAAATCGACCTCGGGCCTGCAGTGGACCCCGCGCGCTTCCAAGCTCGCGACCGAAGCCGGCCTCGATCCGGCTGCGATCACCGAAATCGAAGCGACGGGCCCCGGCGGCCGAGTTTCCGGGGACGACGTGGCTCGTTATGTGGAGACACACCGGGCTTCCGTGAATGGAGCGAATGGACACGCGTCCCCAGCCAGCGCGAATTTGGCCGCGGGAGAGGGGTTTGACCCGCGGACGGCTGAGACGGTTTGCATCGCGGGCGTGGGCTACGCGTTTCCCTCCGGCGTTCGATCGAACAGCGAAATTTTAAAATCGTTTCCCGACATGACCGAGGCCGAGGTGATCAAGCTCACCGGCATTCGGGAGCGACGGTACGCGGTGAAGGGCGAAACCGCGACGAGTTTAGCGACCACCGCGGTTCAGCACGCCCTGGCCCAGTCGGGAGTGAAGATTCAGGAGATCGACGGAATCATCATGGCGACGTTGATCCCCGATCAGCCGGTGCCGGCGATGGCCAGCGCGTTGGCCAAACAATTGGGCATTCCCCATGCCCTGGCTTTCGATCTGAACGCGGCGTGCGCGGGTTGGCTCTACGCCTTGGAAGTCGGTCGCGCCTTCATCAAGTCGGGCACGGCGAAGAAATTGATTGTAGTGACGGCGGAACTACTTTCCCGCATCACCAACCCGAAGGATCACGCCACGGCCTTTCTTTTCGGCGACGGCGCGGGCGCGGCGATCCTGACTGACTCGCCCGATGGACACCGCTTGGGGCGGATGGCGCTCTCGGGCGACGCGGAACAGTTCGAGGCGATTCAGCGCCCGGGCGGCGGTGCAACTCGGCCCTTCCCACATCCGGAAGGTTTGGATCGCGACGACTTTTTCCTCCAGATGAACGGCGGTGCGGTCTTCAAGCACGCGGTCATCGCGTTCGCCAATCAGATTGAGGCGACGATGGAGCGTCACCGGCTGAAGGCAGAAGAGATTTCATGGATCGTGCCGCATCAGGCCAACGAGCGAATTCTCCGCGCGGTGGGAAAACGGGTGGGAATTCCTTACGAGCGCTTCGTGGTGACGATCGGAAAATACGGCAACACCAGCGCGGCAAGTGTTTCCATGGCGCTGGGCTGGGCGGCGGAAGAAGGCATTTTCAATCCCGGAGACAAAGTCATTTTCTGCAGCGTCGGCGCCGGACTGACCTTTGCCGGCGGATTGCTGGTTTGGTGAGTTTGAAAAGACTCGGGTCGAGCGTGGCGACGTCGCCCCTCGACTCGCTTGGGGAAGGAGCGCGGAGTCCAAACCACGGGCGAGCCGGTTCGATCAGGGCGACATGTTTGATCAGTCCCGGCTCGATGATACGTCTCGCGCTACGTCGGATTTCAGCTCTGGCGAAACGGTCGCGAAACGGTCGTGTAGTGACTGAGGCACTACTCGGAGAGCAGGGCCTGAACCTCGGGAGCGTTGAGATTGTCTTTGGTCACGATGATCACCGGAGTGTAGATCGTGGCGGGGATTGGTTCTCCTTTAATTGATGCGACCGCTGCCTCGATCGCTTGAGCACCGATTCGGTGCGGGAGTTGCGCGACCCAACCCTGCATGATGCCGTGCTCGATCGCGTCAGCCGCGATGGGCGTCAGGTTGTATCCGAAACCGACGAACTTGATTCCGGCTGATTTTTTTTCCTTGAGCAGGTCGATCAGGGCAAAAGTGCCGGGTGAACCCGAGGCGACGACGCCTTTGGTCGCGGGATATTTGGTGAAGATGAGTGCCGCGCGTTCGGCTTCCACGCCCTTGTCCGTGCTGGCATAGATATCGCCGTGGATGACGATCTTGGGATGAGCGGCGCGGAGGCTGTCCAAGACGCCACGCTCGCGTTCCATCGTGGCGCCGCTGGTCTGGTTGTGTCTGAGCAACGTGACTTCTTCCCCCTCGACCAGGAGGTTGTTGAGAAATTTTCCGGCGGTCTCGCCGGCGGCGTGTTGATCGGAGCCGACGAATACACCCGGGCTGCCTGGTCCGAGGGTGGTATCGACGACGACGATTTTCATGCCTTTGGCGGCGAGGTTCTGGATCGGCGGGCGGAGCACGTCGGTGCTCGAGGGCGCGATCACCACGGCCTCGACCCCTTGGCTGGCCAAGGCGTTGAGCAGTTGAACTTGGACCGCGATGTCATTTTCCGTCGGCGGAGTTTTTACGATGACCTCGACTCCCAGTTTCTGACCGGCTTGGAGAGCGCCTTTTTCCATCGAAGCCCAGAACGGGGTTTTGCCCTTCAATAACAGACCGATTTTTGGAGCGGCTTCGGCGGAAATAACAAAAGTGGCGCTCAACAGCGCGCACGCGACTAACCCTCGCAGGTGCACCGAGTTCATAACTCGCTGATCGGTACGAACTGGCGGAGCTTTAGCATCGGAATCGCCCGTCGGTGTTTATCGCCAAAGGCCTAGACCGCTCGGCCCCCAGACGGCGAGGATGTCTATCGGCTTACTTATTCCAATTTTGGGTTCAAAGTGAGCCTAATTGCCCGGAGGCATGGCGGCCCATTCAATCTGTTCCGGTTGTAGCCGGGGGCGCTGGCCCCGGGGAGCGACGTATCGGGAATTCCATACGCCCGGGGTCGGCGCCCCCGGCTACAACTGCCGACCGACTCAGCTTGAGGGCGAGGTGGAATTAGCGAGCGACTAAAAACCAGGAGACCGCCGGCGGCTTTGGTTTAGACCGGATTCTGTAATTCATAACTCAATACGCTCAGGGCGTAAACGGCGGCGGTTTCGCAGCGAAGCACGAGCGGTCCGAGCGTAATGGATTCGAAGCCGGTGCTTTTCGAGAGACTCATCTCCGCAGGAGTGAAATCGCCCTCGGGGCCAATCAGCCAGAGGACCTTCAGGGGCGAGCGGCCCTGAGCGCTGCGGTAGGTGTTGAGCACGGTCTTCAACGACTTGGCTCCCGGCTGGAGGCTGGCGATTAGCTTCAGATCGTAACCCTTGGCCGACTCCATGAAAGCCATGGCGTTTTCGATCGGCGTGACTTCAGGCAGCCAGGCGTTGCCGCACTGCTTGGCCGCTTCCAGCACGGCGGTCTGCCACTTCTCGATCTTTTTGTCCTGCCGCTCGCCGTCGAGGTGGACCTGGGTCCTCTCGCTTTGCAGCGGGACAATGCGCCGCGTGCCGATCTCGGTCGCCTTTCGCACGATCGCGTCCATCGAGGGACCTTTAGGCAACGCTTGACCGAGGGTGATTTCGTAGGGAAGGCCTTTGATTTTCTGTGTAAAACGAACACGCAGGACGGCGCCGTTTTTCGCATCGCCGGCCAACTCGCAGATCCACTCCGTGCCGCGTCCGTCAAACGCTACCACGGTGTCACCGCGGGCCGCTCGATTGACGTTGACCAAGTGGTGAGATTCCTCGGGCGAAAGACGAATCTCAGAGGGTTCGCGTTCGGTGGGGGAGCAGAAGGCGCGGAAGTCGGGCATGTCGCGTGCAGTCAACCAAAACCGCTCTCCGCCGCGCAAGCGTGCAGTGCGGCCGGGATCTTTAATTCTTTGCCCGCTCAGTCTTCCATTTCGGGATAGGATTCGAAACCAACCACCCCGTCATCTCGCCCTTCGCCGCCTCGTAAAAACAGTAAGGGCGCTGGAATGACCCAGCGCCCTTGCCGACTTTGAACTACAAACTATGAACTACAAAAAAGAACGGGTAACTAACATAGCGAAAGACGCGCCACTCCGCGGAGCGTTCAAAAAATTGCCGGGAAAAATCGTATATTTTCCTGAAAACCTCCGCCGAGGATTCCTGGACGAGGGGATTTGCGGGAGCAAAAGAGGCGAAAGGATGGCCGTGGGCCAAAAATTTCCATTTACAACCGTGACGGTGCATTTACGTTTCCCGCCTCTTTGGACGCCCGGATGGCGGAATTGGCAGACGCGCTGGACTCAAAATCCTGTTCCGAAAGGAGTGTCGGTTCGACCCCGACTCCGGGCACCATCAGAGTGGAGAAAGGGGAAGTTGGCCTTGTGGCCTTCGGGAACGTGAAGAGACGCGTAGTGGGTTTGTGAGCACCCGCTTCCGGGCGATCTTATCGAGGCATGAACTGAATTGCGGAAGGGAATACAGGTTGCGCGGAGGAACAGCTCGCTTTGCGCGGCGAGAATGCGCGAGTCTAGGGCAACCCTCTAACCCTTCTTTCGCTGTGTCTCGTTCTTCCGGATTGGTTTTGGCTTGCGGCTTGATTTGCGTGCAACTCTGGGGCGGCGCGCTTTTGAGCGCCGCGCCGGAGCCGTTGCCTTCCGGGGGAGCCGCGATGACCTTGCATCCCCGCGATCGGCTGTCGCTCGACGCGGGCTGGCGCTTCGCCTTCGGCAGCGCGGTCGATCCAAAAAAGGATTTTAACCACGCGACGGGCTACTTTTCTTATTTGGCGAAGTCAGGGTATGGGGATGGACCGGCGGCTCCGACTTTCGACGATCGTGCGTGGCGGAAGCTCGACCTCCCTCATGACTGGGCGGTGGAAGTCCCTTTTGCAAACAACGCCAGTCACAGTCACGGTTACCGCGCGGTGGGGGGCAAATTTACGGACGCGAACGTCGGGTGGTATCGGAAAAAGATTTCCATTCCCGCGGATGACCAGGGCCGGCGGATACGCGTGGTCTTCGACGGTGTGTTTCGCGACTCGAGGGTTTGGTTCAATGGATTTTATCTCGGCCAGCATCCCAGTGGGTACACCGGTTTCTCGTATGATATAACTGACTACGTCCACTTTGACGGAGACAATGTGCTCAGCGTTCGGGTCGATGCGACGATGGAGGAAGGCTGGTTTTACGAGGGAGCGGGGATCTACCGCCATACTTGGCTGGAGAAAACCAGCCCGGTTCACGTGGCGGAAAACGGCACCTTCATCACCACCGAAGTGGCCGAGGGCACGGCGACCGTGAAGATAAAAACTGAGATTTTGAACGAAGAAACCCAGGGCGTCGCGGTGCAAGTCGAGCAGGTGGTAATGGACGCGCAGGGCAAGGTCGTCGCCACCAGCGAGGCCCAAACGCTTTCGGCTGTGCCTGGCGTCGTCACTCCCTGCTCCACCTCGATCCAACTGGCGCGGCCGGCGCTGTGGTCGCTCGAGCATCCGACCCTGTATAAAGTCGTCACGCTGGTGCAGCGGGACGGAGGCTCCATCGCCGACCGGTATGAATCCACTTTTGGGATACGGACGATCCGCTTTGATCCAAACGAGGGATTTTTTCTCAACGGCCAGCACGTGATTTTGAAAGGGACGAACAATCACCAAGATCACGCCGGGGTCGGGGTTGCTCTGCCGGACGCGCTGCAAGAATTTCGGATCGCCCGGTTGAAGGAAATGGGAAGCAACGCCTATCGGTGCTCGCACAATCCGCCCACCCCCGAACTGCTCGAAGCCTGCGACCGGCTGGGCATGCTGGTGATCGATGAGAACCGGTTGATCGCTCCGAGCCCGGAGCAGCACGACGAGCTCGAAAAGCTGATCCGGCGAGACCGGAATCATCCCAGCGTAATTCTCTGGTCGATCGGCAATGAGGAGTGGGCGATCGAAGGCAACGAAATGGGAGCGCGGATCGCGGCCCCGACCCAGGCCGTGGTCCAGCGCCTCGATCCCACGCGCCGCGTGACAGCGGCGGTCAGCGGTGGGCGAATCAAAGGAATTTCCACCGTGATCGATGTCATGGGCTACAACTACGTTTCGATGGGGAACATCGACGAGCATCACCGCGAGTTTCCTCAACAGCCCGCCTTGGGCACGGAGGAAACCACCACCCAGGCAACCCGCGGCGTTTATCTGGACGACAACGCTCAGGCTCACCTGGCACCGCGCGAGAACGGCACGTCCGGCGGAAACTGCGAGTATGGATGGAAGTACTACGTCGCGCGGCCCTTCATGGCCGGACTCTTTTATTGGACGGGTTTTGATTACCGAGGCGAACCCACTCCGTTCAGCTGGCCGGCGGTCAGTTCACAGTTTGGGATTTTGGATACGTGCGGTTTTCCCAAGGACAGCTTTTATTATTTGAAAGCCTGGTGGACGGACCAACCGGTGGTTCACATCCTGCCCCATTGGAACTGGCCGGAGCGCAAAGGGCAGCCGATCGAGGTGCGAGTCTTTGCCAACGGCGATGAAGTGGAGCTTTTCCTCAACGCGCAGAGTCTCGGCCGCAAGCCGATGGAGCGAAATGGGCATTTGTCCTGGGAAGTTCCCTACACGCCCGGGGTGTTGCTGGCTCGCAGCTATCGCGCGGGGCACGAGATTGCGACGGATACGGTGGAAACGACCGGACCGGCAACGGCGGTTCGGTTAACCGCGAATCGTGCGAAAATTGCGGCGGATACGGCGGATTTAGCCATGATCACGGTCGAACTGGTCGATGCGAAAGGCCGAGTTGTGCCGACGGCCAACGACGAAGTTTCGTTTTCTCTAGAAGGTGCGGGGAAGATCATCGGCGTGGGCAACGGAGATCCCTCGTCGCACGAGCCGGACCGGTTCATCGATAATGTTTCCGTCCTAGCGGTGGAAGACTGGCGCTCGCGGACGGTGGACGAGGCGACGCTGCCGAAGCAGGTAGTGACCGACTTCGACGATCATGATTGGCCCGAGGCCTTCGCGACGGAGGAGATCAAGGCGCGCTTAGCTTCGACCGGTCGCACGATTTTTCGCGGGCACTTTAAGCCCGGTGAAATCCAAAACGGCAGCGCGCTCCGGCTCTTCCTCGGCCACTTCGGCGAAAAGCCCGAGGTTTACCTGAATGGCCAGCGGCTGGACCACGTTGAAGCGCAGGGGACAGTGGGGATTTCCTCCGCCATCTTGCCAGCGCAACTGAGGTCCGGGCTGAATACCGTGGTGGTGGTCGCCTCGCCCTTGACCGGTAAGCATAATCCGGAAGGGGTCGCGAAAACAACCAGCCGCGGTGCCCTGCAAGCGATCACTCCCGCAAGCGGGTGGAAGCGCCACGTTTTCAACGGTCTCGCGCAAGTCATCGTGCAATCGACCGATCGGGCCGGTGAGATCACATTGACCGCGGGCGGGGCCGGCCTGACCTCCGGAAGCATGAAGATCTTTTCTGATGTTCCGGTGGCAAAATACTGACGCACCGGAGCGAGTCGCTCGATCTTGATCTCGCCGTTAAAAGAAAGAGTTGTATTGCCTCTAAGTTCTTTTCCGCCGCTTCGCTTTTCTAAACCCTCAGTTTCATGAAGCCTCGCCTCTTCGGTATTGCCCTTTTCGCTACAATTCTGCCTCGGCTGGTGCTTGCGGCGGAGCTCCCTGTGCCCGATCCGGATGACGGCCAGCTCACCTTGCCGCCCGGATTTCGCGCTCTGATTGTCGCGGATCAGTTGGTGGCCGGGCGGAAAATTGGGCGGAACACAGACCAATTTCGATTCATCACCGTTGCGCCAAACGGCTATGTTTATGGAAAGACGGTGCGCGGTGGGATCATCGCGCTGCGCGACACGGATGGAGACGGCCGTCTCGATGATAAGCAGGAATTCGGCTCAGGTGGCGGCACCGGCATCGCGCTGCATGACGGCTGGCTTTATCATTCGACGAACTCTGCGGTCTACCGCTATCGGCTTGGGCCAGGTGAGTTCGTGCCCTCGGGAGAGCAGGAAACGATTGTCACCGGTCTGCTCGATAAAGGAACCCACGATGCCAAGACCTTCGCCTTCGACGACAAAGGCCGCCTTCTGGTCGAAGTCGGCGCCCCTTATAATGTGTATAGCGAACCCGACCGTCGTTTCGGAGCAAAGGGAATGGACCCGACCGAGCTCCAAAAAATAGCCGGTGGTTTTTGGCGCTTCGACGATCCGAATAAACCCAACCAGACGCAGAAAGACGCGCTTCACTTCTCGACCGGACATCGCCACTCCATCGCGCTGGCTTGGCAACCCAAAGCCCACGAATTTTTTATGGCGATGATGGGCCGCGATAATCTCAATACCGTGGACCCGGAGCACTATGACGACTTGGACAACGCTGAGCGTGTCTCGGAGGAGATGCACCGTTTGCGCGAAGGCGTTAATCTGGGGTGGCCGTTCACTTATTGGGATCCGATCAAAAAAGCCCGAATGATCGCTCCCGAGTTTGGCGGCGATAATAAGAAACGCGCCGAAGTGGGGAAATATGATGAGCCGGTGATCGCGTTTCCCGCGCACTGGGCACCGCTGCAAATGACGTTTTATACGGGTGAACAATTTCCCCAGAAATATCGCGGCGGGGCCTTTATTGCCTTTCATGGTTCTTGGAACCGAGCACCTCGCCCACAGGAAGGATTTAATATCACCTTTGCTCCGTTTGACGACAAAGGCACCCCGATCGGAACCTACGAAGTTTTTGCGACCGGCCGGCCCGGGGTAAAATTCCGGATGGGCGGCGTCGCGGTCGGCCCTGACGGTTCACTCTATATTAGCGAAACCGACCGGGGTCGCATCTGGCGCATCATCTACACGGGAGAAACCCAAGCCGCCTCGTCGACGCCGGCGCCTTCGACCGCACCCGCACCGACGCCGGTGGCGAAAACGGAAAAGTCTCCCACACCTAGCGGGGTGGCGTTGAACGCTCGCGGGAAAACCACCTATGATCAAATCTGCGCGGCCTGTCACATGCCCGACGGGGTGGGCGCGGCGCCGATGCAACCCGCTTTGGTCGGCAGCGCGGTGCTGCGCGGAGACACGAAGACGCTCATCAATGTCGTGCTGCGAGGCCCGGCCGCCGTGCTCCCGGCGGATCGGCCGAAATACGGCAATGTCATGCCGCCCTTTTCTTCGCTGGACGATCAACAAATCGCCGACGTCTTGACCTACGCGCGTCAACGGTTTGGCGACAACGCTCCCGCGATCACCACCCAGCAAGTGGCGGAACAACGCGCTGCGCTGCCTGTAGTTCCCTGATCACTACACCATGAGATTCCGTCGCCCTTCCCTTTGTTTGCTGACCTTGTTGGCCGCCTTTGGTACTCCGTTTTCGATCAGGCTCTTCGGTGCCGACTCCACCGGACCGACTGCGAGCGCAGGAGTGGACATAACCCATGGGTTCAATATTAGATCCTACGGCGCGCTCGGCGACGGAAAGGCGGTGGACTCTCCGGCCTTGAATCGAGCGATCGAGGCCGCGGCGGCCCAGGGCGGAGGCACCATTTATATACCGCCGGGACGGTATCTCTGCGCCTCGATTCGACTGAAGAGCAATATCACCCTTTTCCTCGAGGCCGGGGCGACGATCGAAGCGGTGGAAGAGAGCGTGGCTCGCTATGATGACCCGGAGCCCAATGAATCCGAGTACCAGGATTTTGGACACAGCCATTGGCAGAACAGCCTGATTTGGGGCATCGGCCTGGAAAACGTCTCGATCCTCGGTCCCGGTTTGATCCACGGCAAAGGCCTGAGCAGCGGCCATCAAAACGGAGTTTATAAAGACGCGGGAAAAGGTGCGGGGAACAAATCGATCGCGTTGAAGAACTGCCACAATGTGATTCTCCGCGATTTTTCCGTCCTCCACGGCGGCCATTTCGCCATTCTCGCTACCGGGGTGGACAATCTGACCTTGGACAATGTAAAGTTGGATACGAACCGCGATGGGGTGGACATCGACTGTTGCCGCAATGTGCGAGTGTCAAACTGCAGTGTGAATACGCCCTGGGACGATGGCATCTGCCTCAAGGCCTCGTACGCGCTCGGTGAACTTCGCCCCTGTGAAAACGTGACGATCACGAACTGTTTTCTCGCTGGCAATTTCGATGAGGGAACCCTCCTTGACACGACGTTCAAGCGGAGCGCTCCGGAATATAAATCCTATCGGACCGGCCGGATCAAACTCGGGACGGAGTCGAATGGGGATTTCAAAAATATTACCATTACCAACTGCGTTTTTGACGATTCGCGTGGATTGGCGATCGAGAGCGTGGATGGGTCCGTGATCGAGGACGTGGCGATTTCCAATATTACCATGCGCCACGTGGCGAACTCGCCGATTTTTATCCGACTGGGCAACCGGGCGCGCGGTCCAAATCAGCCTCCGGTTGGGGCGATTCGACGCGTGACGATCAGCAATATTGTCGCGTCGGATGCCGACTGGAATCTGGGTTGTATCATCACCGGCATCCCGGGACACCCCGTCGAAGACATCCGGATCAGCGACCTGACCCTTCTTCAGCAGGGCGGGGGCAAAAAAGAGTTAGGCGAACGGCAACCGGCGGAGAAGGAAGCAGGCTATCCCGAGCCGGGGATGTTTGGCACCATGCCTTCCTACGGGTTCTTCATTCGCCACGCCAAGAATATAGAGTTGCACCACGTGACCCTGAACTGTGCTAAGGTGGATTCGCGTCCGGCCTACGTGCTCGAGGATGTAACTGAGGCTTATTTCGATCATCTCACGGTTGTGCCCGTGCCCGGCGTTCCAATCTTTGATTTGCGCGGGGTGACGGGTTTCTCGGTGACGAATAGCCGAGGAATTCCGGACGCCAAGCGAGATGGGGCAGCAGTCCACGAAAAGCTCTAGTCGCTGAGCAGTCGAATGTAGGCGGGGTGCCCTCACCCTGCAACGGCGAAGCCCCCTCTTTAGCGCGACGTTTGTGCGGGGTGAGGGCACCCCACCTACATCCCAACCAACTTCATAAATCCAACGAAACACTATCTAACTTAGTGCCATTCGGGCCCGAACCTGCCCTTTTTTAGAATTTAAAATCAAATGTGTACCCAGAAAACGGGTACACGGCTTTGATTATGACTGTACGAATGCGGACGGATCGTAGGGTCGCGGCGGACATGACAAAAAATTTACGGTTTGCAGCTGATACATCCCCTTTTCCAGCCGTACTCCTTCGCTTCTTTGCTTTGTCACCCTCGCACGTAGCTTGTAGCTTATAGCCTTTCCCGTGCCCTGCGGGAGTGGCTGGGCTCGCGGCTGCGTGGTAGGACTCCCCGCTTTCGGTTTCGTGCCCGTAATCCCTCCAGCCATTGTCATGACTGTATCAATCCGTTCGTTGTCTCGTTGTGCCCGCCGACTTGCTTTCTCTTTCTTCGCCTACACCGGCGTTCTCTTTTGGTTCGTGGGCTTCAGTGTGCTTCCCGCTTCAGCCCAGCCTTCAGGTACGGGAGAAATTCGTGGCCGAGTCATCAACAAAGCGACCGGTGAATACCTGCGAAACGCCGTGGTGACGGTGGCGGGGACGAATCTTTCCACCGTCGCGGAGTCAGGAGGTCAGTTTAGCCTGCAGGGAGTGCCCGCAGGAGAGGTGACGGTCACGGCAAGCTATGCCGGACTTACCCCGGTGACTCAGACAGTGACGGTTACTCCTGGGGCAGCGGTCAATCGTGATATTGAACTGGCCGGGAATGCCGAAGACAACGGCTTGGTGAAGATGAACGAGTTTGTCGTGGCCGTAGAGCGCGAGGGAAACGCCAAAGCGATTCAGGACCAGCGCCAGGCGACTAATATGAAAAAGGTCATTGCCACCGATGTTTTTGGGGATGTCTCGGAAGGTAATGTCGGAGAGTTTTTAAAACTCATGCCGGGAGTAGCCATTGACTATACTGAAGCGGATGTGAGGCAGATTCGTATTCGCGGAATGGATCCAAAATATGCGGCTGTGACGATGGACGGCGCGCCGGTCGCGAGCGCCGGTTCGTCGGATCTCAGCGTTGGTCGTGCCTTTGAATTTGAGCAGCTTTCTATTTCAAGTATCGAGACGATCGAGATCAGCAAAACACCGACGCCCGACGTAGCGGCGAGCGCCGTGGCGGGGGTCGTAAATTTGCGCAGCAAAGGGGCCTTTGACCGAAAAGGTCGTCACTTCCTCCTGAATCTCTACGGCACGGAGAACGAATACTATCCGAACTTCCGGAAAAAAGTGTTCTTTGATAATGGCGAACGACGTCAGATCACACCGAGCGGTTCGTTCTCTTATTCGGACATATTGTTTAATAATCACCTGGGAGTCGTCGCGGGATTTAGCTATTCTGATGCCCTAACGGCGCAGAAAGCCGAAGTAATCGGCTATCGTTTTAACAACAATATCACCGACAACGCGACGGAGATCCCGCGCATCACGGGTTTTAGTTACCGCGATGGCCCGAAGTACACCGTCCGGAAAAATTATAATGTCCGTCTCGACTACAAGTTCACGAACGATTTTTCGATCTGGGGGCGCGTCGATTACAACGTCTATGATGCCACCTTTCACAATCGAGATTTATTCGTTACGATGACGAACAACGACGATGCAGCTGCGAGCATCAACCGGTTAGTCAACGCTCCCGGGAGTACGACCGTGCAGCCCGGTATTGACTATTCACTCGATAGCCAGACCACGACAAATGGCAGTGTGAGCACGGGTTCGGGCGGGAGTAACCGTAAATTTGGCGCAACCACAACCTACAGCTTTGGCGGGGATTATCGTTACCGTTCGTTGAGAATGAATCTGCTTTTTCAATATTCCAGTGCGACAAATCATTACCGAGATCTGCCAGAGGGCTTCTTTAATACGGTGGGGGCGAGTCCGGGAACGCCGATTTCTTTCCGTTGGAATCGCTCGGACCCCAGCAGCACGGCGGTGACCATTACCCAACTTTCCGGGCCCGACTATCGCGATATTTCCTTGGATTACCTGGATCGCGCCACGAATACCGACGGAACGGCAAACACCGGCTGGCCGTTTAATTCCTTCAAGCGAGATTCGAAGGACGAGAAGGCGTTCGGCGGCGTGAATTTCCGCCTTCCCGTTACGATCGCTCGTTTCCCTGTGGATTTGAAGTGGGGGTTCGCAGAAAACGAGTGGACTCATAACAATGCGCGCAATCAGCAACGTTGGCGCTTTCTTGGCCCAGACGGTATTCGCGGTACGGATGATGATCGTGCAGCTCTGTATCTAGAAAACGTTCCGATGAATTTTGATATGGGCGGCAATGTTGACGGAATTCTCAATGCGGATCGTTTCAAACTCGCTCAGGTATTTGCGGCTCATCCGAATTGGTTTCAGGAAGACACCGCTTTCGCGCTGACCACGAAACTCCAGAATGAAATTAAACTCAGGGAGCAAATCGACGCGGTTTATCTACAAACGACCTTTAAAATCGGTCCTCGGCTGACCATCGCGCCCGGTGTTCGCGTCGAGCGTACGCACGAATGGTCGCGCGCGTTTGATGATATCGGCGACAAAGCGACGCGTGTGGCTCTTGGCCTGCCGGCAACCGGGACGATTAACACCGGCGATCCGGCGTATTTGATCACTCGTTACGGAACGAAGTCGCAGGGTCGAACGACCTACAGCGATTTGTTCAAATACCTTCACCTCACCTACCGCTATACGTCGGATCTCATTTTCCGCGGATCGTATCACGAATCGATTACGCGACCGGATCCGGTTAACTTTGTGGGGAGCACCACGATCAATAACGAGGCCGCAATTCCGCCCACCGCAACCGTGGGAAATCCCGAGCTGAAACCCGAGTATTCCCGAAATTACAATCTGGGCGCGGAATACTATTTTAAGAAAGTGGGATTGTTTGGCGTCACGGTTTTTCGCAGCGATATACGGAACGTTCAAGTCAGACGAGGAACAGATATTGGGCCGGAAGGCTTCGAGGGAGATACGTTTTTCGCCGGGTGGCGCGTGACCACCACTTATAATGCGGGCGATACACGCCGCACGGGCTACGAACTCGATTATTCCCAGCAGCTCGCGTTTCTGCCCAAGCCTTTTAATAACATTCGTATCTTTGGCAATTTCACCCACGTGCACTTTGATAACGACGCTGACGCCCTCAAGCAGTCGCGGAAAAACGCCAACGGTGGTTTCGACGCCCGTTTTGGTCGTTTCCGTGGAAATGTCCGCGCCACTTGGGCTGGCACCCGGCTCGATGTGATCTCCTCGTTGACCGGGGCGAACGCCGGACGTCGCGAATATGTGGATGACCGCCTGATGTTCGACTGCGGTGGCGAATTCACCTTGACCAAGAAAATCACGCTTTTTGTAAACGGACGAAATATCACCAATGCGCCGCTGCGCACCTATGTGATTCGGCCTGAACTGCCGCTCCGCACCGCGAAGTTTGGTGCAACGTGGAGCGCTGGCCTGCGGAGCAACTTTTAACCGACCTGTGCCGCGGTGGGCCGTCGCATAACGCCGGCTCACCACTGATCTTGGCCTGGCGGCTTTATTCCGCGTCGTAAATCTGCACCCTCGACCAGCTCGGCTGGAATGTTTGGACGAAGGCCTTGTGAACGGGGTCGACCTGGTAGGCGTTGTGGGCCGCGACGTCCTTGAACACGATCGTCAGGCAAAACGAGTAAGAGCGGTCGACCACCGGACGCTCTGGCAGCGGGGCAGGCGTGCCGATGTAGAGCGACTCAATTGTATTCACTTTCCGGAGCGATTCGAGCCCTGCGCGAAAAACGGCGCGTTGATCGGCGGTCAGTTCTGGTTTCAGCCAAAATAGGACGGTGTGGACGAGCATGGGCCGGTTGTTTTTTAGGGTAGGCGCGGAAAGGCAAGCTCGGCCGTGAATCCGGTCATCTGGAGCCTTGACGGAGCCCCGAATAGGAGCAATTTCGACCGTTCCACTGCCTGATGGTGTAATGGTAGCACAGGTGACTTTGACTCACCTAGTCGTGGTTCGAATCCACGTCGGGCAGCCAGTTTTAACGGAGCGGGAGACGGGTGGAACCAGCGATCAGTCAACGCGAGTCGAGCCGAGCGGCCGGAAGCGAACACGACCGGGGCGTGCACGAGTTGATCGCGAATGGCGGCGCGGCCCACGACAACTATAAAACTCGGTACCGGTTGATTGCGGAAGAAGCGGCGCGTTTCGCGGCGGAGCAACAGCGCTTCAGCGACACGACTAAGGCCTTAGAAAAAGAGCGCACAGAGGCGGCGCCCCGCGCGCATGCCGAAATTGAGGCGAAAATAAAAGAGCTCAAACGTCAGCACGGATTGGAAGAGCTTCAGGCGGACGATGGGCGTTTCGCGACCGGCCAGTTTAAAATCAAGGCGTAGCCGTGCAGAGCCGACGTTGCGAAATGGCCAGTGCGGCGGTCACGCCGCGCGTGGATCGGGCCTGGCAGCAGAACGCCACTGGCGCGCGTCCTGTCGTAGCTCACCGGATACTATTCTTTCTCCTCGCCGTCTTTTCCAGTGGTGACAAAGGGGGCGAAGAGGGCGGCTTGGGCGAGAGGGAAGCGTCCGTGAATCAGGACACCGTCGTCACGTTGCTCTTCACTCTGAATGTGCCCGAGCTGGTGGAGCTTGGCCACGATGTCGTAGCGGGCGTGGGGAATGAGGAGCTCGGTCGTCCCGTAGGTGTCCGCGATCAGCTCGGCGCAGCGCTGCTCGATCAGGCCGATCCCTTCGCCGGTCAACGCGCTGACAAAAAGCCCATCGCGGGTCAGGCGCAGGGCACGCGCCCTCATCTCGTCGTTTGCCGTATCCACTTTGTTGAAAACGGTGACGATGGTTTTTTTGTCGGCGCCGAGTTCGCTCAAGACACTCAGAGTGGTTTCGTGATGCTTCTCGAAGTTCGGATTGGTGACATCGAGGACGTGTAACAAGAAATCGGCTACAACCACTTCTTCAAGGGTCGCCTTAAACGCTTCCACCAATCCATGCGGCAGGCGACGAATGAATCCCACCGTATCGGTCAGAAGCAGCTTTTGGTGATTGGGCAGAATCAGCTGCCGAGTGGTCGGATCGAGCGTCGCGAACAGCTTATCTTCGGCCAGGACCTGCGCGCCGGTCAGTCGGTTGAGCAGCGAGGATTTGCCCGCGTTGGTATAGCCGACGATCGCTGCGGTGGGGACGGGAACGCGGACCCGACGGCGCCGTTGAACGTCGCGTTGTTGAACGACGTTTTTCAATTCGCTCCGCAGATGCGTGATGCGGTCGCGCACGATGCGTCGATCCTGTTCGAGCTGCGTTTCGCCTTCGCCGCCGAGAGCGCCCTTACCGCGCTGGCGCGACAAGTGGGTCCAGGCTCGAGTGAGGCGCGGAAGCGAATACTCCATTCGCGCCAACGCGACCTGGAGCACGGCTTCTCGCGTGTGGGCGCGATCGGCAAAAACTTCGAGAATGACCTCTTGGCGGTCGATCACGGCGATCCCGGAAAGCTCCTCCCAATTGCGCTGCTGCGCGGGGGACAACGCTTCGTCGAAAACAATCACGTCGGCGCCGTCCTCTTTGGCTTGGGCAACCAGCTCGTCGGCTTTTCCGCTCCCCAACAGGAGCGCAGGCGTGGGCGTGCGCAAGTTGACCAAAGTCGAGCGCACGACGGTGAGACGCAGATTCTCGACCAGCTCCTTGAGTTCGGCCAAAAGTTCGCTGCCTTCGCCCGTTTCCATCTGCGAGGTCTGTACCCCGATGAGAAAAGCGCGTTCGAGCTTGGTGGGACGGGAATCGAGAAAATCGGCCATGAAGGACCAAGCTAGTGACAAGGGTGAGGGAGAGTCAAACTAGGCGGGGCCGAAGGTGCGCCGCGTGGCTCGGAGCTTCAGTTCCCGGTGGCCACGTAAAAGGACGACGCGGCGCGGGGGTGGGGCCGGTGCTGAACCAATTTTTGGATACGGACGCTTCTTTATCTTTACGTCCCCTTGAGCCTTTGTGCCTTGGCGCGGCAGCTTGCTTCAGCATACTCGTAGCATGAGCACGCCTGTTTTTCCCGGGCCAAAGAGTGCGGCGATGATCGACGAGCTGCGGAAGTACGTCATTGCCGATCCGTATCCATTTGTCCTTGACATCGAGAAAGGGGAGGGAATGTGGCTTGAGACGATCGATGGGGAGCGCTTGTTCGACTGGGGCGGTTATTATGCCTCGAAGTGGATCGCGCACAATCATCCCCGGCTCCTCGAGCCCGATTACCTCCGGCGCCTCAGTTATGCGGCGAACAACAAAGTGGCGAACGTGGATTTCCTCACCCCCCAGTGCGTCGCTTACTACCGCGCCCTCCACGAGGTGGCGCCCCGCTGCATGCGCAATCCGAAGCTCGAAGTCTACGCGGTCAATTCGGGCGCGGAAGCAGTGGAGAACATGATGAAGTACCTGATCAATCTTCACGATCGGCGCCATTCGCCGGCGAACCGAGGCCGCAGCTCGGCGCGAGCGCGACGGTTTATCTACTTCGATCAGGCCTTCCACGGACGGACGGTGTTTGCGCTCAACATCACCGAGCTCTCTCACGATCCAGTGATCACGAAGGATTTTCACGGATTGGTCAGCGGGAACATCCAGATCCCTTTCCCCGCCGTAAATACGGACGAAGATGCGCTGGAAAATCGATTTCGGACCAGCGAAGCCCTGCAACGGGTGGAACGAAGCTTGAACGAGCACCGCAATGAAATCGTCGGAATCATCGTCGAGCCGCTGCAAGGAGCGGGCGGACATCGCGTCGCGGAGAAGGAATTTTTCCAAGGTCTCAGTCAGCTCGCCCAGGATTTTGGGGTAGGCCTGGGCTTCGATGAAGTACAAACCGCGGGTGGACAGACGGGCAGTTTCTTCATGGTCGATCAGCTGGATCTGCCTTACCCGCCGCAAGCGATCGCGACGGCCAAGAAGATGGCGAACGGCGTTCTTTATATGTTGCACCCGATGGAGGACGAAGGGGTGCTGGATTCTACCTGGGGAGGGTCGCTGGCCGACATGGTCAGGTTTGTCCAGGAACTGACGATTGTTCGAGAGGAGCAGTTGATCGAAAAAGTGCCGGAGAAAGCCGCCTACCTCGTGGCCCAGTTAAAACGGCTGCAGCAGGAATTTCCCGATAAAGTGAGAAACATCCGAGGCGCGGGACTCTATCACGGCTTCAGTCTGTCTTCGCCGGCGTTGAAAAGTTCGGTCATCGAACTCGCCTTGGAGGAAGAGAAATTGCTGCTCCTCGGCGCGGGCCGGACCAATGTTCGGTTGCGGCCTAATTTGAACGTCACCTTGGCGGATATCGATCTTCTGGGGGAAAAACTCCGCCAAGTGCTGAAGCACCTTTGAAGAGAATTTCGCGTCTCACCCCTCGGTGAGGAAGGGTGTCCAATCAAGACTCGTTCGTCCAAAATGTGAATACGATCACTGCCGGAGATAATCGGCCGAATGCAGGCTTCCGCGGCGCGGGCCGTTTGACCTCGACTCGCCCCTGGCTAACGCTGGGGTGACATGGGTCGGCTTTTCTTTTCCGCGGCTTTTTCCGCGCTCTTATTGGGCGCGGGCCTTTTGATCAGTGGCTGCGCGACGGCTCCGGTCGGCGTCGCACCTGCGCGAGTGGCCCTGGGCTTGGACAAATTGCCTTTCTCTTATGAACCGCTCGGCGTTCACAATGGGTGCTTCGTCGAGGCGGTGAATTTCTACGACCACTATTTTCGAAAGCTGAAGGACGACGAAACCCAATGGGCTCAGGTTTTGGAGTGGGGGAATGAAGAAGGGGATTTGAAGGTCCGTTCTGGACATGCGGTGACGGTGTTCACGCTGAGGGACCGACTTTGGTATTATGACGTTAACTTTGGAGTGCGCTCGCTCGATCTCGCGGTCGACCGCCGCAGCGATCTGACCGATGTGGGGCCCAAAATATTTGCGAGTTATCCGCAGTTTCGGCCCATCCTCGCCCGTTACCGTTATGACTTTTCCCAGCAGCCGGCAAAAAAGCCGGTGGATTTTCTCTTTTATCACGCCAATCCCGATGTGCGCGATGCGACCCGGGTGGCGAGCGAACTCGGCCGAATTCGGCCCGTGAGTGTGGCGGAATTTGACCTCAAGCCAGGAGACAAAACTCAAGTTTCCGCGGCGGCCGTATTCACCTTTGGGAGACGGGTCTGCGTCTATTTTCCACGGCAAGGCACATTCGAGGCTCCCCGGTTTGTCGGTGCCGTGGACGACCTCCGTTTTATCAACCAAATTGTGCGCCACTTTTATCCCGAGGCCGGCAATCTGCGTTGGCAGTCGGGCGGTTATCTTTTGTTTCCTAAAACTGAGAAGTGACGAAAGGAGGACGCCATGCGGTGAAGCGTGGACGGTCGTTAGGACTGCCGTGAAGGGGTGGAGAGGCTGTAGTGATGTGGGACCTACACTTCAGGATTGCACACACAAAACATTGTCTTTATCTGACCTCTCTTTATGGAACCTCTCCGGTAAGCCAAGTACCCTAGGCCGGTTCGGCCGTCCTGCCGGTCCATTTGCCGAACTCCCATTATCTTTTAAGTTAATTTACATCCAGTTCAGCCGATTAACCCCTTACCCGCTAGGGTCACTACCCCTTTAGACCGTGGCAATACACAGCGACACTGATTTTTGCGGCAACCGTACGCCGCTGCCTGAAGGCGCGCCGACGGTGTTGATCATCGACGATGACGATGCCATCCGCGCTCTAGCCCAATGGGTTGCACAACGGGCGGGATACCGCGCTTTGACGGCGAGAGACGGACCAGAAGGCTTGGAAAGTTTCCGCCGAGCGTCTGATTCCGTTCGCCTGGTTCTTCTCGATTTGACCATGCCAAGAATGACGGGAGCCGAGGTCGTTTCGGCCCTTCATGCGATGCGGACCAATGTCCCCGTGGTCCTAATCACCGGTTATGGCGAAGATGCAGTCCGCGATGATGAAAAAATCGGGGTATCCGGAGTGTTACAAAAGCCCTTCACCCCCGACGACCTGAGAGCGGTGCTCGAGCGCTATCTCAAGAATGCAGCACCATCGACGGCTTCCGCCAGTCCGCTTCCCGCGCGAGCTTCTGACCGCGGCTGATGTCAAGGCCGTCCCAGTGAGCTATTCGTAGGGCCATAGGAGGCTGGACTTCACCGAGGCCGACCTTCTTTGAAGTGACGCCGACACACGGAGACATAGCGATCGTTACCGCCAATTTCAACTTGTGCCCCCTGGGTGATCGCATTTCCCGAGGCGTCGAGGCGAAGGACCATGGTGGCTTTTCGGCCACAGTGGCAGATGGTTTTGATCTCGGTCAGCTCGTCGGCCCACGCGAGCAGTGCCGCGCTGCCTTCAAAAAGATTGCCCTGGAAATCGGTGCGCAAGCCGTAGCACAACACCGGCAGATTCAGTTTGTCGGCCACATCGGTCAGCTGCCGCGCTTGTGCCTGCGAAAGGAACTGGGCCTCATCGACCAGCACGCAAGAGAGCGCGCGAGCGCGATGTTCTTCGGTGATCGCGGCGAAGAGATCGTCTCCGGGAGAAAAGGCGATTGCCGGCGCGGCCAACCCGGTGCGCGACGTGATTTTTCCCCGCTCATACCGTGTGTCGATCGCGGGGGTGAAGAGCAGTGTCTGCATCCCGCGCTCCTGGTAATTGTAACTCGATTGGAGCAGAACGGTGGATTTGCCGGCGTTCATCGCCGCGTAGTAGAAATACACTTTGGCCACGTGAGGGTCGCTAGTGGGTGACCCACCGAAAAGCAACGTTCAGCTATCAGGCGAACCAGGGGGCGCCGTCCAGCTTCCCCCTGTATCGAAAAACATCACACAGCAGGCCTCAGCACACTTGCAATAGAAGCAAATTCCTATTGCAATTCATGAACCCTAGCCTCGTTTCGCCCGATTTTGCTTTCTTACGCAATCGTTATAATCGTACTGTCAGATTTGCCCCTTTACTGAAATGCCTAGAAGTGGGGATGTTGGTCCGGTAAGATTTTTGTAAGGTCATAAGGTTCCCCCTCCCGGTCCCCTTTTTCTTCCAGCATCTCCTCTTTCTTTTCGCCCTGCCTACGCAATTAGGATGATTACCAATTGTTTGCATAATTCCGGCGCTCGAGGGTATTGCCAGCCTAATTGACTTTTCTATTTTCTGCGCCCCGGCGGACGCGAAAGAGCCCCATCTTTGCCCCTTTCCTTTTCTAGCCCTTTGTCTCCGGAAGTTACCGGGTGACTTGAGATTGTTTACCACCATGAAACCAAACCGTTGGATCTCCCCCTACCTCCGGCGCCTGTTGATCGCACAGCTCTGCGGTCTGACTGTCGCTGTAACCACCACTCACGCGCAAGCGGTCAAAGACCCTGCCACGGAGCCGGCTAACCCCACGCAGACACCGCCGGATAAGAACGCAAAGGCAGCTCCTACTCCGAAGCCGAAAGAGACGGAAGTCACCAAAGCTGACACGACGAACAAACCGGAGGAAGACGACGCGATCCGGATGTCGGCCTTCCAAGTCACGACCGAAAAAGACAAAGGTTATCTCGGCGGAAATGCGATGTCGGGGACGCGTTTAAATTCCGACATCGACGATATCGCGGCCTCGGTGACGGTCATCACGAAGCAGCAGCTCATGGATACGGCGGCGATCGATATCAATGATATCTTCGCTTATGAAGTGAGCACGGAGGGGACGAGAACGTATACAGCCAATTTTAATGACGGCAAAGCTGATGTTGATCAGGTCGCGTTGAACCCGGAGACAGCCAACCGGGTGCGTGGCGTGGGAAGTGCAAATATTGCGGTCGGAAATTTCGCTGCCTCTAGCTCCATCCCGATTGATACTTATAACGTCGATGCGGTCGAAATTTCACGCGGAGCGAATTCTTCGATCTTTGGCGTAGGAGAAGTCTCCGGCACGGTCAATTTGGTGCCTGCTTCGGCCAACGTGACTCGCCAAACCACGCGGGTGCAGGGGAGCGTGACCAGCTACGGATCCACCCGGGGAACGGTTGATATTAACCGTCCCATTATCAAAAACATGCTAGCCGTCCGGATCAACGGGGTGGTTGAGAATAAAGAATTTCTCAGAAAACCGTCGTATGATAAAACCAGGCGCTATCAGCTCGGGCTAACTTTCAAGCCGTTCAGCCGCACTACCTTCTCTGCATCTTACGAGAAGTTTAAGGAAAGCTACAGCCGTCCGAATTCAGTGACTCCTCGCGAGTACATGACTTATTGGAATCAGTATGGCCGCCCGTCGTGGGATCCGACGACAAACACTTGGTCCTATACGAACGCGGCCGGGGTGTTGGTGACCGGAAACCAAGCGGTTAAGACCAATGGAAACAATATTACCGACTTTCCCTCGTCCACCGACCCGACAAAGCCAGACGTGCGTCTAGTCGGAACCGGCTCTAATCGGGTACGCCCGACGATGTGGATCGACCAGGGACAGGCAGGGTATTTTGGAACCTCGTTTTGGACGCCTACCGGAGGAGTAGCCCACGAAGTCGTCCAAGTCTTTATCCCCAACAACTACGGGGTTCCCGCGCCTTATATTGATACTTTAAGATACAGTGGAATCAAGGCGAACGCCGACAAATCATTTTACGATTGGGAGAATATTAGTCTGGCAGGCCTGAATAGTGCAAGCAAACGAGCTGAACTCCTTCGCCTTCAACTCGAACAGTATATCATCAAAAGCGAACGTCATGTTCTTGCCGCACAGATTGGTTATTTTAGGGAAAATATTTTTGATTTCCGGCGCACGTTCGTAGGAAACGGGGGCGACGGTGTTCCTCTTGTCATTCAGCCCGACGTAAATATTAAGCTCCCCGACGGTACTCCGAATCCTTATTACGGCGCACCCTATATTGCCCAATTATCTCCCCAGGTTTATTCGAATCCGATTAATACCAATACGGTGAAGGTGAATTTGGCTTACCAGTTAGACTTGCGTCATGAAAAGAATTTTCTGCGTTTCCTTGGGAAGCACAACCTAGTGGCGTACGGAGAAGATTATGATAAGATTTTTGCGCCGCGGAGTCTTCGCTATATCGACCAAATTACTCAGTCTTATCCCTGGCTGCAGCCTTCGATTCGAAACAATAACGCCGCTAGATTTAACGCTCGATACTACCTAGGTGATGGCAAGGGGGGTAATGTGGATTACGCCAGCTCTGCTCCGGACTACTCTCATCTCATCGGCTTTCACCGTTTCAATCAGGCTACCTTGGATCCCGCTTTCCCTACCAATCAGTTTTACGTGCAAGGAGTACCAGTCGACACCACCTACTCCTCTCAATCCAAGCAGGAAGTCAAAACCAACACGGTGGGAGCGATCTTGCAAAGTTACATTATAAATGACCGGGCCATCGTGACCTATGGGCGTCGGAAAGACACGCTCAAGACGAGAGACAATACAACCCCGGAGCCCGCATCGGCGAGGGATGCTAATGGTCTAAGTACGAATATTTCGTGGATGGACGATTTCGGGAATAGCCCGTGGCTGGTCACCAACAAGAAGACCGGTGCGAGGAAAAATGTTGGAACGACGGAAACCAAGGGATTTGTCCTAAAGCCTTTCCGCTGGCTGAATCTCAGGTATAACGAATCCAACAGCTTTAAGCCTGAAGCCTATGCGATCGATTTGCAGGCTAATCCATTGGATAATCCCAACGGCAAAACCAAGGATTATGGCGTCCAATTGAATCTGTTTAGTAACAAAGTCTGGCTGCGGGTGACAAGATTCCAGACGTTGTCAAAGGATTCGCGTGCAAGCACTGCGGGCGTGGTGGGAAGCCGTATCACGAATATGGATTTTGATCCGGACCCAACCAAGAACGATGTCAAAAACGACTTGGAGGACTGGGCGACGGGTGAAATCCTGAAAAAAGCCTATAATAATGATGCGACGGTTATTGCCGCACTGCCACCCGATGTTGTGCTTCAAGCCCAACTAGCGGCCGACAAATTTATTGGCCTTGACCCACAGAAGATTGCGGACCTTCAGGCTTTTCCAAAGGCGCTTACGGCCGATGTAGAATCTCGTGGGTATGAGGTGGAATTGAATGTCAATCCCAATAAATTCTGGACCGTGAAATTGGTGGGATCGGAAACAAAAAATATTACCAGCTCGATTGCTCCTTCTTGGCAGATTTACCGGGACGAAAGACTGCCAATTTGGAAAACAATCGCCAGTCCGTACGACGGTAGCCTATTTTGGAATACGAACTTTAGCGGTAACAATATTCCGAGCCAAATCTGGCAGGCCCAGAACGAAGCGCCGATGAAGGTACAGCTTGCCCTCCAGGGTAAACCTTCACCTCAGACTCGTAAGTATAAGGCCAATATTCTTTCTACCTACCGTTTGGCCGGAATATCATCCAACAAGTATATCCGCGCGTTCACCGTTGGTGGAGCCGTTCGCTGGGAGGACAAAGGTGCCATTGGTTTTTTTGGTGGTGCACCTGACGCAGACGGACTTATCCGCGAATACGATCCGAACCGCCCTATCTATGACACTTCGCATGCTTATGCCGACATGTGGATTCGGTATGATTTCACCCTGTGGAGCAATCGGGTCAAAGGAAACGTTCAGCTGAACGTGCGCAATATCATGGAAAGCGGCCGTCTTCAGGCGTTTGATGCAAACCCCGACGGTTCCCTCGTCAACTACCGCATCATCGACCCACGGGAATATGTGCTAGGTGTCTCTTTGGACCTATAACATTTGACCCTCGTTTAAGTACTTAGCCCCAGCTTTGGCTGGGGCTTTTTTTTGCTTTTTAGGGACCTGGTATTCTACAAGTACCTTAATTCAATTAAGTGAATAGCTGTGGGGGTGCACAAAAAAGCCGCAGCTTTAGGCTGCGGCTTGCTGATTAGTATAATTTAGTCGGCGGAGATGAAGTAGCTTACTTGGTAATAGCCGTCCCAGTAGGAGGGCGCCCAATCAATAATATATAAGGGATTAGATTGGGTCGATGTGTTTGACGAGTTAGTGCCCCATTCGGCAATACTTTCTAATTGGTAGTTTCCTGCGGGTAGTCCGGTGATATCCAAGTTTTGTCCTCCCGTTTGAGTCGCGGATACACCGGAGAGAGGGGAGTACCCATAGAATTGATAGCTGCTTCCCCCGTTGTAGAGGCAGTTCGCATCAGCAACTACAGCATTGGTATCCGTATCTACAATGCGAATGTATCCATCGTATGTAGATTCGGTGGCAATAGAAATATTTCCATTCTGGAGGTACCCGAGATTGACCGTTTGGTTAGCGAGGAGCGCGGGAATAAGCGCAACCGATGCAAGCGCAGTGGTGAGAGCTAGTGGAATCTTCATGGATGATAATTGGGCGTTTGTAAGATGCGGATGGACGCGCCCTGCGACCTCCCGTGCATCTTGATTCCACTAAGTTCGTTTGGTTTGCAATCAATTCTGACTGGCTGAAGCCCCACCGTCATTAACATCGCAGGCTTTAGTGGACTCACAAATAAAACACGCCGCCTAGATTGCTCCTGGGCGTGTATAAAGACGGAGGTTAACTCAGAACCGGATTTAATCTAACGGCCCCGCCCACGTAGACCTCATAACTTGGCCGCGATTCGCACATCAAAAAGGGTGGGAGCGATGGGCCGGACTAAATACCTGCCAGAGGCGCTCGAAAACGGATCCGAAAAGGAGAGGAAGCACAGCTCGAAGCCACGCAGGAGAGGGGCTTACTGTCGGATTTGTCATCGTAGCGGAGGTTTGGATCGTCCTTTGCGTCCGGAAAGGCACCTGGGGCTCTGTCCAGATCAAAAAGGCTGCCCCGACGCCGGCCGGAGCAGAGTGCGTAAAAGCTGGGTCCGTGATAATGGATAAAAGGTGATCAGTGCCCGGTTTGAGTCGATCGGTGGCGGATGCCCAGCTGGGCTCGGTGGCACGCACCAGTAAGCGGACGAAACGTTGATCCGCCTTAACCGCTCCTTGCCGCGTCGTCGCCTAAGGCAGCAAATGCAGTCTCAATACAAACTGCTGCAATAAAAACCGCGCTTGATCCATCGCGATTCCTCAAATGGCTGCCCGGGTAGGGATCGAACCTATGACCAAGTGATTAACAGTTACTTGGTTTAGCTGTTTTTAGATGTCTGCACGTGTCTGCACGTGTCTGCATCTGACTGCACTTACATTGTTGATGTTAGAGGTAAATAGTGGCATAACTTGTGGAGATGAAAGACGAGGTTGGAATTTTTGAAGACAGAAAAAACCGGAATGTAACCGGAATGTCAGATCGTTACGTTCCGGTCTCTCGTGCGGCGAAGACGCATCAGGACTATTGGAAATCCCGCATCAAGCGCCGTACGTTCAAGGGACGCGCTGGAGAGAAATACACTCCAGCCGAGTACTACGTCAGAATGTTTCACTTGGGCCAGGAAACGTGGTTCTGCCTCGAAACAGCGAATCAATCGGCCGCGTCGGTGAAAGCTCGCGACATCTATCTCTCGCTCGTTTCAGCGGGCTGGGAAGTGACACTCGCGAAATATAAACCGAGTGTCATCGCGAAAGCTGAAATCTGCACCGTGGGTGAGTTTCTGGCCGATATCAGTGCGCGGAGTCATTTGAAGCCGATGACCGTGCGTCGTTACGCGGTGAAGCTCCGGAAAATGATCGCGGACATCGCCAAAGTCGACGCCGGCGCAAAGACGAAAGCGAAGCGCGCGAAATACGATTATATCAACGGCGGCCACAAAGCCTGGCTAGCGCAGATCGACGCTCAACCGCTCGACGTGCTCACGCCAGAAACGGTAAACGCGTGGCGCAATTTCTACGTCGCCAAAGCCGGCACCGATCCCATCGCGCGCAAATCGGCGGAACGTTCGGCGGCGTCCTATCTGCGTTGCGCCCGGTCTTTGTTCACGCCCGACGTGACCTCAGTATTGCGCGTTAAGTTGCCGGCGAATCCGTTCAAAGGCGCGAAGCTGAAAGATCCGGGCCCGCAGCGTTATCATTCCGAAATCAACCCCGAGTGGCTGCTGGCGTGTGCCGAGCGAGAATTGCGACCGTATCAGCCGCAACAATACCTCGCCCTATTCCTGTGTTTGTGGGCCGGTCTACGTCGTCGGGAAGCGGATTTGCTTACCTGGGAGCAGATCGATTTCGCGCAAGGTCAGATATACATCCGGCGCACCGCGCACTTTGAACCGAAGACAGAAGAAAGTCAGCGCATGATCGACCTGGCTCCAGAAGCTCTCGATGTTTTCCGCTCCTTAAAAAAAGGCAGCACTGGCGAATTCGTATTAGAGGGAGCACTACCGAATCCCACTGCAACCTACGACTACTATCGCTGCGATTGCACTTGGCGCGACCTCAACGGTTGGTTGCGCGGAAAAGGCGTACGTCAGCAAAAAGCAATCCACTCCCTACGCAAAGAAAGCGGCTCCCTCATCGCCTCATCCCACGGCATCGAGGCCGCACGCCAGCACCTCGGCCACCGTGATATCCGGACGACGTCATCGCACTACGTGGACAAGAAAAAACGGGTGGAGGTGAACCTACGAATCAGGACGGTGGGAACGCTTGCAGAGGCGTCTAAATTTGTCGGGTGTGATGGAGCGATCGCTCTATGATTCGTTCCAATTCGTGAAACCCGTCTGGCGGTTGTGACCCGCGTGCGTTCGGCGGTAGGCTTCTTTCGGCTATTCAGTCCTTGATGCCAAATTGGCCACCGCGGATTTTCTTCGAGATAGAAGGCCCTGCAAGAAAGTCGAAATATGCTCTCTGAGCTGGGCCAAAACGATTAAATCGCTTCTGATGCGCTGCACACAGAACAATCGAAACGTGACCCAATACCTCACTGGCAAACTCGCACAATTGCTTCGCGTCAGTATCTGAGCGTTCCTTTAAGACGGCCGCCCGACGGGTTGATAAAGCAAGCATGGCCGCGTGAGCATGCTTGTTCAACTTACGTACCGAATTCTGGATCGCGTCGAGCGACAGGACGGCAAGGCCGGAAGGCTCTCTCCGCATTAGTTCCTTCGCATAGGACAAATAAAATCCAAGTTCGCGATGAGCGCAAAACGAAATCGGCTGCTCAATGTCACGGCTAAATCCAGAAGACTCGAGGAACTCTCGCCATTCAACGGGATGATCAGTAAAATAAATATTCCACATAGCCAATTCGACGAACCGCCGAAGGTCGACCAACGCTTCCTCCACAAATGAATAGAGAAGGAGAATTGGTTGATTCAGGACAATAGTCCTCGCCGCCTGCAACGATGGTCTCATCCGCGATTCATCCAATTCGTCTAAAATTGCATCCGTCGCATTACACAGTCGGTAAAGGTGTTTCAGGCGCGGTGACGACGAGAATGAAACGACACCTGCGCCTTTCGCCTGACTCGCGTCAGCGATGAGCTTTTGCAGCGCCGCGTTTAGCTGGCTACTATGCGGCAATGGCGTCATTCTAGCCCTTGCGATTGATGACGTCTAGCCAACCTTCCAGGTCTTTCATGTGCTTGCCTTGTAAGAGTCGAATTGCCGCTGCCTTTTCAGCATCGGGCAAGGACTGAAGAGCTTGAAGCATTTTGCGCTGAACGCGGACCAAGCTATCCTTGGGGCCGAATGATAGCCTAATCGCGAGGAGCTTCGCCAACTCTAGAATAGACTGCTTATCCGCAAACCTCGGAGAATTTAGGATACTCCGAGCAAATGGATCCAGACTATATTTTTCTGATCGCGGCGCAGGGCTAGGTCCGTTACGTATTTCGTTTCCCCGAAATCCTTTGGCCGCTTCGTCGGCGAGACTCTCTAACGCTCGGGCAATCTGCGGGGAGAGCTTTTGATCGGAACCCGCGGCCCTTAGGTCGTCAGGCGAGGAATAGCTCAAAATATGGAATATGTCCCGGAGTATCCGGAAAGTAACTCGTTCGTTCATGGCAGTGCTGCGATTCGACGAATCATCTCTGCTGCAACGTCTTTGGCTCCTTGTTTCGCCGGTTGCTGAGCGTATGCGGTTTCGAAAATGGGGGTCCGGTCATTGATGGACCTCGCAAAAGAGGCGGAGTATTTCAGGTGGCTCTTAAATACATACTCACTCCAAGTTGCGGCGGCCGCTTGAATTTCAGCAATGCAAGCGTCTTCAATTTGTGAGTTTCCCATCACTTGAGTGAACACTATTCCTAACTCTTTAACATCGTTCGGATTGGTGCAATTTTCACGGAAGGTATTGAGCGTTTCTCGTAGGTTAGCGTAACCCAAAATGGAGAAACGATCTGGGCGCATAGGGATTAAGACGAAATTAGACGCGTTTAGCGCCATCGTTGTCAGGACTGAGTCGGTGGGAGCGCAGTCGATAAATATATAATCATAGACGTCCGCAACCGGCTCCAAGATTTTGATGAGCTTCGAATCCATTTGGGCAGGGTTCTTAACTATGAACGCCAGATTGAGCTCAGCCGGAAGGATGTCCAAGCGCCCTCCTGACGCCTTATTCTCCCACAAACCAAAGATGATTTTTCTCACGTCTTTCTTTTTCCGACGGTTTCCTGCCTGAAGGACAGGTTGATCGATCAGAAGATCGGCGATAGTGCCCGCACTCTTACGATGTGCATCGAATTGATCGAAACGCATGGTGTATTGTGTCGCATTAAACTGCGGGTCAAAATCTACCAACAAAACCTTCTTTCCCGCGTTGTAAGCCATGTGATAAGCAAGATTCACGGCGAGGGTTGTTTTCCCCACTCCGCCTTTCATGTTCAGAAGCGAAATAATCTCGGAAGACATGGTGGAGTCAGTTCGTTGGATTTTGGGCGGACTGTTACGGCGCATCAATGACCCACGGAACCCGACTCTCGGCAACGAGAAATCAATTCGTTCCTTTCGATGTCGCCAGCTAGCGCCATCCATGTCGGACAATGCCACATGCCCGAATTCTCGGTGAAGATCGCTGAGGAGTCGAATGCGCATTTCACGGCGCGCCGATCTGTCCCGGCGGCAAGAACCGTGGAGCGTGACTGTAGAGTACCTGGCCCACTGCTGTCCAAGACAGCCAAATTTGCCATTTTACCTAGGAGGGTGAGTGAGTTATAAAAACAGGTTGTCTCGGCGACTCAGAGGTAAATTCGCACTGTTTTGGACACCAGCGAGCGAGGAGATGAAAAGGTCATGCTTTACTGTTTACCTTTCAACCGTATTCAGCGGCCAAGTACAGAGGTGTTTACGATGCAACGGCAGTCGTCGCTGAGAGTTCGGACGCTCCCTGCAGCTCCTGTCTGGCGAGGCGAAGAAATTGAGGGAAATAGCTCTCGTGTACTTCGAGGAAACCTTGAATTTGACGAGCAGTCCTGCGCCGATGGCCAGTGCCAGTGGCCTGTTTCCGTCGACCGGATTTTTAGATGGAGTAAAACTCGAAAGCGCCGTCGCAGTGACCATTAATGACTGAATCTTGAACTTGTCCTCGGGGCTTTGAGCGATAGAGTCCGCCGGATCGTGGAAGTCGCTAGAAAAGCATCCTCAACAAAACGTCTCGCCGCAGTTCGCGCGACATGGTTGACGCGTGCTCGAAAGATGCCGGCGGCGAAACGGGTCGTGGTGATTGAGCGTCGGTTGCGGACGTTGCCCAAGACGCCCACGGCAGCTAATGTCTTTTTCCGAAAAGAGCTGTTACGGCTTTGGGATCAGAGTCGCTTGGAGGCAGGGCTTGTCACGCCGAAGCAACTACATCGAGAAAACTCTCCATTTGCCTCATTGGATCTGCGGACCGCGCGAATCCGTTTTAGCCGCCGTTCTCGTGCGCGAGCAGACTGAGTTTCAGGACTTCGATCCGATTTTTGCGCAAGGCGTCGTCATTGTCGGGGGACATGCTGTTAACCTGTGGGCTTCATATTATGCTGACCGCGGCGACCCGGTGCTGGCCAGTTTCGCTCCGTTCACATCGAAAGACGCGGACATTTTTCTAAAAGATCGAGACCTGGCGATGGCCGTGGCTACCGCCGCGGATTGGAACTTTCGGACAAATCCAGAGCCCCGTTCGCCGGTGCTTGGGGCGATCGTGATGAAGAAAGGGACGACTGAACTGCAGGTCGATGTATTGCGTTCAGTGACCGGACTCACGGCGAGCGACCTCGCGATGACCGAGTTGATCACTTTTGCGAATGGCAAAAGCTATTCTGTGCCGGCGCCTGAGGTGATGTTGAAAGCGAAGTTGGCTAACCTCGCCACGCACGATCAAGCGCAGCGCCAGGATGAGCGGCACGTGCGGATTTTGACACGCTGTTGCGCACAATATTTGACGGACGTTTGCGTCGCGGTGACTGAAGGCGCGTTATCTGAACGCGAAGCCGTGAATCGTTTCATGGCGACATTGCGGGTAATTTCGACTGCGAAGGTTAAGAAACTGGATACGAAATTTGATCTCAGACTCCCGACCGCAATTCCTGCTTGGAAGGGACTAGAGAAGTCGGCGGGATTGGTTCGGCTTCGAGCGTTCTACGCTCATCAGATCGAAGGAAAATAGGGAAAAGCGTTCGGCTGAGGTCGAAAAACGGCGGAGCGAGCCGGGACAGGGCGGCGGAAACCGCGTAGCGGTTCGCCCTGCCGGTCGGCGAAGCGGGAGGGTTCCCCGCTCTCGGGAGCGGGGGAAGGGGCGTGAGGGTCGCTGAAACCGGCTGTTGTTTGCAGGGTTTTGGCCCCGCATTCGCCGTTCGCGAAGCGAGAACGGACGCGGAAAATCTGGGATAAAGACGCATTTTAAAGCGCGTCATTTTCGCAGATTCACGAAGAACTGGAATCGTTAACTTCGTCAGAGTTTCTGCAAAAGCAGAGCGCAAGGACCTGTGAGACCGAAACGGTTTTTCAGTGACTTACGTCATCCCGAACTCGGGAGGGTATTGCGTCTTATATCAAAACAAGTACCTAAGTCATCGAAGAAGGGGGCCAGCTCTTCGAAGCCAGCAACGTTGGCCGACAAATTGGACCTACCGATTTTACGGTAGGTCGGTTACCGCGAATTCGGTGGAGAGCCCGGGTTGTCGACGGTCACCGCGATGCATTGAGTTTCGGTTATGCAAACCATCGCAAAAACTTTTGGGGCTCGGGCGGCGCAGCCTTCCGTGGGATTGGCCGGAAGAAAATTTAGCAAAGCAAAATCGATCGCTGATCGGTTAGGCATTTCAGCGCGCACGATCTTTCGTTGGGCCGACGCGGGAAAAATTGCACGGCATAAAATCAATTCACGCGTGGTGTTGTTTGACGAGTCTGAGGTCGCTGCGTTCATCGATTCGGCACGGGTGGGGTGATGTGAACGCCGGTGTTCAAATCTGGGCGTTATCCATCTTCACCGACTTGAACACTGGTGAGCTGAATTTCTGTAGCTCGGTTTGCGAACCACAAGGGATCGAGAACTTCTAACCGTCGAGCCTCCGGGGTCGTCCGGATTTGGTGAGTCCCTGTTATCAAATGGTCGGCGGTTTGCGGGGAATTCAGCGCCGAAGCTGCGCCTCTTGTTGAACCGAGAAGGAACCCGAGTTTGGAAGCCAGAACTCGAAAAACCGGTATGTAACCGGAATGTCAGTTTTTCAGATTTTTCCTCCAATCCCGCAACCCCTTGATGAAAAATGGCTGCCCGGGTAGGGATCGAACCTACGACCAAGTGATTAACAGTCACCTGCTCTGCCACTGAGCTACCAGGCAATCAAAGGAATGTTGAAAGCAAGCCATTGTGGGGGGCGTGACAAGTCTAAATCTTTAGTTTGCGGGGTTTCCCAGGCGCTCCTTCGTCTTGGCTGTCTTTTTTCCCTAAAATAGCGGGCGGCTTTACTCCCGTTTTTCCTCTCCGCAGACGCAAGGAGCTAGAACTAACGGCAAATTCACCCCGTTTTTGGAAAATCCATAATTCATAGTCTTGCATCTAGGCGGAGTGTCGGGAGCGTCTTCATCGCTTTCATCGCTCCCCGCTCCTGTAGGAAATGTGAATCGCGCAGGAATACTCACCGTGTCGCTCTTCTTACCTCGAAGTTCTTCTGGGATCGTGACTTGGCTGGTCGTCTTTTGTCTGTGGGCAGGCCTCGCTGGGTCGAGCTGGGGACTGGAGCCAGGACGGGCGGTCAAGGACTACCGCATCACCGAGTGGCTGGTGGCAGACGGGCTGCCGTATCCTTCGATTCGCACGTTAGCTCAAAGTGGCGATGGTTTTTTGTGGGTGGGCACGCGCGCGGGCTTGGCTCGTTTCGACGGCGAAAGTTTCACCGTCTTTCTGAGTTCAAATCAACCCGCTTTGCCCTCGGACGATATCCTCGCGCTCGCGCGGGGCGGCGACGGCACACTGTGGATCGGCACGCCGAGGGGGCTGGTTTGGTACCGGAACGGCACTTGGTCGCGGCCCAAACTTCACGAGCAAATCGACCAGGATATCGTTTGCGCCTTTTCACCCCAGGCGGACGGCAGCATGTGGATTGCCACCGCGCAGGGGCTATTTCATTTCTACCCCGGAAAAGGCTGCGAACTCGCCGCGCCGGTGCCCCCTCGAACCGTGGCCAAAGGCCAGCCGCCGAGTCGGATTGAAACCATCGCGGTATCGCCCGAGAACAATGTGTTGGTCACAGCCTGGGGAATTTTTCAACGGCAGGGTGACACGCTTCAGGATCTCCTGCTCGATCCGCGTATCCCCAATTTGGAGACGAGAGCGGTCTTGTTCGACAAGAGCGGTGGGATGTGGATCGCGACCGGCCTGGGGCTCTTTTATTGGAAAAAAGGAGAACTGCGTTCCTTCGGTGCGCGCGACGGCCTGCCCGCAAGTTCGATTCGGAGTCTGCTGATTGATCACGACGAAAATGTCTGGGTTGGTACGATCAATGGTCTCGCCCGCTACACCGACGGCAAATTTCAGATCGTCATTCGAGCAGGCGAAAAATTGAGCCACGTGCTCTGTCTGAACGAGGACCAAGAAGGGAATCTCTGGGTCGGCACCGACAATGGGCTCTACCGGATCAGCGACCTGAAAGTCACGACCTTGAGTCAGCGCGACGGCCTGCGTTCGAATGCCATTCTCTCGCTGCTCCAAGCCAAAGATGGGAGCAAGTGGATCGGCACCTGGGGTGGAGGGCTTTCCCATCTGATCGATGATCGGGTCGAATCGTTCACCACGGAGAACGGCCTGCTGGAAGATGGCATCCTCTGCCTGGCGGAAGACGCAGTCGGCGGGCTTTGGCTGGGCTACAACGCCAAGCGTCTCAGCTATTTCAAGGACGGAAAACTGGAGCACTTCGGGGCCGACCGGGGGTTTGGCGGACGCGCGCGTTCCCTTTGTGTCGATCGGGAGGGAACGGTCTGGGCCACCGATTCTTCGCACGTCAAACGCCTGGAGAACGGTCGATTCGAGCCGGTGGAAATCCAGGGGCTAGAAGGCGGCAAACTCCTGGGTTTGGATACAAAGGGGGATCTTTGGGTCGTCGGTCAAAACGGGATTGCCCATCGTTCCAACGGCCGCTGGACGACTCAGCCCTTGCCCGAGTTGGAGGTGTCCGAGGTCGAAAGCATTTTTCCCGATTCGCACAATCGTCTTTGGCTCCTGGGAAATCACCGCACTCTGCTGCGGGTTGATTCGACCGGAGTGGAACATTTCAAATTGCCTGATCGGATCGGCCCTCTCTCGTACACAGGGTTTGAATACAAAGACGAACTTTGGCTGAGCGCCCGCTCCGGCATCGTGCGCATTCCGCTGCGCGAATTGGACGCGGTTGCCGCGCACGCCAAAGCGGAGCCAGCGTTGACGCTCTACGATGAGTCGGACGGGATGCGCAGTCGCGCTCCAAACAACGCCGGTTCGCCCGGAGCCACTGCGATGCGGGACGGCACACTCTGGTTCCCCACCAGCACGGGCGTGGCGATCGTGGACCCCCGACGTATCCGGATTAACCGGATCCAGCCCAACGTGGTGATCGAACACGTCTTGGTCGACAAAGTGGAATTTCCCCTGGAGCAGCTGCATCGCATTCCGCCGGGCCGAGGAGAACTGGCTTTTTATTTCACCGCCCTGAGTCTGACCAATCCCTCGCAAGTTCGCTTCAAGCACCGGTTGGTTGGCTTCGACTCCGACTGGATCGACGATGGCCGGCGACGCGAGGCGCACTACGGCGGCCTCTCGCCTGGGACCTATCGCTTCGAGGTGATCGCCTGCAACAACGAGGATATTTGGAACACCACCGGCGCGCACTGCGAACTCACGATTCTGCCGCACCTCTATCAACGTTGGACCTTCTGGCTGCTGTCGACCGCGACCTTGGGTTGTGTCTTGGCCTGTATTTATATTTGGCGTACACGGCTCATTCGCATCCGCGAGGAGGAGTTGACCCGATTGGTGCGAGATCGCACGCGCGACCTGCTGATCGCCAAAGAGCAGGCGGAGTCGGCCAATCGAGCGAAGAGCGACTTTGTGGCCAACATGAGTCACGAGATTCGCACTCCAATGAACGGCGTGATCGGCATGTCCGAGTTGGCGCTGAGTCTGGCCAACAGCGAGGAACAACGGAGCTACCTGAAGACGGTGGTGAGTTCGGGCGAGGCGCTGCTGAACGTGATCAGCGACGTGCTCGATTTCTCAAAAATCGAATCGGGGAAAATGCTGCTCGATCCAGCCCCCTTCAACCTGCACGAGTGCATCGAGAGCGCGATCGAGAGCATCGCAATCAAGGCCTCGGAAAAACGCTTGGAGCTGGTCTGCGACATCGATCGAAATGTGCCGACCACCGTGGTGGCGGATGCGCCGCGTCTGCGGCAGGTGGTGTTGAACCTGCTCGGCAATGCGATCAAATTCACCCATCAGGGCGAAGTGGTGGTGCGCGCTTCGCTGGAGGAAAATCGGGAAGGCACGCGAGTGATCCGTGTGACCGTAGCGGATACAGGCATCGGAATCCCGGCTAACCGGATCGAATCGATTTTCGAGTCGTTCGTTCAAGTCGACAGTTCCACCACCCGGCGCTTCGGCGGCAGCGGCCTCGGACTGTCGATCTGCCGAAAATTGATCGACTTGATGGGAGGACGGCTCTGGGTGGAAAGCGACTTAGGCAAAGGGAGTCGATTCATCTTCACCCTCCCTCTGATCACACCGCCGACGGTGCTGGCGGCTCCGGTCAGGCCGGTAGTGTTGCAGGGAATACGGACGTTGATCGTGGACGACAATCAATCCAGCCTGGGCATGCTCGCCGGTCTGGCGGACGAGTGGCAGATGCAGCCAACCCTGGCGCAAGGAGGCCGAGAAGCGTTGGCCGAAGCGCGGCGGGCCGCAGAAAAAGGCGGGGCTTCCTACGCCGTGATGCTGATCGATGCGCAGATGCCCGAGATGGATGGCTTCGAACTGATCGCGGCCCTCCGGGAAATCCCTCTCTACCGCAACACCCCGGTGGTGGTCTTTTCCCTCCCAGATCAGCCCAATGACATTCGAAAGTACAAGACCCTCGGAGCGATTCGTTATCTAAAAAAACCGCTCCTGCGCGCGCGACTCCGCGAGGTGTTGGAGACACTTTTGCAATCCGTCCCGAGCTCCACTTCGGTCTCGGCTCCTCCCACTGCGTCCTTGCCGTCGACCCGCCGTCTGCGCGTGCTATTGGCCGAGGACACACCGGTGAACCAGATGGTCGCGCGAAAGATTCTGGAAAAAGCGGGGCACGAAGTCGACTTGGCCGAAGACGGCGTCGAGGCGCTCGAGATGTACCAGAAAAAGAAATACGACTTGATTTTCATGGATGTGCACATGCCGGAGATGGACGGCCTAGAGGCAACCCGCCGCATCCGCGTGCACGAATCCAGCCGCGGGACGCACGTTCCGATTGTGGCCCTGACCGCCAACGCGATGAAAGGGGATGCGGATCGCTGCCGCGCGGCCGGGATGGACGGTTACCTCAGCAAACCGGTCCGCTCGCCCGATCTTCTGGCCGTTTGTGCCCAGTATGCGGATACGAGTCCGCAGGCGACCGCTTGATCCGGCCTAATTGCGAACCCGGTCCGATTCCAATCCCGGATTTCCCTCTTCCTTGACGTAGGATCTCCGGTGTGGAGATGGGGCCCGAGTGGCCGATCGTTTTGAGGAAAAAAAGCGCGGCGCACCCCTGGCTGGATACGCCGCGCCCTCCCTCCACCAAAACCCGCGGACGTCTCACTCCAGTGCTGGACCTTTCATCTTCTTAGCTAAGTCGCTCCCATCGCAGATCCGTTTCGGATGGTCACCCAAAGTACGCTGTTCAAGAGACCGACTTAAATTCATAGGCATAGGCCGCGCAGGTGAGGGCAAAGTCCGAGCGAGGCCGCCCAGCTTGGCTTCAGTGAAGCGTTGAACGTCACCGAGCGTGCGCAGCGACTGCAGCTCGTCGTTATCGATGGTGATCTGCAGCACCTCTTCGAGGAGGAGAACCGCTTCGAGCAGGGTAAGGGAATCGACATTGAGGTCCTCGATAAGACGTAAGTCGGCCGCCCCAGGATGCTGAATTTTGACGCGAAGCTCTCGTTCGACGAAACGCTCGATCACCCCAACGATGATGACAGGGATTTGTGCCACCTCGCCGGTTTGGCGGAAAACGCAGGCGGCGTTGACCGTCGCAGGTGAGCAACGCTTGAGCGTCTCCCGCAGCGACGCTTCGGCGTCGGGCGAGAGAGCGTTCTCTCTGGTGGGCGATGGCATTCCCTGGAGCATGGTGCGAAAGAAAAGACAGTCCGGCTGGGCAAACCCTCTACTGAAAGCGCCGGGTTGTTCGGTTCTCTCGGGGAAATTTCCTGCAAAGTTCTGCGCCCGCCATGAATTCGATATTGCAAAGCGGAATTTAGGCCAAAAGCGAGCCTGTGTGAGAAAAGATTGGCGAGCGCTGGAAATCGACTGCATCCGCCGCTGCGTCTCTTGCTGGATAAACTCCTTTCCTCTGCTCGCTCTCGATGCAGCCGCCGTCCACGGGTGCAAAGCAGGAAGCACGAACGCGTGAGCGGCTGAAACGGTGGAAAAGGAGATGAGCATGCCCAAGCTCGACGCGGACGCGGCGAACGAAAGAGAGAGATGTGGTCACTCTATGAATACACATCGATTTCCCTCCGTTACCGGATTTCGCAGATTTATTTTAAGCGTTCGGCTGAGCCGAAGCCGAAACCTTGGGTGGAGGGGCGCGTCCCTGCGTCGCTGGTGCGACTCTGCCGCTCTTTGGACGCAGGCGACCTTGGTTGTGCTCGGCAGAAAAAATCCGGAACGCGCCGAACTTTTGCCCGAGGCTCTCGGGCAATCAAAACGTCGCGGTCACGCTGATCGAATAAACGCGACCTCGCCAGTCACCGTAGGGTTCCACCCCGGCGGCGGAGGGGTCGTTGACGTATTTGGGGAACGCGGCTTCGAAGAGATTATTGACCCGCAGCTGCGCTCTTAGGCCGTAACGCGAATCTTTCCACGGCAACCAGCGACCCAGATCGGTTTGCACGTAGGCATCGAATTGGGTGAACGGATCCACATGATCGCCGCCTTGGCCGGACCAATAGGTTGTCGGCAGTTTTCTCGAATGAAAATAATGCCCGTCTACGCCCAGGCCGAAGTCGCGATTCGACCAGGATCCGCCGAAATTTGTACGAATCCGGGTCAAGTCGGGCGCGCCGCCGTCCGGGTGGCGTAGTTCATCCACCGCTACAGAATCCGGGCGAGTCTGCAGATCGTAACGCTGGAAATAGAGAACGCGGGTGTACAGCTCAAGCGTTCCTCCCAGGCAAGCATTCCAGGCATAACCGAGCGAGACGTTCCAGTTTTGGGAGTGACGTTGCGAGAGATTGGTCACGCCGGTCACGACAGAGGTGATTTTTCCCACGCTCGCCGTATCGCCCGGGGCGAGCGGAGCGCGGTTCACGCGTTCCGGCCAAAAAGCTTCGAGGTCCGCCACCACTTGGGGCGTCAAGACGAAGAGTTCATTGGTTTTGCGCGTATCCACAAAATCGATCGACGCGCGGAAACGATAGGTCCCACCGCGCTGATAAATCAAACCGGCCGTCTGGGTCACGGCGGCCTCGGGACGCACCTCGGGGTTCTGGTCCTCCACCGGTTGGATCGCGTAGGTCTCGTTGCGTCGAGGATCGAGGATTCTGGCGTAGTCCACTCCGGAGCCCGGCGTGCTGGAAGGCACAATCACCTGGTGACTCATGTAGGGAGTGGGCAGGCGATTCGAGGTCGTCAAACTACCGCGCACAGAAAATCCTCCGGCGAAGTCCACCTTCAGACCATAGGTCGGCGCGACATTCGATTCTTTCGAGCTGTCGGCGGCGATGTAACGCACGGCCAAATCTGCTTCGACCCGGCGCAACCAGCGAGGCTGCCAGCGCGGCAGGAGCAAAGGAGCCTGAACCTCGCCGAACACGCTGTAGCGCTGGAGCGTTCGTCCGTTCCAGCGGATCGGGTCCTCGGCATAGCTGCCATCGGAGTAACGCCGCTCGTCCTTCGAGCCGTCGAGGTGATTGCGGCGATAATCCACCCCAAGGTTGATCGCGCCCGTCCCGGTCGGGAGGGTCAGCTCTTCGTTGGTCGCACGGAGAGCCAAATCCACGACGTCGTAGTTGCCCAACCGGGCGAAGCGCCCGCGGCCCGCTCGATAAATCAGGGCTTCGTTGTAAAACGCGGCGGGCGGGGCATACACCTGCGTGTCGCGCAAGGGATTGTATCGGCCCTGGTCCACCAGTTGTTGCCAGCGCAGTGGGTCGACGCCAAAAAGTCCGCGGTATTTGGTATCGTTATACGCGTATTGAGTATCTGCGGACAACTTCCAGCCGGCCGGCAGCTTGACCAACGCACCGACCACGGTGGAAATGTACTCCAGGCGGGCTTCGCTGTAGTTTTCCCCCAGGGCGGGAGCGGTTTCGTTGAGCGAAATGACGATGTCTTGGTGAAAGGGATTGAGCGGAGAGGCCGCGCCCAAGGTCAGGTTTCCCTTGAGCACGTCGTATCCACGATTTGCTACGGTCTGGGAGTAGGTCGCGTCGATTCCCAGTTGAAACCAGGAGGTGACATCATAGACGATCGAACCGAAGTAGGTGCTCCGTTGTTGGCGTCGTCCGTAAGGATAATCGATGCTATCCAGCGAGGGCGAAAGGCCGCCCGGCGCGTCGAAAAAACGGAGCTCGCGCAAGCCCTCCCGTCCGGCAAACGCGGACAACCCTTTTGTCCCGTCCGCTCCAGGAGCAACGGAGGTGACGGGGGACGGGCTGGTGGCGAACAACGGGCTTCCGTCCGCGCTGCGAATATTCGGCGTGGCGCGATAAATCGGAGCTTCGAGAGAAGCGGGTGGTCGGTCGCGGATTTGATGATACCGAAGCTCCGCCTCGGTCGGAGGCATGGCGGACGTGAGATTGGCGTTCAGCCGCACGCGCAGAGCCCCGCGGAGCAAGGTTTGAGCATGGAGCAGGGAAACCGAGGATTGCGGCGCGTCGAAATCGCGCATCGCGTTGGTGTAGGTCAGGGTCACCTCGCTCGCCGCGGCGTCCACGTCGGGCCGCAACACAATGTTGATCACGCCGCCGACCGCGTTGCCGGTGTAGATGGCGGAGGCGGAGGCAGGGAGAACTTCCACCTGCTGGACCAGACTGAGGGGGATGAAGTTGACGTCGGGTAACTGGGGTAGGGCGTTCGTCGTCACCACCTCGGGCAGACGGCGACCGTTGACCAATACCACCGTCTCTTCGACGCCGTAGCCGCGCAGGCTGAGGTTGCTGCTGCTGGAGACGAAGCTGTCTTGATTGCCGTCTTGATCAGCTGGACGTTTTCCCGCGTTTGTATCCAAAAGTTCACGCTGGAGAAACTCGTTCAGGTTAACCACTCCGCTGCGGACGAGCAGCCGGCGATCGTAGATGGTGTAGGGCAGGGCGTCGTCCTCGGTCCGGCGGAGGTCGGAGTCACCCACGGCGGTGCGCACGGGAAGAAGCTTGTCGTCCCGCTCCAGCAGGCCAGAGCGACCGGAGCGATCCTTGACCACGAACGGCTCCAGCTGGGCTGGGTCGCGGGTTTCTTGCAGGACCTGCGTATCCAAAACGGCCGTACGATTCGCCTCCACCCGCACGTCGGTGATGTGGAGCGGTTGAAATCCTTCGCCAGTGGCGATCAAGCGGTACGTTCCCGCCGGGACGCTGGAAAAAGCGAATTCACCGTGGACGCCCGTCGTGACGCTTTCCTGCGTATCCGGATTGGTCACACGGATGGCGCGGCCCGGTTCTCCGCTCGGTCCGAGCAAGCGCCCTTTGATCGCACCGGCGGAAGGTTGGGCGGCGCGAATCACGAATTTTCCGTGGCCGTTGCGCCGGGCCATAAAACCGGTTCCGCGGAGCAGGCGGACCAACGCTTCCTCGGGCTCAAGGCGACCGATCACCTCGTTCGACTGGACGCGATGCAGGTCGTCCGAGGAAAAGAGCACCTCCGTCTTGGTCTGTTGGGCAAACGAGAGCAGCGCGGTGTCCGCGGTTTGCGCCGCAAGATTGATCTCCATTGGCTCGGCGAAGGCGGAGAGCGGCAGCAGGCCGATCGCTCCCAAGACGAGGAGCCGCAGGAAAGCGGAAAGGACACGCAGGACAGGGGACGGTTGGCTACTCACGGAAGAGAAAAATAGAGGCTAAATAAAGTAAGACGGTCCCGGCGATCCCCTGCGCCCGATCTTCTTCTCTTGTGCAGGCTCCCGGTTTGGTCGCCCGGAAAAAGAAGAGCTAGAAGGGAACGAACGAGACGGGCCCACCGGCTTTGCGCCCTAAGGTTTATCGCGCAGGTCAACCCGCACGGTCCCACTCAAGTCGCGCGTCACGCGGACGGGCAGGATTTCCTCCACCGCGGCGAAGAAACCGTCGATATCGTCGAGACTGTAACGTCCACCGATACTCAGGTTAGCCGCTTCCGGCGAAGCGATGATCCCTCGGCCATGATAACGCGCGAACCGACCCAAGGCTTCTCGCAACGGCGTGTGATCGAAAACGATCTGTCCCTGGCGCCAGGCCAGCGTATCCTCGACGGCACTACGGCTCAGCGCTTTCACCGCGACGCCTTTCGCATCGGCCGACAGACGATCGCCGGCTCCGAGGGCGAAAGGCGCGGAGGATTGGGCACCGCTCAATTCACCGGGGCGAACTTGGACCGATCCCTCCAGCACAGTGACTTCGAAGGGTTGCCCGCTTTCGAGATGAACGTCGAACTGAGTGCCGGTCACGCGCACTGAGCCAGCCGGTGTTTCCACGATAAAGGGACGCGACGGGTCCTTGCTCACCTGGAAAAATGCTTCGCCGTCGGCCAATCTCACTCGTCGCTCTGCGCCATTGCTCTCCAGGGCAAGGCTGGTTTGGGCGTTGAGATCGACGTGGGAGCCGTCGGGCAAAGTGATCGATTGCCGTTGGCCCGCTGCGGTGGCCACGTGGTCGAAGGGTGCCGGCGACGGTCCATGCCAAACCACTACAGCGACCGCGGCGGCCGCGGCCAGAGCGGCACCGGTGAACCAGACGATTTTGCCCGAGCGGCGTGCCGGCTTCTGCTCGGGCATCGCGACCAGGCCGGCGGCGACGAGGGCGGGAAGTTGTTCTTCCAGGTCGGCCGAGAATTGGCAGTACTGCGAGAGGAGCGTGCGGTGAGCGGGGTTTTCCGCCAGCCACGCGTCGAGCGTGGTCCGTTCGGTTGAGCTAAGGGACGAGCCGTCGAGTCGTGCGGCCCAGAGGGCGGCCTGATCTTCGGGTGAAAAGTCGGAAGTGGGGTGAGACGCTTTCATGATTTCGCCTCCTCTTGGTCGGTGGACGAATGCGGAAAAGGGGTGTGATGCGATTCGGCGGGGAGGGCGGCGCGCAAGAGCCGCAAGGCGCGCGCATGTTGTTTCTCCACCGTGCTGACCGCAATGCCGAGACGGTCCGCGATTTCGCGGTGGGACAGCAGTTCGACTTTTCGCAGGAGGAGAACGGAACGGCAGCCGGCCGGCAACTCGGCGATCGCTTTTTCCAGCAAACTCAGCTCCTGGCGCGCCATGACCTGCTGGGCCACGCCGGGATTTTCCGAAGCCGCGGTATCGAGATTCAAAGCGGTGGTGCCCACGGGAGAGATGCTGCGGCGCTTCAGCCGATTGATCGCCAGCCGGCGCGCCGTCACATAGAGCAAGGCCTCAGGTCGCTCAGCCGACTGTTTTTGGATCGTCGGGTAGACTCGCAGGTAAGCGTCGTGAGCCACGTCCTGCGCCTCTGTAGTGTTTCCGAGCATACGCGCCAAGTACCGACGCAGCGGCGCTAGCGTCGCTTGGTAGAGGCCGGAAAAGTCCCGCGGTTTGGATGGCTCGTCAGGCATGGCGAGACAGGACGCCCGTGAATCCGACGGGGACTCGACGGAGGGCTCGAAGGTGGGAAGAGGAAAAGACGGACTCGGTTTCACGGCAACCCCTCACGACACCTCGCAGCGGCAAAGCCACTATTCCCCGCCAGAAATAATTCAGCCGATCCATTGCGGGTGAGCCGGACAGAAAGCAGCCAAGGAGACAAGCACGGGTCTCGAGGTTGCGATCTGATTACAAGTGCTTACTTTCCAGAACCTTCCCGCGCTTCTTTCGACCGGCGCGGCAACTCGACGGCCCGGCTCTTGGCGAGCGGAGGTTCCTCTCCAGGAGTCTGATTCTTATTCCTCCATCGTCATGAGCATGAAGGTACCGGTCGTGTTTTATCGTCTCTCTTGCTCGCACCCCCTCAAAAAAAGCCAGAGGTCGGACTCCCAACCCCCGCGCGCTTGCGCCGAGGGTTGGCGGCGTTGGAATAAGCGCCTGGCCGTTGAGTCGCCTTCTTCACGTGACGGTCTTGTAGCAAGAAAAGCGACAGGGCAACGAAAGGGGGTTCATCTCCCTGGTCACCCCTTGGCCCTTACCCGGATTCCTCTCCTCGCCTCGTGAAATTCCAGCCCTTCGTTCTCCCGCTCTTTCTCCTGGTCGCTTCGCTCGGTTCCGGTCAACCCGGTATTCAGACTTCCACCACACCATCGACCGCTTCGGCTTCGCCTCTGGAAAATGGCCACGACTACGCGATCCATCCGGTGCCGTTCACCGCGGTGAAACTGACCGATTCCTTCTGGGCTCCGCGGATTCGGCGGAATCAACAGGTCACCATCCCGATCGCGCTGAAGCAGTGTTACGACACCGGCCGGGTGGACAATTTCCTCCGGGCTGCCCATGAAAAGCCGGGACCCTTTGGCACCGAGTTCCCCTTCGACGACACCGATATTTATAAAATCATCGAGGGCGCTAGTTACTCCCTGCAGATCACGCCGGACGCGGCGCTCGAGGCCAAGATCGACGATTTGATCGCGATCGTCGGTCGCGCGCAGGAGCCCGATGGCTACCTTTACACCGCTCGCACGATTGACCCGGAGCATCCGCACAAATGGTCCGGGAAAAAGCGCTGGGAGAAAGAATCGCAACTCAGCCATGAACTCTACAACAGCGGGCATCTCTTCGAGGCGGCGGCGGCGCATTGGCAGGCCACGGGCAAGCGCACGTTTTTGGACATCGCGCTGAAAAACGCGGACCTCCTCTGCCGCGATTTTGGTCACGGCAAATTGAATACGGCGCCGGGGCACCAGATCGTCGAGATGGGGCTGGCTCGTCTCTATCGAATCACCGGCAAACGCGAGTACCTGGAGCTGGCCCGTTTCTTTCTGGAGCAACGCGGTCACGGCAAGGACTACAGCCAAGATAATCTGCCGGTCCGTCAGCAGCGCGAAGCGGTGGGCCATGCGGTGCGGGCGGCTTATATGTATTCAGGAATGGCCGACGTCGCCGCGCTTCTCGGAGACGCCGAGTATCTCACCGCGATCGATGCGATCTGGCAGGATGTGGTGGAGCGAAAACTCTACGTCACGGGAGGAATCGGTGCGGTGGCCAAATACGAGGGATTCGGCGCGGCTTATGACTTGCCGAACCTCGCCGGTTATAATGAAACCTGCGCGGCGATCGCCAACGTCTACTGGAACCAACGCCTCTTTCTCCTTCACGGCTCGGCTCAGTACTTCGATGTCCTGGAGCGCACGCTCTACAACGGATTGATCTCCGGAGAATCGCTCAGCGGCGATCGTTTCTTTTATCCCAATCCCCTGGAATCGGTCGGCAAATACGAGCGCAGCGCCTGGTTTGGCTGCGCCTGCTGCCCGAGCAATCTCTGTCGTTTTATTCCCTCCGTTTCCGGCTACGTCTACGCCACCGAGCGCGACCGGTTGTACGTCAACCTCTACGTCGAGAGCACGACTCAGATGGAACTAGCTGGGGGCACGATCGCGCTCGCCCAGCACACCCAGTATCCATGGAGCGGCGACATCGAACTTCGGCTCGACCAGGTACCCGCTCAGGAAGTGGAACTGGCGTTGCGCGTGCCGGGTTGGGCGAGGCAGAAGCCGGTGCCCAGCGACCTCTACCGTTTTGAAGATGACCCGACTGAGAGCGTCACCTTGGCGATCAACGATCAGCCAGTTGAACTGAAGGTGCAGGATGGATACGCGGTGCTCCTTCGCCGTTGGACCGCGGGCGATCGGGTGCATCTGATTTTGCCCATGCCGGTGCGCCGTCTGGTGGCCAAGGACCAAGTCGAAGCGGATCGAGGACGCGTGGCGTTTCAGCGCGGCCCGATCGTTTTTGCGGCGGAACAGGTCGACAATCCCGGCCTCGATCTCACTCGCGTGAAAATCGATCGCGAAGGATCGGTGTCCGCCACCTTTGATCCCCAATTGCTCGGCGGCGTGGCCGTGTTGAGCGCCCCGGCTCATTTCGTGAAACCAGAGACGACGGAAAAACCCGAGACGATTTCCACCACCGTGAAAGCGATTCCCTATTATGCCTGGGCCAACCGCGGCCTCGGCGCTATGGAGGTCTGGCTTCCTCAGCAAGCCGCAGCCGCGAGAACACCATAATAACGTTCGAAAGCACGTCGGCTCCGGTGACCTCGCTTCTCCGCCTTCAGAATTCGCTCGCTTGTTCAGCCTGAGTTCAACGTAACCACCACTTCAATACCATTGGGATCGCGCACGGAGAGAGAGCCGTTGTTCTTCGCTGCGGTTGCTTGACCCAATGCCTGGGCCACGCGGCTGAAGGTCTCGGGCTGAGCGAACCGAAGGGTGAAGCGGACCAGTCCCAGCACCCCTTCGACCGCGGGAGTGCGGCTGCGCCAGATGTTGGTCCCGAGATGGTGATGGTAACCGTCGCGTCCGAGAAAAATCGCGCCAGGGAAGCTGCGCACCGTGACGTCGAAGCCGAGGAGTTCGTGATAAAATCGTTCCGTGGCGCTCAGGTTGGCCACACTGAGATGAACGTGGCCAAGGCGCGTGCTCGTGGGCATCAAGGGCCCGGCATGATCTTCGCCTCCGGCTTCAAGCAGACTGGGGAGATCGACTGCTTCGGTGTACATCCCCAGGGTATCGCCCGCTGAGGTGGGTTTGGGCCAGACCGACGCGGGGCGGTCCGCATAGAGTTCGAGTCCGTTGCCCTCCGGGTCGTCCAAATAGACGGCTTCGCTGACCCCGTGGTCTCCCGTGGCCACGCGAATTTTGCGGGCCAGCAGCGTCTTTGTGATCCGCCCCAACGATCCACGATCTGGATACAGAATGGCGGCGTGAAACAGGCCGCTGCTCCCCGGCGGCCGAGGGAGGGCGTCGGGCGCACGCTCCAGCACGATCAGGCTTGGTTCCCTGCCGTTGGGCGACAGCTTGATCCGGTCGGGCTCTTGCGAGACGACCTGGAAGCCCAAGGTGTAGCGGTAGAACGTCGCGGAGGTCTCCAGGTCGCGGACGCGAAGCACCACGTCGCTCAACGTGATGGATTTAAAAAAAGGGGCGTTGGTGGTCACGGGCAACCGGAGACGGTGAGGGGAGGTAAGCGCAAAGGACCGGCGAGGCGAAGCAGAAAACGTTTTTCATCGGCTGCGTTTTGCTCAGCGAAAGTACGACGAGACGCATTTGAGCGATTGCGTCCCGGCTCGAACTCCCTGCTGATTCAGGGGAACGGCGGTTACCCCTTTCTGGTCGCACCTCAACGAGTCGATTTTTTCATGACAAAATTCCTGAATTGGCGCGGTTGGTTTATTTGTTTTTTCGCGGTGCTGGCGCTCTCGCCGTTTGCGGCCGCTTCGGATGATTCGATCCCTCTCGATCCGGCGATCCGGACCGGCAAGTTGCCCAATGGCTTGACCTATTATATTCGGAAAAACCTGAAGCCCGAGAAACGCGTCGAGCTTCGTCTGGCGGTCAACACCGGCTCCGTCGAAGAGGACGACGATCAGCTCGGTCTGGCCCACTTGGTCGAGCACCTCTGTTTTACGGGGACCAAGAGCTTTCCTAAAGTCGAATTGATCCACTACCTCCAGTCGATCGGGGCGGGTTTCGGCGCGGACATCAATGCGCACACCGGTTTCGACGAAACGGTTTATCAACTGACCCTGCCGTCGGACACCCCGGACATCCTGCAGAACGGAATCAAGATCATGAAGGAATGGGCCCACGATGTCTCCTTCGATCCGGCCGAAGTCGACCGCGAGCGGCACGTCGTAGTGGAAGAGTGGAGACTGGGCCGCGGAGCGAGTCAGCGCATGCGCGACAAATTTTTGCCGGTGGTGCTGAAAGATTCGAAGTACGCCACGCGTCTTCCCATCGGAACGAAAGAGTCGATCGAAGGAGCGAGCTACGACACGATCAAGCGCTACTACCACGATTGGTACCGCCCGGACAACATGGCCTTTGTCGTGGTGGGAGACATCGACGTCGACCAGATTGAGGCCGCGATTCGCACCGAGTTTGGCGGCATCCCCGCTCCCGCGCAGCCCCGGGCGAAAGAGGCGTATCCAGTTCCTGATCACGAACAGCCGCTCTATTCCATCGTTTCCGACCGGGAAAACGCGAACAACCTCGCGATGGTTTTCTACAAGACGGACGTCGAGCCGTACCGCACGTTCAACGATTATCGCCGACGGCTGACCGAGTCTCTCTACCTCCAGCTCCTGAATGCGCGGCTGGCGGAAATGCTCCAACAGGCGAATCCGCCTTTTCTGAATGCAGGCGTTGGATACGGGCGCTTCGGTGTTCGTCCCAAAGCGGCGTATTCACTTTATGTATCCGTCCCGGAGAATGGCTTGGAGCGAGGCCTCACCGCGCTTTTGACCGAGAACGAGCGGGTCCATCAACACGGCTTTACCGGCGCGGAATTGGAGCGGGAGAAACGCTCGCTCTTGAAATACCTCGAGCAGCAGCACCTCGAAAAAGACAAGACCGAGTCGAGCCGATTGGTCGAAACCTACGTGCGGCACTTTCTCGACGGTGAGCCGGCGCCCGGAATCGAATTTGAATACACCTACGCCAAGGATCACCTCGCGGACATCACGTTGGACGAAGTCAACCGCTTGGCGGGGCAGTGGATCACCGACAAGAATCGGGTGGTGGTGACGGAGACGGTGGAGCGACCCACGGCAAAACTTCCGGCCGAAGCGGAGCTGCAGGCCGTGATTCAAAAAGTCGCGGCGACGAAGGTGGATCCGTATGAGGAGAAAAAATTGGCCGCATCGCTCCTCGCGCAGAAACCCGCGCCTGGAAAAGTGACGGCGGAAAAGGTGATCGAGAAGATTGGCGTGACCGAATTCACCTTGAGCAATGGGATCCGCGTCGCCCTCAAGCCGACCGTGTTCAAGAACGACGAGATTCAATTTTCCGCTTACCGCGAAGGCGGACAATCGGTCTTTCCGGACGACTACAACCTCTCGGCCATGATGGCGGACGAGTATGTGATCGAGGCCGGCGTGGCTGATTTTTCGAAGGCCGATCTGATCAAGATGCTGGCGGGAAAAGTCGTGAGCGTGACTCCGCAGCTCAGCACCTACTACGATGGAGTGCGGGGCAATTGTTCGTCCGCTGATTTGGAGACGGCGCTGCAGCTCACCTATCTCTATTTCACTCAGCCGCGACGCGACGACACGGCCTATCAGTCGCTCGTCGCACGGCGAAAAGCTCAACTCAAGAACATCCTTTCGAATCCGTCGTATGCGTTTTTCAACGACATGCAACAGATTCGTTACCGCCACCACCCCCGAAATCCACGGGTGATTCCCAGCGAAAAAGACTGGGCGGACTTGAGCTTGGACAAGATATTCGAAGTTTATCGCGCCCGTTTCGGCAATGCCTCGGACTACACCTTTGTCATTGTCGGAGCATTCACCGTCGAAGGGATCAAACCCCTGCTCGAAACCTACCTGGGTGGTCTGGCCGCCGCGCCCGGCGGCGCAGGGTTCAAGGATCTAGGCCTGCGCTCGATCGACGGCCCCTTCGACCAAAAGATCGCCCATGGCACCGATCCGAAGAGTCTGGCCCTGATTTCGATCGAGACGCCGGCTCAATTCTCCCGCGACGAAGCGCATATTTTCTGGTCGCTCGGCAATGTGCTCCAACGCGTCCTGATCGACCGATTGCGGATTGAAATGGGCGGGGTCTATTCGCCCCGGGCCAGTGCCGGTATGGAAAAGGTGCCCTACGTGCACTGTGTATTCGAGGCGACGATACCCTGCGCGCCGGACAACGCGGAAAAACTCACTGCTGCGACCTACGAGGAGATCAGAAAAATTCAAGCACACGGGGTGACCCCGGAAGATCTGACCAAGGAAACCGAGACCCAGCGCCGCACTTTGGAAAAAGACGCGCAGGAAAACGGAGCCTGGCTGAGAAAACTGATGATGGTCTATCGCAACGGCGAAAATTTCGGCCGAGTTTCCGACCCGGAGGAGCTGATCAAACTCGTGACCTCCGAAAACCTGCAGAAAGCCGCAATCAAGTATTTGGATACGGAAAAAGCCGTGCGCTTCACGATGTATCCGGAGGGCAAGCCGTCCGATGGGGGGGCGGTGCCGCCTAAGACGGAGCCAGCGGGGAGTGGGCCCGCAAAATAGGGGGGGCACGCCCACGGCCGCCAATTTGGTTGATGGTCGTGGCAGGGAAATCAGGTCCCGTTCGGGGCGGTGTGCAAAAGATTGGTTAGAGCCTTTTCGATTTAATTAGACTCGTTACCAATCGGCCGGTCCTTCCACGCATGTAGCTAATGGAGACCGGCTAAACCGAAAACGCTCTAGGCTGCTAAAATGGACGCTTTGCCGTGGCCCAACGGGCCAATATCCCTTAGCCCAGCCCAACGGGCTGGGTAAGATTTTGACGGATACAAGCACCCCAACGGGGGGCGATGATGGTTAGTCCCAGACGTACCGTTCGTCATAAGAAACCTGATACCGCTCTAGCAATCGTCGGTATTCCTCTTGAAACGTCATCTTTAGATGATGCTGTGTTTGATTGCGAACGTAGGCGGTGACCTCGTGGGCATCGGATTGACTGACTGAAAACGCGCCATAGCCCGATTGCCAATGGAAGTCTTTCCATAGTGTGCCTTTGGTTTTTAGCCATTTGGACGAACTGGTTTTCACCGTTTCCACTACGTTCGCGATGGTGCGAGTGCGTGATAATCCAAAGAAAAGATGAACGTGGTCTTCGACACCGCCGACCTGCAACGATGGGCAATCGATGTGGTTCAACGTCCCGGCAAGATAGGGGTGTAATTCGGATTGAATCGCTGGAGTAAGCCCGGGTTTGCGATTTTTTGTGCTGAATACCAAATGAACTAGGAGGCGGGACAGCGACTGCGGCATGGCGACAAGAGGATCTCAATTATTCTGACCGCATGCGACGGCGAAGTCTATATTCAGGTGGCGGTCGTACCCACCTTTATATCGCGTCCCTTCAGGCCGCCGAATTATTTCATGCAATATCCCAGGCCGTCGGCCTGGGCTAAGGGATTGCTGGCCCGTTGGGCCTTTTCAAACGTTCGAGCTGGTAACAGTGATTCAAACCGCAGCTCAGTGGAGGGCTTAACGGGCCAATATTTCTTTGCTCAAACTCTATCCACCCGCCGGAGCCCCTCGGCCAGTCTCCCTTCTCACTGGCTCCTTATCACCTGCCACTTCCCCTCTGCGGTGCCAACAATTCCAACAACGGTTGATTCAAATCTCCCGCGCACGATCCGCTGCCGGCGCAGCTTGGCACGGTGCCGTGTTGTTGCTCGGCGGAGTGTATGGCGGCGACGGCCGCGATCAGGAGGATCGGGATGAGCAGCTTGGTCGGATTCCGGCGCGGTGCGGACATGAGCCTAGTTTGACGCGATTTCTCCGCGGGGCAAGCGACTCACCGGTCCGACTTTGACCGTTCACCCGGCTGTTCCGGCGATTCACCGATGCGGGCTCGAAAGGCCGGATCGGCTGGATCACGAAAGCGTCCATGACTTCGCGGCTCCTGCTTTTTCTTCTTGTCACGCTTCCGCTGAGCGCCGCCCTGCGCACGGGTAAAGTGGTCGATCGCAACGGCGATCCTGTCCCGCGCACCTCGGTCATTGTACGGGAAACCCTCGAGGCGGCCCGAACCGACGACGAGGGAAATTTTACCATCGAGGTGCCGGAGGGCGAGGCCGTCACCTTCGTGCTCACCGCTCCGGGCAAGGACGCGGTCGACCGTCCGATCATCGCGCGCGCCGAGGAACCGCTGGTCCTGCACCTCGATTCCGTGGCCCCAGCGCAAATCAACATGGACGCTGTGACGATCGGTGGCGACGTCTATTCCGTCGGGAAACCCACGGTGACGAACGGAGCACTCACGCCGATCGAGATCATTCTGACGCCCGGCGCGGCCGGGGATTTGAATCGCGCGTTGCAGACCTTGCCCGGCGTGCAGAACGTCGATGAAGGAAACGCGCTCTTCGTCCGCGGCGGCGACTACTGGGAGACGGCGCCTTTCATCAACGGCGGGGTCTTTCCGTCCGCTGTGCGGCTCGAAGCGCCCACGGGGACCTTTGTTGGCACGGTGGGACCTTTTTTAACCAAGAAAATTTCCTTCCTCTCCGGCGGCTTTGGCGTGCGGTACGGCAATCTCCTCTCGGGCGTGGTCGATCTCGAAACCCAGGATCGAGCCACCGACGTGGCCGCCACCCTCAACGTGGGCCTGGGTGCGCTCTCCTTCGGGGGCAACCTCCCGCTGGGAAAAACTGTCGGTATCCGCATGACGGCGACACGGTTTGATCTCGAGCCGGTCATGCGCCTCAACCGTTCCGCGCGAAAATTGAGCCCCGCCCCCACCGGGTCGGACCTGAGCGCGAGTGCGGTCTGGGATTACCGCCGCAGCGGCGAGTTGAAACTGTTTGCCATCCGTCAAGCGCAACGGTTTGGGGTCGAAGTGGTGGATCCGTCTTACCAAGGATTTTATCGACAGAGCCGGCGCAGCGAATTCGCCGTGCTCTCTTGGAAGGACGGCGTGGGCAACCTGAGCCTGGAGGGAAACGTTTCGGCGGGCGATTCCCACAGCGATGAGTCTTTTGGCGGCCTGACTGCGACGACCAAGCTCCCGTCACGCCGTTGGTTCGGTCAGGTCTCGTATCCAGTCGGTCCCGACATCGGCTTCTCCGCGGGGCTCGAAGGCGAGCATCTGGGCTTGCGCATGGGCGGTTGGAAACCGACCTCGGTGGACGCCCTGGCCCCCGATGCGCCGAGGATTGATCTCGGCTCTCGTGTCGACGGCACGCGCACCGGACTCTTCTTGGAAAGCACCTGGGCGCCGCGCGCCGACTTCAGCATCGTCACCGGCGTTCGCACCGACCGCTCCACGCTGGCTCGGGAGCGCACGGTGGACCCTCGGATCTCCGCCAGTTACAAGGTCGCCAAGGCCGTCACGCTCACCGGTTCCCTCGGCGTGTATCATCAATTGCCCGACATTCTTTTCTACAATCCCGCGCTCGGCGGCGGCGCTCTGCCTTCGATGCAGGCGACTCACCAAATCCTCGGCCTGCAGTTCGGCGAAGGTGATCGGCAGTTGAAAATCGAGGCTTATCGCAAGGACTACCGCGATCTGGCTCAGTTCACCCGCAGTCGGACCGTCTCGCGCGGCGGAGTGGGACGGTCGCAGGGCATCGATCTCTTTGCGAAAAGCCCCTTGCCCTTCGGATTGGTCGGGCGAGTGACGGTAAGTCTGGCCGATGTGGAACGGTCCGATCCGGATTCGGGTCTTCTCAGTCCGACCTCCTTTGGTATTCGAAATTCAACCACGCTGATTCTTCAGCGCGCCTTCAGCGGAGGATATCAGTCTGGAATCTCCTGGCGCTATGGTTCCGGGAAACCCGTGACCGAGATTACGGGCTCAACTTATGATTCGGTGCGGGGCGTCTATGCCCCGATCTACGGCGCACCCTTTGCCGGACGTTTTCCCGAGACCCAGCGATTGGATTTCAGCCTGAGCAAGATCACGTGGCACGGCGCCCATTATGCCACGGTGTGGTATTTGGCGCTGAGCAATGTCTTGGGTCGGCACAATGTCTATGATTACGTTTACTCCGCGGACTACCGGGTGCGGAACGACCAGCCCACGGTCCTCAACCGGTCGCTCTACGTCGGCGTGACCATCATGTATCGCTAATTTTTCTGATGAAAACACACGTATTCAAATTCTTGAGCGCGGTTGCGCTTCTCGGGTCGACTGCGGCCCTTTTCGGAGCGGAGCGTCCGACGCTCGCCTCCCTGCTCAGCAAAGCCGATCGCCAGATCGAGACCGCCGCTCATCAAGCAAACCTCAACAGCCTCGATCCGGCTCGACTCGCGATCGACAAAGCGCTCGTCCTCGACCCGAAGAGCTCCTGGGCGTGGTACTACAAAGGATACGCGGCTTACACCGAATCGATTCTCCAAGAAGTGAAGCACGACCTGGCGGCGAAGGAATCGGCTTTGAACGAGGCGGATCACGCGCTGGAAAAATCGATCGAGCTGGAGCGCACGGGCGAGGCGCTGGCCTTGCACGTGACCGTGCTCGGTTCGCTCCTGCGGGTGCGCGGGCCCGAGTCCGGCGCGCAACTCGGGCCGCGGATGGGGCAGGAGCTGGCGGAGGCGAGAAAACTTTCGCCGAAGAGCCCGCGCGTGCTGATGGTCGCCGGTGTATCCGCCCTGTTCACACCGCCGCAATGGGGCGGCGACCTGCATAAGGCGGAAAAACTGCTCGGAGAGGCGCTGGTGGAGTTCGACCAAGAAAAGACCGCCCCGCCGCAGCCTTCCTGGGGGCGGGCCGAGACTCAGGTGTGGCTGGGGATGACTCACCAAAAACTCGGTGAAATGCCCAAGGCGAAGAGTGATTTTGAGCAAGCATTGTTAATCGACCCCGATTACGCCTGGGTGAAATATTCCCTTCTGCCCAGCATGGACCATTCCTCGAAGCCGTGATCTCCAAGCGCTCACTTCCGCTTTGGGTCGCTTACTGGACCGGCTGGGCCCTCTATGGCGTGCTCGAGTTTTGGGCCGTCGCGGCCACGTTAAAATACCCGGCTAGGATCGCGGTGGTCAGCGCGTTGAGCGTGATCATTCCGGGAAGTGTGTTGGGTCTGGGCGTGTGGAAGATCAGCGGTCGAGTCGGAAACGATCGCGGTCGAATGCGTTTCTTTTTCCAGCAACTCGGGCTCGCCTTGGCCTACTCGGTGGTTTGGGCGGCGGTCCTTTATTTGGCCATGAGTTTTGGTATGGGTTGGCGGGGTGCCTGGGAAAGCTTGCTCACCTTTGTGAACTGGCAGTTGTGCCTCGGCGTGGTGGCCTACGGCATCATCGCCAGCGCCTCCTACGCGGTTCGCACCTTCATTCGTTTGCGCGAGGAGGAACAGCGGACCGCACGGGCCGAGACACTCCGGGTGCGGGCGGAGTTGGAGGCGCTGCGCGGGAAACTCCAACCGCATTTTCTCTTCAACACCCTGCACAGTGTGACGGCCCTGGTCCGCTCGGATCCCATCGCGGCCGAGGATGCTCTGCTCAAGCTGGGGGATTTGCTGCGCTATGTTTTGAAAACGAAACGCGACGACGGTCCGGACGATGCGCCGCTCGCTCAGGAATTGACCTTTGTGCGCCAGTACCTCGCGATTGAAAAAATCCGCCTCGGCGATCGTTTGAAGGTAGAGATCGATATTTCCGACGAGGCGCTGGACTGCGCTGTACCCATGTTTACCCTACAACCCTTGGTCGAGAACGCGATTCACCACGCCGTCGCGCCGCGGGTGGAAGGCGGCACGGTGCGAGTGAAAGGTGCGGTGCGCGATCATCGACTGCACCTCTGCGTCAGCGACGATGGGCCCGGAGCGGACTTGGTTGCGGTGGAAAAAAGCCCCGGCTTTGGTTTGAAAACGGTGCGGCAACGGTTGGCCACCCGTTTCGGGGGAGCCTGTGAGGTATCCGTCCAGTCACGACACGGAGAAGGTTTTTCGGTTTCGTTTTCTCTTCCTGTCGAGGAGGCGCGGGAGCAATGAAACTGACCGCGGTCGTGGTCGAAGACGAAACCGTGGCACGGCGGAGGTTGCGCGAGCTCCTTGGTCCCTACGACTGGATCCAGATCGTCGGCGAGGCGGCGGACGGACGCGACGCGGTGAAGCAAATCGACGAACTCGAACCTGATCTGGTCTTTCTCGACATCGAGCTGCCCGAGCTCGACGGCCTTGAAGTGGTTCGCCGGATACGACACCGTCCCGCCTTGATTTTCACCACCGCCTACGATGAGCACGCCATCTCGGCCTTCGAACTCGCCGCGCTGGACTACCTGCTGAAGCCATTCGGGAAAGAAAGGTTGGCCCAGGCTCTCGACCGAGTGAGGACGCGTTTTGCGGAGGGCGGGCGGGTCTACGACGCAGAGGTGGCGCGCGAGGCTTTGAGCGCTCCGCAGACCCTCACCCGTCTGCTCGTGAGGCATGCCGGCAAGGTGATTCCGCTGGCGGTGGCTGAAGTCGAGCGTCTGGAGGCGGATGGAGACTACGTAACGATCCATTCCAAGGGGCGGAGTTATTTGGTCTGTCTGTCCCTGAGCGAATTTGAAAGCCGGATCGATCCGCAGCGGTTCCTCCGCGTGCACCGATCTCATATCGTGAATATGGATTTTGTGGAGTCGCTCAGCCCCGATGAAAATTCCCAGTACCGCGTCCAGATGCGCGACGGTACGGTAATCACGGCGAGCCGAACCGCCTCGAAACGGCTCCGCGAGCAGGCGTTGTGAGGGGAGGTGCGGCGGACCCGGACTGTCTGGGCGAAAAGTCGTCCCACGACCTGCGAGCTTGGTTAATTTGGCTAGAGTGCTTGGGTCACCAACCGATCACTACACCTCGAGCTTCTCCCTCTCCGTTGATTCCGCTGGCACCCTTTTCATGAAACCCTCGATTCTGTCTGCGGTCTTTCTCGCCATCTGCTCGTTCTGCACTTTGCCCGTTGCCCGCGCTCAGGCGCCTACGCCGACCGCGACCGAGCATGGGATGACTCCGGCGGAGATCGATGCGTGCAATCTCGCGGAATTCGAGCGCAAAGCCACACTGGCAAAACAGCTGGGCGCAACCCACGTCCCCATCACCGATGGGCTGCCGCCTGCGAAGTGGGAGTTTCAACCGGCGGACGACCCGTATCCGGGTTGGTTCATTAAACGGCCCGATTTGCTGAAGTTGTTTCCACCTGCGGAGGTGAAACCGTATGTGAATGCCGAGCACGGTCAGCGGGTCGTCGCGATTCTGGAGAACCGGTGCAAAATTCTGCGCCAACTCGGGCTCAAGGCGCACTGGGGTTCCAATCTCCCTCAGGTGCTGCCCGAAGCATTTTTTACCGCGTACCCGCAGCTCCGAGGCCCTCGGGTCGATCAACCCAATCGTTCTCGGATCGCTCGCTTTTCCTTGTGTGTGGATGAACCGGATACATTGCGCCTCTACGCCGAGGCGATGAAGTCGCTCCTGACCCACTGCCCGGAAGTCGAGACCTTCGCTTTTCTTACCCAGGACTCGGGTTCCGGTTTTTGCTGGGCGCCGTCGTTGTATCCAGGAATCAATGGTCCCGATCACTGCAAGGATCGTCCGATGGCGGACCGTGTATCGGGTTTTCTGATCGCTCTGCAGAACGCCGCGAAGGAGAGCGGACACACGATCGAGATCAGCCTGCGTCCGATCTCGCCGCGCCAGTGGATGCTCCCGACGTTTTCTCCCGAGCAGCTCGAGGCCGTCGTTCACAAGCTGCCGCGTGGCATCGCGGTCGAGGGACGCGAAGGCCCGGAAGGCCGGCACTATCAGGGCGCCGGTAGCAGCGACGCGTATGTCCATGGTGCGTTTTATCCCGTGACCGGAATCATCGTCCCGTCCCTCCGGCATCTCCGTTCCAACTCCAACGCCGAGCCGAAGAACGCGCCGAGTCCCGATCATCCCGCGCGTCGGTTGATTAGCCTCCGCCCGGAAGAATCGCAGATCCAGTTCAACGCGCGAGTGCAGCAGGTGAGCATCGAGAACCGTGCCGGCAATCAACTGGCTTATCTCACCGCGGTGCGCGGCCTGGCGGTCGAGGAAGTGGGTGAAGCGCAGGCCGACGATTTGTTGGAGGCGTGGGGTTTGATTGAAGAGGCCGAGCGGGGACTGTCTCCTCTCGATTTCGGCGACATGCTGCAGTTCGGCCATGTGCTCAACCGCTGGATCAATCGCCCGATGGTGCCGTTTCCCGGTGAGCTTCAGCCCGAAGAGATCGCGGATTACCGGCCATTTCTTTTTCAGGCGAAAGGGGAGGACCAGGCGGAGAACCTGATCGATATTCAAGCCATGCGGATGTTCGAAGGTTACGGCGCGCGGTTGCTCTTTCAACACGTGGTCGAGACGGTCGTGCCGAGCCTCAAGGCGGCGATCGTGCGAGTCGACCGTATCCGCGATGCCATGACGGAACCGAAGGCAAAGGGCCGTTGGGACCTGATGGGACGGCGTCTCCAGGCGGTGATTTGCCTCCTTCAATCGGCCGATCACATGGTCGCGTACCAGGCTCAACTCGATCGAGTGAAAAACCTGGGCGTGAAACCGGAGCCAAATCCGGTTCTCGGCGTGCAGAGCAGTTGGGACCGCACCGATCTGATGCAGACGGCGCGTAATGAAATCGATACGACCGTGCGCCTGATCCAGCTGCTCCGGAGCACCCCTGAGCCTATTCTCGATTTGGCCCCCACCGCCGACGAAGAAACGATGATGCGGCTTGGGCCGAATCTCGTCGCGCAGCTGAAGCACAAGGTCGACGTGATGAACGCGCATTGGATGGACTACGACCGGCTGTTCACCGCGCCGAATCCGTGAGAGCGACCAAGTGAGAAGTAACGGCTAGCTACGAAGGGGTACGACACCGTATTGAGATTTTCTCTACAGAGTGGCATGATCAGTGATTAAAAGGGTGTGAGTCATTTTTCATTTTTTCCTCGGCCATGACGTTTCCTTCCATTTCCCGTCGTATGGCGTTGGGAACGCTGGCTAAGTCCGCAGCGACCCTGGCCCTCACCATGAGCTTTCCCGGTTTGAAACTGTCGGCGGAAACCCGGGGACGGCGCGAATTCAATATCCGTGATTTTGGCGCGGTGGGCGACGGCGCGACGCTCGATACCGCCGCGATCCAGCAAGCGATCGATGCGGCTGCCGCGGTGGGCCACGGAGCGCGGGTTCTGGTGCCGGGCGGAGCTCGATTCTTGGTGGGGAGTTTGCTGCTCAAACCGGCGATCGAATTCCACTTGGCTGACGATGCCGAGCTGGTCGCCAGCACCCAAGCGGAACACTACGGCGACGCGGGCGCGCTCCTTCAGGCAAACGGAGCAGAGGGGCTAAAAATCACCGGCACGGGTTCAATCAACGGACGCTCACCGGAGTTTATGCTCGGCTACGACGAGGAACAAGAGTGGTGGCGACCCGCGCCCTTTCGACCCCGACTGGCTGTGCTGACCGGCTGCCGAGATCTTGAGGTGCGGGACCTCACTTTTCGCCAGGCGCCGAACTGGACCCTGCATCTCGTCGGTTGCGATGGCGTATCGATCGATCGAGTACAGATCCGAAATCAGATGGACGTGCCGAACTGCGATGGAATCGACCCCGATCACTGTCGCAACGTGGAGATCAAGAATTGCCATGTGGTTTGCGGCGACGACGCGATCGTGGTCAAGGCGACCCGGGCTTTTGACGACTACGGAGGCTCCTCAAAAATCCGGGTCCGCGATTGCGTGTTGGAGACCCAAGACTCGGGAGTGAAAATTGGCACGGAGACGGTGTGCGATATTCACGACGTGGTTTTCGAGCGCTGCGAAATTCGAAGCAGCTGCCGCGGATGCACGATTCAACTTCGGGACGAGGGCGACGTTTACGACGTGGTCTTCCGAGACATCGCGTTTACTTCCCGCTATCATTCCGATCCGTGGTGGGGACGAGGCGAGGCGATTTCGTTTACCGCCCTTCCGCGCGCTCCCGGGGCAAAGGTGGGGCGCATCCATCAGGTCAAGGTGCAGAACGTGACTGGGCGGGCGGAGAACAGCGTGCGAATCAGCGGTTCAGTGCAAAGTCGTATCCAGAACGTGGATTTCGAGAACGTGAAAGTGACGCTCGATCGCTGGACGAAGTATCGGGGCGGCGTGTGGGACAATCGTCCGACCACCGCTCAGGCTGGGATCGAGGAGCACGGCAATCCTGGCATTCACGTGCGCTACGCGGACCAAGTGGCGCTTCGCCAGTGTGGCGTCGCCTGGGGCGAGAAACGTCCGGACTATTTCACTTACGCGCTGGAAGCGCATGACGTGACGGAGTTGACGTATCCAGATTTCACCGGCGAGTCCGCTCATCCGGAACGACTGAAAGCGGTCGAGGTGCAGGCGAAGTCTTAACCGCTTTCGCCGCGAAGGTGAGCCGCTCCGAAGGTGGGTCGGCGCGTCCCGCGTCGGCGGAGTCGGCCGCGCCTGGTCTGTGAGTCTTATGGAACTTGGTTCAAATCGATCAGACCCACACCCGTCGTGCTGTTTACTCCGCTGAGGATCGCGGAGTAGAGGCCGGGTTGAAGCGTGGCGAGGATCGCGGCGTCTTTTGAGTTGGCGGGGAGCGGAATGCCAAGCTGGGCGGAGAGCACCGCGATCTGCGTGGCGCTGGCCGACTGGCTCCAATTGTCGTTGCTGTCGATCAAAGTGGAGCCGGAGAAGAGTTCGAGCTTCGGATCGGTCATCACGCCGGTCACGCCGAACGAACTGAGAGTCGGGCCGAGTCCTCGAATCAGCAGCGTGACCGGACTTTGTCCACCGATCACGAAACCGGCGATCAAAACATCTCCGCCGGTTCCCACCTGGCCACGGGCCGAGAGATTGATGAAGTGAGGAGAGGTGTCGGTGTAGACGCCGGTCGCGTCGAAAACCTCGGCGAGCGCGACGCCGGTTCCTGTATTCGCTCCGAGGATATGCACGGTGTTGGCCACGCCCCCCGTGAAGGTGGTGTAGACCGCCGCGTCCTTGCTCGTGAGCGGGAGAGCATAGGCCCCGACTTGAGCGGCGACCGCGATCAATTGCGAGTCACCTCCCCAATTGTCGTTTTCCGCAACCTGGCTGGAGTTCTGAAAAACGCGCACGATCGGGTCGGCCAACACGGCTGGCACATTGAACGGCGCCTGGCCCAAGGTGGGCCCCCAGCCGCGCACCAGGACGGGAAGCGGCCCGTTGCCCGCAGTGATGAATCCCACGATCAAGGTTTGCGCGCCGGTTCCGGCCAAGCCGCGCACGGAGAGGTTGACGAAGCGCCCGGCGCTTGAAGCCGAAACCAGGGAAACGGTCGCGCTGGTGCTGGTCGCGCTGCCGAGGGAATTCGTGACCACCACGCTATAGTCGGCGGCGTCGCTCGCGCTGGCGTTGGAAATTGAATACGTCGCTTGATTCGCCCCGCTTACCGGCGACGAACCGGCGTACCACTGGTAGGTCAGAGGTGACGAGCCGGTGGCGGTGACGGAGAGAGTGACATTGCCGCCGGGGGCTACGCTGCGCGATTGGGGCTGGACGGTGATGATCGGCGCGCTGGACGCGGCGCTGACGGTCAGCACGGCGGCGGTGCTGGTGGCGGAACCCATCGTGTTAGTCACGACCACGGTGTAGCTGGCGGCATCGCTCGCCTGTGCGGCGGCGATGGCGTAAGAGGAACTGGTCGCGCCGCTGATCGCCACACCGTCCTTGTTCCATTGATACGCCAAGGGCGCCGAGCCACTCGCGGCCACGGAAAAAGAAACGCCGTTGCCTGCGGTGACGGAGGTGCTTTGCGGTGCGGTGTCGATCGACGGAGCGACCAAGGCGGCGTTGACCACTAGGGTGGCGGCATTGCTCGTGGCGGAGCCGGCGCTGTTGCTCACCACCACAGTGTAATCGGCGGCACTGCTGGTTTGCACGCCGGCCAGGATCAGCGAAGGGTTGGTCGCGCCGGAAATTGGACTCCCGTTCTTGCTCCACTGGTAGCTCAGCGGTGCTGATCCGGTGGATACCACGGTGAAGGTGACCGTGTTGCCCGCGGTGACGGTTGCGCCTTGGGGCTGAGTGCTGATGACGGGCGGAGTCGCGGCGGCCGTCACGGTCAGGGTGGCGACATTGCTGGTCGCGTTGCCGGCGGTGTTACTCACCACCACGGTGTAGTCGGCCGCGTCCGACAGCGCGGCGGAGCCGATGCTGTAGAGCGTGCTCGTTGCGCCGGGGAGAGAGACGCCGTTTTTCTTCCATTGGTAGGCCAGCGGTGCGGTGCCCGTAGCCACGACGGTGAATTGAATGCTGTTGCCGGTCGTGACCGTGGTGCTTTGGGGGTGAGCGGAGATTGAGGGGGCGACCGGCGCCGCGGTCACGCTCAAGCTGGCCGCATTGCTCATCACTGAACCGGCGGTGTTTGTCACCAAGACGGTGTAGTTGCCCGCGTCCGACATCTGGGCGGCGCCGAGGGAGAAGGTCGAACTGGTCGCGCCGCCGATGACGGAGCCGTCCTTGCTCCACTGATACGTGAGCGGCGCGGTGCCGGTGGCGGTGACGGAGAAGCTGGCGGCATTGCCGGCAGTGACGCTGCTGGCATTTGGCTGCGCGGTGATGGACGGCGCCACCGCGGGAACGTTGACCGTGAGGGTGGCCGCGTTGCTGGTGGCGGAGCCGGCGCTGTTGGTGGCGACGACGGTGTAGCTGCCCGCGTCGCTCACGGCCACGCTCCCAAACGAGAGGGAAGCGCTGGTGGCGCCACTGATGTTCACCGCATTTTTCTTCCATTGATAAGTGGGTGCGGGTGAGCCGTTGGCCGCCGCGGTCAGCGTGACCGGTGTGCCCACGGTGGCGGTGACGTTCGCGGGATGGGTGGTGAACGAGGGCGCGACGGTCGCGGCGCTGACCGTCAGCGTGGCAGCGCTGCTGGTGACCGAGCCGACGCTGTTGGAGATCACCACATCGTAGGACCCCGTATCGGAAACGGCGATACTATTGAACGAGAGTGTGGCGGCCGTCGCGCCTCCGATCGGGGAACCGCCCTTTCGCCACTGGTAACTTAAGGGATTGGTTCCGGAGGCGGTGACGGAAAGGATGACGGTTTGGCCGGCGGTGGGGGTGGCCGAGCTGGGCTGGGCCGAGATGCTCGGCGCGGCGGAACTGACGGTCAACGAGCCCACGTTGCTGTTGGCCACGCCGAACGCGTTGGTGATCCGCACGGTGTAGGCGCCAGCATTCGCAGCCTGCGCATTCGAGATGCTCAAGGTTGCACTGGTGGCTCCCGAGACCGGCACGCCGTAGAGGGACCACTGGTAGGTGAGCGGAGCGGTGCCGGTCGCGGTGACGGAGAGCGAGGCGGTTTGTCCCGCGGAAACGGAGACCGGCGTGGGTTGAGCCGTGATCGAGGGGCCGGAACCGGTGGACAAGGTGACGCTATTGCTGGTGGTCGAACCGGCGGTGTTGGTGATGATGCACCGGAACTTGTCTCCGTTCATCGCGAGGGATGCGACGACGCGGAACGAGGCGGTGGTGCAGCCGGAGTAAGCGCCGCCGTTGGTCAGGTCGACCCAGCTGCCGGAGCCGCCGCTTTGAATCTGCCATTGATAATAGAAGTATCCAAAAGTTGTCGACGTGCTGACCACCACGGAGAACGGAGTCGATTGCCCTGAAGGAGCGGACATGTCGGTCGGCTGGGTGGTGATCACCGGTGCGGTTTCGTCGACCCGCAGTTCGGCGCCGTTGCTCGTGGCGCTGCCCGAGACGTTGGTCACGAGGCAGAGGAAATGATCTTCATTCATCGTCGCCGTCGTGGCGGTGATGGTCAGGGCGGCCGAAGTGCAGCCGCTGTAGGCGCCGCCGTTGCTCAAGGTGTCCCAGTTACTGGTCCGAGCGGCTTGGCGGTACCACTGATACGAAGTGGGACTGCCGGAGGCGGCGACGGTGAAGGTGGCGTTGTTTCCCGCCGTGACCACTTGGAGAACCGGTTGAGTGGTGATCGTGGGGCCGGCGGGACGTTGCACCTCGACGACGAAGTGGCCGTAGGTTTTCTTTCCGCCCGAGTCAGTCGCCTTTAAAGTGTAGAAGAAAACGCCGTTGGGTAACCCGGAAAGCACGACCGAGCTCCCGCTCACGCTGCAACGATTGGAGCTGGGGTCGACGACCACGGTGGGTGTGGGACCATCGGAGTCGCTGGCCACAAAATTGACCGTGGCGCTGCCGTCGCTCGAGGTGACATAAGTGTTCGTCACGCTCAAGGTCGGCGAAGCATTGCCGTCGAGGTCGGAGAGCAGCCCATCGACGCTGGCGCGAAATTTCGTGTCGGCCACGAAAGGAGTTTGGAAGCGGTAATTGTGGGGATCGATCGTGTCGCCGTTGCAAAAATTATCGATCGATTGCTCGACGTAGGGATAAACTGAATTCACTTCCGCGAGGTCTCGCGCGATGTAGACGAAGCCGAGTTTGAAACGCTTGGGCGAGGTGCTATAGTCGGGATTTCTCGTGCCGTAGGTCGCGACCATCGCGGTGTGGTCAAATGTATCCACCGATGAATACGACATGGTCCGGTCGACGTTGTAGACCGGACTATTCAGAACATAGGAGGTCGGAAACCGGGCGGACACTCCCATTAAATAGAGCTGCTGTTCGGAGAAGGTTTCCCACTCGTTACTCCGCAAGTTGTCCACCTTTTGCCAGTGAAAGCCCGAGGTGGGATCCCCGTAGATTTTGTTGATGTTGACCCAATTGTCCGTGGTGTAGCTGGCGCTCAACTGGCAATCCACGGTCGAATTGTAGAGCCAGTGCCCGTCGCTCAAGGAAGGCGGGGTTAGGGTGTAGAAGGCGCGAGCGCCCCAGGCGTGGCCGAGTTCGTGATCGTAGACCGCGATGACGGGGGTGAAGACGGTTCCCTGCAGGTTATAGCGGCAAAAATCGACGGTGGAGAAACTCTGGGGCGCGCCCGCCCCGCTTGTACTTGGCATGTTGATACCGCTGGCCTTGTAGATATTGTCGACGTAGTTCGGCACATTCGAGGCGCCGGTGTTGGCCATGTAGCAGATGGAAAAATACGTGGCCGGAAACTGGGTCGTGAGGGTGGTGAAGTAATTCGAGAGGTTCGGCCAAGTTCCTCCCGACGCGGTGTAGATCGCGGCGTAGGCGGCGCTGGATGAATTCCACGGGATGCCTGCATCGATGATATAAAGACAGTGCTCGGTCTGATAAACCGTCGCGCTAATTTGATGTAAAGGTGTTGCCGGGGCCGTTGCGTTCGCCCAACTGCCGCTCAGGTGGGGGAGACAGAGCGCGAAAAAAATGCGCAGGAGCAGGGACAGCGGTGAGCGAGACGGAAGGATCCGGGAGCGGAACGAAGGACGGAGGTACACCCTTGGTTTATCGACCGTTTAACAGGGTACTTTCGAAGCGAGTGGCGACAACCGGGCTGGGTGGGGAAGAGATGCTCTCGTTCTAGTGAGATTGCCCTAGTGCCCGGCTCATGTACATTCCCAGCAACTACCGGGCGGAATGCCGTTCTATGCGTTTCGGTTTGCGAAATCCCTTGGACCCTTGGTCAACTTTTCTCTCCTGTGCCGCTCAATCCTCTTCCCGAACTCGACGCGATCAACCTCGCTCTGCAAGGTATCGAACTCGAGGCTACGTTGAGCGAGATGTTCGCTACCTTGCGCACCTCCCCCGGGGTTCGCAATCCGGAGCAAGTGTGGTCGGACTTGATCGCCCGGCAGGCGGCCGGTCCGGTCGCGCTGGACGACGACGTGGGACTGCCGCACGCGCGCACCTCGGGTGTCACTCGCATCATGATCGCGGCGGGACGGCATGAGCGGGGCATCGCGTTTGATAAAAAACACCAACGTGTGCGCCTCATCTTTTTAGTGCTGACCCCGAAGGAACGGCCCGCGGAGTACCTCCAACTTGTCGCGGCGCTGGCGGCGCGCTTGCGCAAACCGGAGGTTCGTCAGCGCCTGCTCACGACGAATGAAGTGGCGGAATTTTCGACTCTCCTGCGAGGTTGATCGCCGGTGAATAGCCGCCTCAAACGACTCAAAGCGACGCCTCCGGTAGCCGCGTTGACCAAGACATTCGTGCGTTTGGTCAAAGTGCGCGTCTGGCTCGCGGAGCACATGTCGCCCAGCGACTGGCAGGTCACGCTTTTCTGGGCGGCCTGCGTCGGCATCGTCGGGGGACTCGCCTCCATCGCCTTTCGCGAGTCGGTCGATCTCTTCCACTATTTTTTGACCGGTTCGCCGGGAGGCATGGTCGAATCCTTCGGCCATCTTCCGCTTTGGCGAAGGCTGACCACGCCGGCGATCGGCGCCGGACTGGCTGGCATCGTTTTGCTCTTGGGAAAACGCATCACAAAAAACCGGAGCACCACGGATTACATGGAGGCGATCGCGCTGGGCGACGGACGCGTGCCTTTTCGGACCAGCATGGTGAAAAGCGCGGCGGCGCTTTGTGCGATCGCGGGAGGCGCGTCGATCGGGCGAGAAGGTCCAATGGTGCAGCTTTCGTCGATGCTGGCCTCGCTTACCGGACGCTGGCGCAAGTTGCCTGTAACCAGTTTACGACTACTGGTCGCTTGCGGTGCGGCGGCAGGCATTGCCTCGGCCTACAACGCCCCGATCGGCGGCGCTTTTTTCGTGGCCGAAATTGTTCTTGGCACCATCGCGATGGAGAGCCTCGGCCCCCTGGTCGTGGCCGCGGTGGCGGCGACCCTGACGACGCGGGTGCTCTACCATGCGCGCACCCTTTATCAGGTGCCGACCTTCACCCTGCATTCGCTCTGGGAGATCGGGCCCTACATCTTGCTCGGGTTTCTGGCCGGCGGCCTGGCGCCGCTTTTTCTTCAAACCCTGCGGATGGCGGAAAAACTTTTTCGGAAGCTGCACCTTCCTTTGATCGCTCAGCTGGTGCTGGGCGGGCTGATCGTCGGTTTGCTCGCGGTCCGTTTTCCCGATGTATGTGGAAATGGATACAGCGTCACGCTCGCGATTTTGCATGGGGAAGTGGTTTGGCAAACCCTGCTCCTCCTCGTGCTCTGCAAAGGCCTGGCCACGGCGGCGAGCTTCGGTTCGGGCGTGCCCGGCGGTGTATTCACTCCGACCCTTTTCATGGGAGCGAGCGTGGGCTATCTTTTTGGCTTTGCCGTTCACCAAGTCTGGCCGGGCGGCGCGGCCGATCCCCAGGCTTTCGCCTTGGTGGGGATGGGCGCGTTTCTGGCCGCGGCGAGCTATGCACCGGTGATGGCGATCATCGTGCTCTTCGAGATGACGCTGAGCTACGACATTATCCTGCCGCTCATGCTGGCCAGCACGGTGAGTTATTTCACCGCGCGCAGTCAGGTGGGCGAATCGCTTTACGCCGAGTTCATGCGCCGGAAGGCGGAGCAGGAACCGGAGAGTCGGAACCCGGTGATCTCGTTGAATAAACTGGTCCGCCCCGGCCCTCCGGTGGTGTCGCCCGAGGCGACGTTTCAGGAGATCTGTAATGCTTTTATCACGACACCAATCAATCATCTCTACGTCGTCGGACCGGAGGTGAAGTTCATCGGCGTCGTCTCGCTCCACGATATCAAATCATTTCTCGGACAACCGGACATCGCCACCGGCGTTCTGGCGATGGACATCGTGCGCGAGGAATTTCCCACCATTTCACCCGACGCTCAACTGGCGGACGCGCTCACCGCGTTCACGCAACACCCGGTGGAACGCCTTCCCGTGGTGGCGGCGGACGGATCGCACCGGCTCCTCGGCAGCTTGTCGAAAAACGATCTCCTCGTCGCGTTGACCGAGCAAAAAGTGCGAAAGGTTGGAGGCGCGAAGCACGAGATCGAGAGCGGCGGGTAACCGCATGCACGGGAGCGCCCGGCTCCGTCCGGGCATATTGAGCGTAGCAACCCGGACGAAGCCGGGCTCCCGCAAAATCGATTGGCTTGGTCGAGGGTAGGTCGACGCGTCTCCGGGCGGCAGAGTCGCTCTCGCGCCGCGGGGACGCGTCGCTCCACCTCGGGCCGGCCGTCTAGAGGAGGAATGCTCTGCGGTTACGCCTTCGCCCCTTTCGCTCACTCCGCGATTTTTCCGACCAACCGGCCCAGCAGTTTTTTCGCGTAGTACATCGAGCGCTCGCGCACCGCTTTTTCGAGGATCTCTCGTTTTAAACCGAACTCGCGGGCTTGGGTGATGACCTTGCCGTCGTTGGGCGCGAGGGCGATGTGGGCGAGGATTTTTTTCAGCTCATCCGAGCTAAAATTTTCCTGTAGTTGATCGAACACGACACGGGCGATCTCGCCCTCGAGGAGGTCTTGGTTCACGTCCGCAATCGCGGCGATCGACAGGAGATTTCTCGCTCGTTGCTCTGGGTCGTCCACTTGACCGGGGGGCCAGGTCTTGAATCGGGTGGCGATTTCTCCCAGGCGACCGGGCCGCTCCGGAGTTTTGAAAGGCGGAGCGAGTCGGGTGTAGAGTTCGTCGTCTCCCGGTAAATCGTCGTAGCGGATGCTGGCGATCTGCTCCGGCGTGATCGCTTCGTAGCCCGTGCCAGCGAGGAGTCGAGAGCGCAGATTTCCCGTCGCGGCCGCGGCTGCACCGACTGCGATCCAGGCGAGCAGCGCGGTCGCGACCCAGGCCATTCCAGCTCGACCCAAGCGGCGCGCTCCGTCCCAGCGAAAAAGTTTCACGCCGACCACCGCGGCCGCGAGGCCGATCACCGCGAGAGCGAGAAAAGCGAAGCTCGAGTGCCCGAGGCCGCGTGGCTCGCTGATGCTGAGCTGGAGCAGCTCCACCGCATAACGTCCGGGCATGAAGCCGGCGATCTGCTGCGCCCACGCGGGCAGCAGCCCGAGGGGAACGCCGACACCGCCGATCATGATCATGGGCAGAAAGAGGCATTGACCGAGCGCTTGGACGGCGGGGACGTCGTCGGCCAGCGAGGCGATGAGGAGACCGAGTCCGAGGAACGCGCCAGTCACAACCAGGAAGGCCAGCGCCGTTTCCCCGGGGTGCAGCGGCCAGGGCGTGCCGTAGATCGCTCGAGCGAGAGCGACTTGGAGGAATGCGGCCGAGGTCACGATCACCACGCGCGCGAGCAGGGTGCTGAGGAGGAGACTGAGCGTCCCGACGGGCAGCAGCTGATAACGACGCCACACGCCGCGTTCACGTTCCGCCACGATGCCAGTGGGCAAACCGAAACACGCTCCACCGAGCGCGGTGAGGGTCAAGAGTTGGCCCATTTGGTGGAGGAGCAGCGGCCTCTCGCTGTGAAACACGCTGCCGAACGCGATCAGGAAAAAGAAGGGGACGAAGTAACCGTAGACGAGGGCCTGCTTGCTCCGAAAATTGAGCTGCAGGGTGAGCAGGAAATGACCGAGCAGCGCGCGCGGGATCACGGCGAAGCCTCCGGCTTGTCACCGTGGGACGAATACATCCGGCCGGTCAATTCGAGGAAAACATCCTCGAGCGACGGCTGCTGCACGCGCAAATCCAGAATGTCGATACCGTGCAGTGGGAGGGTTTTGACCAACGCGGCGAGGGTGGGTTGAGGGTCAGGTGTGGCGAGCAGGCAGGTGGTCTCGGCCTGGTTGAGCACGGCCACGTTTCGCAATTCTGCGAGCACCGCCGCAGGTAGGGCCCGGGTGGTGCGCACGCTCACCCGCGGCAGGGCGGTCGAGCGGGCGACGAGCTCGGCGGGTGTACCCACCGCAATGATACGACCGGAGTCGATGATGCCGATCCGGTCGCAGAGCTGTTCGGCCTCGTCGAGGTAATGCGTGCTGAGCAAAACGGCGCGGCCCGCGGCACGCAGGCCGAGAATGGTGTGATGGAGCTCGCGCCGGGCTCGTGGATCCAATCCCACCGTGGGCTCGTCGAGCAGGAGAACGCTGGGCTGATTGACAAACGCGAGCGCGAGAAAGAGCCGTTGTTTTTGTCCACCGGAGAGTGACGCAAACGGTGCGTCCGCTTTTTCTCCCAGCGCGAATTGTTCGATCAGTCGCTCGACCGGAGCGGCCTGGCAATAGAAGGAGGCAAAGAGTTTCAAGGCCTGGCGCGGCGTGATCAAATCTTGCAACGACGCGGATTGAATCTGGGCGCCGAGCCGCTGCTTGGCCGCTTCGGGGTGGGCTAGGGCATCGATTTCACCAAGGAAAATTTCCCCCGAGTCAGGTCGCCGCAACCCGAGGATACACTCCACCGTGGTGGTTTTTCCCGCACCGTTGGGTCCGAGCAGGCCGAAGATTTCTCCTGACGCCACCTCGAAACTCACCCCTCGCAGGGCCTCGACCGCGCCATACCGCTTGGTCAACGCGCGGAGGCGGAGAGGAGCGAGAGGAGGCGCAGCCATTTCCGACCGAAGACGTCGGGCGCCCCGGCAAAGTCAACGCCGAGCATGGCCGACCAGGAACTTGCGCGGCAGTGGAGCCGGGCGGAAAAGTTCGGGCCCAGAGGAATTCAAGTCAGAACGGCCTCATGGGATTTATTGCAACTAATTTTAACTAAGACGCGTGTTCTACTTGCCGCTTGTAGGGGTTAAACCGGAGGGTAAAACAGAAAATATACCCACTTGCTATGCTGCGCCCGGTGACCTCCGCTTTTTGTTGTGTTGTTATTGCATTATTCTGCTCCTGCCTCCCTCCCGCGGCGTCCGCCAAAATGGAAGAGTGGCAGGACCTCCAGGGTAACAAGTTCACGGGTGAACCGACGGAGTTGATCGGCCCCTTCGCGATCTTTCGCACCGGAAAAGTAACGGGCCGCCGCGTCGCGCTTCAACTTCTCGCGCCTCAAGATTGCGTTCGACTCAATGAGGCGTTGCGGAACAAACCGCCGCGGGCGGATAAGTGGGCGAACGCCACGGGGGAGGCGACCCATGAGCTCATTGGTCGAGTCATGCAGGTGAACCACGACAGTCTAGTCCCGGCCGACTTGGTCTCGCGTCCGGAACCGGCGGTGCTTTTGGCCGTGTATTCCGCCAATGCCGAGCGGTTCTCTTGGGATATGCTGACCGATGCGGTCCCGCTCTTCGCCAAGCTACGTGACACCTTTCCCGGACAAGTGGACGCCGTGATGTATGGGGTGCGTCACAACCAAACTGAGCACCTCAACATGGCGATCAGCCGGAACGTGCCGTGGCTCGTCACCAGTTTTTACGAGCAGGGACTTTTGGATACACTCAATCGCTTTGTGCCCGACGCTTACTCCCTCGTGGCATTCTCCCGTGACGGCGTGCCGCTCTTCATGGCAAACCACCCGGACACGGCCGCGACCGAGCAGTTGTTTCGCGACGTGTCGGCCTTCCTTGATTTGATCCGACCGGAAAATCCGAAGAGCTGGGCCGCCCGGACCTACTACTGGAAAACGGTTCGTCCCTTCGAATATTCTCACGGGCACGCTGATCCGATGTTGATCGGAAATCCCTTGGTGAAACAGGGGCTGGTCCAGCGCCATGTTTTTCATTTCGAAGCGGAAATTCAGGTCGCGGCGGACGGGCAAGTCAAAGACGTCAAGGTCCTGCCGGACGACATGCTGCCGGAAAAAATGGCCGCGCCGATCGCCGACGGTTTGAAGAAGGCGGTATTCGTTCCCGCCATACAGGACGGGACCTTTGTCGACGGGCTGTATTTGTACCACTTTCGCGCCACGCTTTGAGGCGCAGGGCGCTTCGTGGCCCGCGCGGGGATACACGGCGACTCTGTTTCGCTGACCGCTTGAGGTGGGTCGACGCGTCCCGCGGCGACAGGCGCAGCCCCTGAGCGAAGCCGAAACGGCTCTGATACGGAGTCGAACCAGCGCCGCGGGACGCGCCGCTCCACCTTGGTTGTACCCGCGATTCGATTACACGGTCATCGGCCTTCGAAGCCGGTCGGATTGGGGACGAAGGTGGTGCGACAGGTTTTCAGATAATTCAGTCCGTGCACTTGGCCGGTCAGCTCGAGCTCGTTGCGGTAAACCGGATCGTGCCAGCCTTCGATGTCGATGGTTCCCTGGTAACCGTGGCGGCGGAGTTCGCTGATCACCTCGGTCCAATTCGTGTCGCCGAAGCCAGGCGTGCGATGGTAAACGAAGGGCGTTTTTCCCGTGATGCCCTGGGTGCGCACGATGTCCCAGTGGACGGTGGCGTCTTTGCCGTGCACGTGGAAAATTTTCGGGACCCACTGGCGGAGCTGGGGGAGCGGTTCGATCAGCTGAGTGAGCTGGTGACACGGCTCCCACTCTAGACCGAGATTGGACGCGGGCAGAGCATCGAAGATCAGTTCCCACGCCGCCGGGTTGTGCGCGATGTTCCAGTTGCCGGTTTTCCAACCGCCGTGCATCGGACAATTTTCGAATGCGATGCGCACGCCCTTGTCGGCCGCTCGTTTGGCCAACGGTCCGAAAATTTCTTTGAAACGCGGCAAGCTGTCCGGGATGGGCTGATCGATCACCCGCCCGGTGAAACCGCAGACCAGATCGGCGCCAAAATCCCGCGCGTGATCGATGCACGCCTCCCAAACCAAACGCGTTTCCGCGTCGATGGCTTCCGTGCCGAGCGGATTACCGTAGATCGCGAGCGAAGACACGATGGCGCCGCTGCCGGCCAGGACCTCCTTGAGCTGCTTGGCCAGGAGGGAGAGATCGGTCCCTTTCAGCGTTTGCCAAAAGTTGATCTGAAAACTTTCAAACCCGTGCGGTAAGATCGCTTTGATGTACTCGGCCGTGCGAGGCCCTTTTCCGGCGAGGGTGCCGATGCGGATGTCTGGGTGCATGTTTGAGGCGCCTGCGGCGCGCAGTTGGGAATTGGCAGTTGGTAGTTGGCTTTGAAATACTGAAGCGAAAGTGACGCTGATCGGTGCTCATTCGCTCATAAATGAAATAGCGTGCTGGTAGGGATGAGCGCGAATGCGCGTTTATTAGCGGTTACCGGTTTCGGGTTTGTAACCACAAATAAACTACAGATTATCCATTAGCCGCGGTTAACTGAACAGCTTTCCCGGTCTGATGCGATTCCTCGCAGGCGTCGAGGGTTTGTTGGATTTTGGCGCCGCGGGCGAAATCGGGCTGATCATTTTTTCCCGTCTTCACGCTCTTGATGAAACGTTCGTAGAGCGACGGCACGTCGGGCGCGGTGACTTTTTTCCAGGGACTGGTCTTGCCGTCCTTTTTCTGGACGAAGCACTCCTCGTAATCGGAGTAGGAGGTGTCGAGGTCGATCCGGAAGGCGCCTTTTTCTCCGTGGACGGAGAGGAAAAGCGAGTTGAGGTGGCCGGTAGCGAGGCGCGTCATCTGCAGCGAACCGACCGCGCCGTTCGCGTACCGGGCGGTGATGATGGCTGAGTCGTTGGCATCGAGAGGGTATTCGCCGATTTTATTGCCGCGGGCCTTGTCGAAGGTGTGCAGCAGGCAGTTGACCGAGGCGAAATCGCCGGCGGGCAGACTGGCGAAATCGAGAATGTGCACGCCGATGTCGCCCAACACGCCCTTGCTCCCATGCTGGGTCGAAAGTCGCCATAACCACTTCGAGGATACACGCCACTCGCCCCATTCCCTCGAGGTCAACCAGCTCTGGAGGTAGTGGGCCTGCACGTGGAAAATTCGCCCCAGATCCCCTTTGTGGATACGTTTGGCCACGGTCTGGAGCGCGGCGCTGTTCCGGTAGGAGAAGTTGACCAGATTGATCACGCTTTTCTCCGCCGCGACTTTTGCCATCTCCAGCGCGTCGGGATAGTTGGTCGCGAGCGGCTTTTCGCAGAAGACGTGTTTGCCCGCATTCATCGCCTGGATCGAGAGCGGCGCATGGAACGGATCGGTCGTGACATTGGTGATGGCGTCGCATTCGCAGGCCGCGAGCATCTGGCCGAAGTCGGTGAACCTCTGAGGCACGCCGAAGGTTTTGGAGAAATGCTGGGTGCGCTCCTCGTTCACGTCGCAACAGGCGACGATTTTCACCCCTTTGATGGCGGCGAATTTCTTCGCATGCGTGTGGGCCATGGCACCGGTTCCGACGACGGCGAGCTTGATTATTTTCACCAGCACACCTTAAAACCGGAAAATTCCAAAGAGCCAAAATCAAATCGTGCAGGGGAACGATGATCGCGTTTGGAAAGGATTGCCCTTCCTTGATTGGTTTTCGGTGCCGACGGCGGAGCACTTGAGAACCGGCTTCGCATCGCTAGGGTAAATGATGCCCAAAGAGAGCGCTGGAATTTTACTCTATCGAATGCGCGGCGCGCAGGCCGAAGTTTTCCTGGTTCATCCGGGTGGCCCGTATTGGGCAAAGAAAGACATCGCCGGTTGGTCGATTCCGAAGGGGGAGCTGGCCGAGGGCGAGGAGCCGTTGGCCGGGGCGGAGCGCGAGTTTCGGGAGGAAACAGGGCATGCCGTAACCGGACCGTTTGTGCCCCTCGGGACCATCAAGCAGACGGGAGGCAAGCAGGTGCACGCCTGGGCGGCCGAAGGGGAGTGCGATCCGGCGACGGTCGTGAGCAACACCTTCGAACTGGAGTGGCCGCCGCATTCGGGCCAGCGGGTCGCCTTTCCTGAAATCGATCGCGCGGCCTGGTTTTCTTTGGACGAGGCCAAGGTCAAGCTGCACAAAGGCCAAGTGGAGCTGATCGAGCGGTTGCAGACTTTGCTTCAAGGATAGCCGCAGGCGGGTGCGAGGATTTGAAGGGAGGGCGCTCACTCCGCCGGGTTCCGTAGTTCGACGTCGAATACAAAACGGCGGGGAGCCGAATCCCCGCACAACCTCAATCGCAAGCGCTCGAAGCGAGAACGTGCGCTTCCGCACCGCGTTCTCACCTCTTACGGTTCGTCCGGACGCGCTGGCACAGCCAGCAAGGCGAGGGCGAGCACGGTGAAACCGGTGCAGGCGACGAAGACCGCGCGGTGGCCGAAATTCCAGGCCAGAGTCCCGAAGAGCAAATAGCCGACGGTCGAGCCGATACGCGTCGCGTTCGAGTAGAGATTGGTCGCGCTGCCGGGGTGGTGAGGCAGGTAATTTTGAAAATAAGTGATCGCGACGCCCGAGGTCACCGCCACCGTCGCCGCGGAGAGAAACTGAAGTGGGTAAATGTGCCAGGGCGCCTGGACGAGCGAAAGCAAGCCGTAGTAGGCGATGGCGATGATCACGCCGAGGCGGATCAGGCGCGCGGGATCCATCCGGGTCGCGAGCAAACCAAAATAGAACATCAACGGAAGTTCGAAGATGGGCGCGACCGAGTAGATGATGCCCACGTTGTATTCAGTTCCTCCCAACACGTTCAACACCAGGAGCGGAAGGTTCATCATCCCGATTGTCCCCGAAGCGAAGACCAGAACGAATCCGACGAAGTGCGCCAAGACGTCGATCCGCCGCAGCACTTGCCAGATCGAGTTTGCCCGCTTGGTCGAGGAGATCGCGGATTTTTTCGGCTCAACCGGCACGCCGATCAAAACCACCATGAAGAAAAGAAAAAACACCGCCGCGGCGCAGAGAAAGATTCCGCGATAAGAATAGCCCATCATGATCCACGACGCGATCGCCGGCCCGACCGTCCACGAGAGGGCGAAGAACATGCGAAAGGCGTTCATGTAAAACGCGGTCTGCCGCGGCTCGATCGCTGACCGGCCGAGGTATTCGCGGGCCAGCGCGAAAACCTGGGAAAAGGTGGTGCCGGAGACGCCGAGCACGAGCGAGCCGATGATCAGGAGCAGGGTGAAGTCGCGGACCAGCGCGTAGCCGATGTAGCCCAGAATCCCGAGAAAGCTCCCCGCCAGGAGCATGCGCCGTCGGCTGATCCGGGTGTCGGAATAGTGGGCCAGCGTAGTGCCGAGAACAATACCAGAGATCGCGGTCGTGGCCATGAACACGCCGAAGCGGAGGGAACTCATGCCTACTTCCCGCGTGCCGAACATCGAGATGAACGGACTGACGAACGAATACGCCAGGCCGAGCAGCGTATTCAGAACCAGGATAACGCGAAACTCGCGGACCTGATAAAGCGGACGGCAGCGCGTGATCAGACGCTGGAGCGCGGAGGCGGGCCGGGCGGTGTCCATCGTCAGCGCGTCACCGGTCCCAGCGCGCGGCGAAAGCCGACCACGATCCCGCCGCACAGGCCGGCCGCGAAACCGCAGGCGTGCGCCGCGACATCGGTGTGCAGTTCGCCCGCGCCGAAAAGCCCGAGCAAGGTGAGACCCGCGGCTAGAGGGGGAAAAAGCAAGCGCCATTGGGTTGGCCCGCTGCTCCGCATCACCCGGCGCAAAGCCGCTCCGGTCAGAATGCCCAGCCCGGCGAAGACCGCCGTCGACGCGCCGAGCGAGCGGTAGGGGTCAGCGGCGTGAAGACTCACCACCGCGGCGTTTCCCGCCAACGACGCGAGGATCAGGATCACGGCGCCGCGCACTCGCCCGACACCGGTCAGAACGGCGGAAAAGACGAAGAAGCCGCTGACTAGGTTGGCGGTGAGATGCGCGATGTCGGCGTGGAGAAAGAGCGCGGTGGCGATCCGCCAGACTTGGCCGTGCTGGAAAACCTTTTCCGAGTCGAGCAGGCCGCCGGTCTCCAGGGGATCCGGCCAGAGCTCCTGAGCGCGAAACGCGCCGATCGTGACCAACACCCAGAGGAGCGGTGGAATGACCGAGGCCGGAACTCTCACGTCTGCCGGCACGAGCAGCGCCGGCGGCCAACGGCGTCGCTCGCGCGCGTAAAGCGTCAGGTGGCGTTGCGACGCCTCGAGCGAATCCGGTTCGACGAGCAAACGAAATCCGCCTTCGTAGGGGATAAGCCAATACGGATGACCCAGGGCGAGCACGACCAGCCCATGTTCATAGGCTTCGGTCTCCGTCGCGTAAACGCCCGCCTCGACCAAGCCCTCCGGCGGCGAAGCGTCGCTCGGAGGTTGGGTGTTTTCAGGCGGGAGCATAGCTTAAAAGGTGCGAAAGTGTGAAGGTCTGAAGGTGCGAAAGTGCGGCAGCGGCGCGTCTCGCGCTGGGTTGAGGGGAGTGGTGTGTGTTTAGGGAGTGGATACAGTCTGGGGGGCGATGAGGGGAGCACTTCCCATGCACCCCCGGTATCAGCCCTACGCAACGGCTGCGCGTCACGCGCTTCTATTGCACCTTCACACTTTAACACTTTTAAACCTTTGCACTTTTTGCGGTGTAGAGGGCGACGAGCGCCGCTCCGATCGCCTGCGAAAGGTCGCCGAGGGTGGCGGGGACGATGCGCATGCGCGCGCGTTGCGCGGGGAAGAGGTACGGGCTGGCCGCTTCCTTCAAGATCCGGAGATAACGTTCGCGGAACTCTGGCGTGGTCGCTTCCGGGTCCATCAAACCGCCGCCGATCACGACGAACTCGGGATCGAGCGCCATGGCGAGATTCGCCACGTGGATACCGAGCGCCTTCGCTTGAAAATCAAAAATCTCCAGGGCGAGCGGATCGCCTTTTTGCGCGCGACCGCGGAGCGAGAGCACTTTGTCCTTCGGGGTCGCGGTCGACTTGGAGAGCTCGTGATCGGGAAACTTTTTCAAAATGTCTTCCAACAAATAGGGAAGACCCGAGATCGTGGTGTAGGCTTCCACGCAGCCCCAGGTGCGACCGCAGCCGCACGGATAAGGCCGCACCCCGAGGAGATGCAGGGCGGCCGGCATGTGCGCGCCTTCCATCCCGGCGAGGGTGTCGCCTTCGAGCGGGAAACCATTGGGATCGACGTAGGCGCAACCCAAGCCCGAGCCGGGAGCGAGCATGAGCACGCTGGCTTTTCGATCGCCGCGCACCCGATGCGCCTCACCGACGCCGCCGTAGTTGCCGTCGTTGCCCACGACCAACGGAAGCGGTCGGCCGGCCGCAGCGGCGAGCGCCTTGCTGTAGTCGGCATAAAAATCCCAACCCTCGAAACTCTTCGGTAAATTGGCCGAGCGATCGAGCACGCCGTAGCGCTGGTAGGGCCCGGGAATGGCCAGACCGACGCCCTGGATCTGATCCCAGGAGAGGTCGTTTTGGGTCAGGAATCCCGCGACGCCTTGTACCCAACCTTTGACGACAGCCTCCGTTCCAATCTGAGAGTTGGTCGAACTCTGTAGTAGGCGAGTGGAGACGATCGAGCCGTCTGCCCAGACTCCGCCGGTTTTGGAGGTCGTTGCGCCGCTATCTGTGCCGATGAACACGCCTGATTTTGTCATGGATAGAGGCCCTCGTCATTGAGCGATAAATCGCCCGGTGCAAACCCGATCCTCAGTCTCACGGTAGAGCAGCCGGCCGATTATACGGTGCGAAGTGTTCCCTCGGGCGGGAGTTTTCGCCGTTGATCTGCGGAGTGGCGGACGCTCGGGAGAAAAATTTTACTCGCTCCGCGCTCGCGTGAGCAGTGACTCCAGGCGCGCTTGTGCTGCGGTGTCGCCTTTGGTTTTTGCGGCCTGGAGTCCCCGCTCGAAGGTCTCACCGGCTTCTTTCGCGCGCGAGGTCGCAAGATAAACTTGGCCGAGGTAGAGGTAGGCGGTCGGTTCGTTCGGGGCGAGCGCGACGAATTGTTCGAACTGCGGAAGGGCCTCGTTGTAGTTGCCGCGTTGAGACAGGACGGCTCCGAGGTTGGCGTGGAGCTCGGGGACGCTCTTGTCCTCGTCCAAACCGGCGCGAAAGAAACGCTCCGCGGCCGCTGTATCTCCCCGCTGAGAGGCGGCGGTGCCGAGCTGGAGATCGGCCAACGCGAGGAGGTGGCGCGGCTCGGGCATCTCAGGACGAAATTCCTGAAGTATGCGAGCAAAGCGCGCGGCCGAGTCCGCGCGGCCGGCGTCGAGTTCGGTTTGGGCCATGACGAGGAGGGCGGTGGAGTCGCTCGGCCGCAGCTCCAGGGCGCGTCCGATGCTGGCCTGGGCGTCCTTGACCTGACCGAGTTCGAGAAGGCAGAGGCCGAGGTTGAGATGGGCCTGGGCAAATTCCGGGTTGAGTCGCACTGCCGAGTGGTACGCCTTCGCCGCCTCCGCGTGTTGCCCCATTTCGTCGAGCGCCACGCCCAGGTCGTTGTAGAGCTCAGGGTTGTCCGGCAAAACCGCCAGACCGTGTTGCAGCCGTGTCACCGCTTCTTGGGTACGCTGGTCTTTGCGCAGAACTTGAGAGAGGGTGGAATAGAGCTCGCGCGTTTTCGGTGCCGCGGCCAGTCCGGCTTCGAGGGTTTTCCGGGCGTCGTCCACGCGATTCAGCTGGAGGTAAACGTCGGCCAGCGCGTCGTAGGCCGTGCCGTCCGACGGATTGAGCTGCACCGATTTCTCATAGAACGGGAGCGAGGCCTCGAGGTGGCCGGTCTGCATCTGGGTCGCGCCGAGCACCTGGAGCCGGTACGGATCGTAGCTCCAGTCCGCGAGCTGCGCCATCCAGCGATCCTCCGCCTCGCGGAAACGTCCCGCTTCGGAGCCGAGCCGGGCCTGTTCCGCCGCCCGTTCGGCTTTGCCCTGGGTGCGGTAGAGCTCGGCGAGCAAGTTGTGCGCGGTGCTGAAACGCGGAGCGACCTGGACCAGGGTTTCCAACCTGGCCTCGGCTTTGTCCCAGTCGCCCGACTGCAACGCAATTCGCGCCAATCCAATTTGTGAATACGGATCCCCCGGCAAACGGCGGAGGCGGGCTTCGTAGTGGCGCTGGGCTTCGGCGTAGCGACCGAGCCGCAGGAGCAGGTCGGCCAATTTCAGCTCAGCCGGAGCGTAGTCCGTTTTCAAACGCAGCGTCTCGCTCAACCAGCTTTCGCCTTCGGCCGAATCGCCAGCGGTCAAACGCAAGTCCGCCAGATAATAAGTCCACTGCGGGTCGGAGGACTGGGTCCGGTGAATTTGCCGTTCGAGTTTTTCCGCTTCGGGCGAGAAGCCATTGGCGTGATAGAGGAGCGCGAGTTCCTTAATTGCACCGAGCGCGTCGCCCCGACCTTGCACCGCGGCGGTGTCGAGCCGTACTCGGTCGGCGAATACGCGGGGCCAATGCGACAGGTCGGGAATGGCGGGGAGACTGGCGAGATAAATTTGGTTCTGTCCACGCTCTCGCTCCGCCTTCCAAAGCAGCGCAGCGGCCGCGGCGTTAAAGGCGATGGCGGCGATGATCAGCGGCTTACGCATAGAGGGCGTGTCTTTTCCGAGGTAGAGCGAGACGTCCCGACGGGCTGGATCGAGTTGTAGGCGGGGTGCTCTCACCCCGCTTCGATGGTTGAAAACGGGCAGCTGCGCTGTCGCGGGGTGACGGCACCCCGCCTACACTTCGACCCCCTTTGACGCGACCGTCGGGCGCGGACTTTCTTGGCCCTTGATCCTGGGTCCTTGTCCCTTCCCACCCCCCGCGGCTCGTCGGGACGACTCGCCCTACCTCGAGCCCAGAGCGCCGTTGCTCGTTGGCCTTCATTTCTTTTTCCAGAGGAGGATGCGGCTCATGTGCTCGAAAGGCGGATACGCGTGAAATCCGCCGGTCACGATTTCCGGGACGCCGTCGCCGTCGAGATCGCCGACCGCGGCGGCGACGAGGTGGGTGGGGGTGTGGGCCAAGACGACCGGAGTGAAGTTTTCATGGCCGTCGTTGATCCAGGCCATGAGCGAAACCGATTCGGGATTCGACCAGTCGTTGAAACCGCTCACCGCCAGGAGATCGAGGTGGCCGTCGCCGTCGAGATCGGCGGCGCAGGGGCTGTAGGCGCCGGGGAAATTGCCGACGCGATGAAAAACGAACTGGCCCGCGCCGCGATTCTCCAACCATTGGATACCATGCCAGGGACGCGGGCCGGGACGAGCGTAGTCGAAGGCGTCGCCATTGGTGTAGAGGAGATCGGGTCGGCCGTCGCGATTGAGGTCGGCCACGGTGAGGCCGCTGCTGCCGTAATCTTCGTTGGTCGAGCCCCAGACGATGCGGTCGCGGAATTTTCCCCCGCCGAGATTCTCGAAACGATGGACCTCTTCGTACTCCTGGGAGATCAGGGCGAAAAAGTCCGGTTGGCCCGTCCCGGAAAGATCGACGATCGGAGTGTGGATCGTGCCGGACTGCAGGTTGACGGTGTGGCTTTCGAACTGCCAAGAGCCGAGATTGCGCAACCACCGGACGTCCCCTTGGTCGTAGCCGAACGAGCCCACCACCAAGTCGGGTTTGCCATCGCCGTCGAGGTCCGCGCCGCGGACGTCGGTCACGCGCGCGATGTGATCGAGCAGGACGTGCTGGCGGAATTCGCTGTGTCCTAAGTTTTCCACTACAACGACAGAGCCGAGACGATCGTTGTTGGGAAAAATTTGGCCCATCGAGGCGACCAAGACGTCGAGCCGGCCGGAGCCGGTCAGGTCGCAGACCGCGACATGCGCGGGCGCGAGAATGGTTTCGCCGATCTGCCGCTCGGTGAAGGTTCCCCGGGGCGACTGGCGCAGCCAGCGAACCGAGTTCGACTGTGCGTCGCAGGCCAGGATGTCCGGAAGGCCGTCGCCATCGAGATCGACGATCAGGACGTGCGTGATCCAGGGACGGCCCTGCATCGGGTCGCCGATCGGGCTGGGCTCGAAGGCGAGGGTGGGCAGGGCCGAGGGCCTCGGGCGAGTGGCTGGCGGCGGGAGTGAGGGGCGAGCGAGGTGAAAGACGACCGCGGCTCCAAGCAGAAGCGCAGCGGTGGTGCTGAGAATTCCGAGAGCGAAATGGGCTTTAGTCGGGGCGGTCAACGGGAGCGCGGGGAAAAACGGGAAAGTCTCGGGAAGCAGCGAAGGAGGCGAAGTTTTTTTGCGCACGCGCTTCGCTCATCCCAGTCGGTTAGGGAAATAAAAATCGAGGCCATCCGCATCGACGCCAGAGGGGAACGTCGAGGTCACCTCGTTTGTCGCGGGCAGGTGGCCTCCTTGACTCGGGGTGAAACCTGCTTAACCAGGATTTTGAGATGAAGCCACGGCCCGAGCCTCGTTTGCAGGTGCCCGGTGTTCTGCAGAGAACGCTGGCGGGTCTGTTGTCGGCCACGATCCTCTTGCTCGCGGCGCTGGCGGTTTCTCCTTCGGCCCACGAGCGGATTCACGCGCATGCAGGGGAAGCGGATCACAGCTGCGCGATCACCCTTTTCGCCCAAGGCGTCACTTCGCCGCTTTGCCAGGTGGAGCTTCCCGCGCCGCTGGAACTCTCCGCGGCGACGGTTCGTTTGGGCGGGCCAGAGCTGCGGTTGATTGCGCCGCGGTATTTCTTGAAGCCCCTGCGCGGGCCTCCGGTCAGCTGAGTTGAGTCGATTCGGACCCGTTTGCCCCGCGCAACGGGATGTGCGCCGCGTCGCGTGGATACGCCGACGTGGCCAGCAGCCGCGACGATCGGACGTTTCGCGGCGTATTCAACTCGTCAGCACAGCTGCGTTCATGAACTCTCGCCTCCTTTTTCTCACTTCAACTCTGGGCCTCGTCTTCGGCGTGGCTCGCGCTCAAGTCTCCGCGCCGCCGGACCCAAAAGAAACGGTTCACCTCGATGCCGTGGTCGTGACCGGAACGGGCGACGCCAAATCCGTTTTCGATCTCGCCCAGGGCGCTTCGGTACTCGCGGGCGAAAACCTGCGGGCCCGCGAGGCCGGCACGCTGGGCGAAACCTTGGCCGCCACGCCCGGTGTCAATTCCACCTATTATGGTCCGGGCGCCAGCCGGCCGATCATCCGCGGCCTCGGCGGAGATCGGGTGCGGATGTTGGACAACGGCGTCGGCTCGCTCGATGCCTCGAATGTCAGTCCCGACCACAACACCGCGATCGAGCCGCTCTTGGTCGACCGCATCGAAGTCCTCCGCGGTCCTTCTGCGTTGCTCTACGGCAGCTCCGGGGTGGGCGGAGTGGTCAATGTGATTGATAACCGGATACCGGCAGCACCGCCGACCACGCTCTTCGGTGGACGCGCCGAAACGCGCTACGAAACCGCGGCGAAAGAACGCACCGGCGTGTTGGCCGTCGGTGGCGGCGATGACCGTTGGGGATATCAGGTCGAGGGGTTGCGCACCCGGACGGACGACGTGAAAATCCCCGGTTTTGCGCAAGAAGGCCCGGACGCCCCTGCCGACCAAACGAAGGGCACATTGCCGAGCAGCGCCATTTCGACTAAGAGCGGCTCGGTCGGCGGCTCTTATTTTTGGAACGACAGCTACGTCGGTCTCGCGGCCAGCGAATACGACACCTCTTATGGCGTGCCGACGGGCGACGATCCCCCGACCAGCATCCGCCTCCGGCAGCAGCGGGTCGATTTGCGGAGCGACGTGAACCAGGCCTTCGGGTTTTTCAAAGGAGCCCGGGTTCGCGCCGGCCTGGCGAACTACCGGCACAGCGAGCTGAGCGGTGGGGCAAAAGTGAATACGACGTTCCTGAACAAGGCTTACGAAGGACGGGTAGAACTGCTCCAGGAAACGCTGAATGATTTCTCCGGCACGATCGGGGTCCAGACCACGCGGAGCGACTTTTCCGCGGTGGGCGAAGAGGTGGTGACTCCGCCGACGGTGACATCGAATCAGGCGATCTTCGCCCTCGAGGAGTACAAGGCGAGCCGTGCATTGACCCTGCAACTCGGAGCGCGATACGAACACCAAACGATCAAGCTCGGCCAAGTGGATGCAGGCTTGCCGGCCTTTCCGGGCTTTGCGGCGCAGAGTGGCGAGAGGCGCGCGGAAGGCGGCACGAGCACCTCGGCGGGCTTGGTCTTTTACCCCGCGCCGGACTATTCGGTCGGCGCGTCCCTGGCGTATTCACAGCGCCTGCCGGTCGCGCAGGAATTGTTTTCCAATGGACCTCACGGCGGCACGGCGTCGTACGAAGTCGGCACCTCGACCCTCGGGAAAGAGAAGTCGATGGGCTTCGACCTGACGGTGCGGAAACGAGCGGGTTTTGTCACGGGCTCGATCGGAGGTTTTGCGAATCGTTTTTCTGGTTTCGTTTTCGAGCAAGAATTGCCGACGAGTCAGACGCCCACGGTGAACAATCCGGACAAGCTGCGGCCCTTTCAGTTCGTGGCGAAAGACGCGCTGTTTTACGGTGGAGAAGCGGAGTTGACCCTCCACTTGATGGATACAAAAGCGGAGCGGCTCCATCTCGATTTGACGAGCGACTCCGTGCATGCGCAGCAGACGACGGATCACCAACCGCTCCCTCGCATCCCGCCGCTGCGCGCGGGCGCGGAGCTCCACTGGGAAAGGGGACGGTGGAGCGTGGGCGGCGGCTTCCGCCACGCGTGTCGGCAGAATCGTATCAGTTCTGCGGAGACGGAGACACCGGGCTACACCCTGCTCAACGCCGATGCGACCTACACCCTGGTTTTAAAAGGCGTGAGTTATGATTTCTTCGTGCGCGGGACGAACCTGGCCAATGCCGAGGCGAGGGTTCACACCTCATTCTTAAAGGACTTCGCGCCGCTGCCCGGACGCGGTGTGGCGGTGGGAGTGCGGACGGTGTTTTGAGTTGAAACACGGTGAACCCTTTTAACCGCGAATGGGAGCGGGGTGGGGGCACCCCGCCTACAGCGATCGGTGGATACAGGCTGGAAAGGTGGGCCGACGCGTCCCTGCGGCGGCGAAGTCGCACGAGCGCTGCAGGAATGCGTCGCTCCACCCTTGATCTGAGTGCGGCACAGTCGGGGTGCTTTGGCCCGGCAAATCCTCGAGTGCGCGGGGTTTGGATACGCCGAACTCGATCAGATTTCGCTCGCTTTCAACCGGGCGAAGATCCGGGGGTTGGTTGCGGGGATCACCACCGTGACTCGCTCGGTCGTGGAATCGAGCGGCGTGATGGAAATCGCAATACCATTTTGCCCGTCGACCGCCCGAGTCCAATTCACGAGATCTTCACTGTATTCAACCCAGGACGACACTGCGGACGCGGCGGAGATCTGACGGTCGAACTGATAGACCAGGACGCGATTGCCCTCGCCGTTCAGCGCGAGGCTGCCGACGGGAAGAACCGTGTTGTCTGGCACGGTCGGATCGCTGCCGAGGACGAACTCCAGGGCGTTGGGGATCCCGTCGCCGTCTGGATCGGCCTCGGCTGCGCCGGTGGTGGCGGGATCGAGACCGAAGCGGGTGACGAAGGCGGTGAAAGCACTGGAGACGGTGAGCGTGGCGGGCTGACTGATGGCGGAAACAGGAAGGCTGTTTGGCGCGAGGGCATTGGCAGCCAGGTCGTATCCGTCCAGTGAATTCGAAACGATCGCCGCGTACTGTCCAGCCTCGGCCGCGCGAGCGCCGGTGAGGGTCAGCGTGCGGGAGGTCGCGCCCGAAATCACCGCGCCATCGGACCGCGGACCGTCGATCAGCGGGCTGCCGTTGAAGGTCCACTGGTAAGTCGGCGGCGTGATGCTGGTTCCACTGGCGCCGGCGGTCTTCACGGTGAAGGCGACGGTTGCTCCGGGCGCGATGCTCTGGCTCTGCGGTTGACCGGTGATGGCGAGTGCATTGGCCGTGATCAAAGGACCCAGGTCGCTGTCGCCGATCAGCTGAACATCGGCGGCGTCATAAATTTCCAGCCCAGCGCCGCCCGCGATCTTCACGTTGTTTAAGGTAACCGCGGAAATCAGGTTGTCGGCCAGTGGGAGGCCCCAAAGAATGCTGTATCCTGTGGCACCCGTGGCCGTCAGGTGGTCGATGCGGATATTTTTCCAAGCGGGCAAGGTGGACGTGTTGAGCGGATTCGGCGGAGCGGCGTTCCAAGCGTTGACCTTGGCGGGAGTGATCTGACTGCTGCCGCTGACCGCACCGGGGGTTCCCAGCTGATTATAGTAGCTGTAGAAGACAATTGGATACGGCACGCCGGTCATGGTGATATCGGAGTAGCGAAGGTTCTGGACCAACCCGCCTTGCGTGGGATCGGCTTTCAATCGCAGTCCGGTGCTGGTGCCGTTGAACCTGCAGTCCGAGACTACCATGCCATCAATGCCCGCGTTGGTTTGGCCGCCGATCGAGACACCGTGACCCGTGCCGAAGGTGCAATGGGCGATCGTGATGTCGCCGGTGAAAACCGCACTGGCCTTGACCGCGATGTTGTCGTCGCCCACGGAAATCGCGCAATTCTGGATCAAGTAATGTGTACCCGTGGGGTCGATACCGTCGGTGTTGGGCGCGTCGCTGGGCGCGGTGATGGTGAGCCCGACGAGGGTGATGTTGGTCGGATTGTTGAACGCCAGATTGAATTGGGGCGCGTCGACGAGGGAGATTCCGGAGATCAGAAGCGTATCCGTCCGGTTGACCTGCACCAATCGAGGACGGTTGGTGATCGTGCCGGCATTGTACGCGTTCCACCAGGGTCGGCCCTGGCCATCGATGGTCCCGGCGCCGGTGATCGCGACGTGACTCGACCCGCCTGGGATGGTGATGAAGTTCGACGGAGAAGTTGTGCTATTTGGATACGTGCCGAACGGAAGGAGCTGCAGCGTGGCCCCGCCATCGATTTGGAAACGGGTATTGCTCCGAAGCGTGATCGGACCGCAGAGATAAGGTTGGAGCGAGGCCGGTAGTTCGACCGTGCCTCCGCCGGCGCCGTGAGCGGCGTTCAACGCGGCTTGGATGGCCGCGGTATTGTCGGTCACGCCATCGCCCACCGCGCCGAAGGCCGTGGCCTTGAACAGGGCGGAGGGAATGACCGGGAGAGGTGGAGGCGTCGACGCAGCCGCCGCGACCACGGTGAGCGTGGCGCTGGAACTCGTGGCGGTACCCTGCGAATTGGTGACCGTGACGCTGTAGCTGCCGGTATCGGCGACTTGAGCGTTGGGCAAGGTGAGCGAGGGCCCGGTCGCTCCGGGAAGAGGCGAATTGTCCTTGTTCCACTGATACGTGAAAGGCGCCGCGCCGGTTGCGGCGAAGGTCAACATGGCCGGAGTTCCGATCAAAACGGTTTGGCTGGCAGGCGAGGTGGTGATGACCGGCGCAGCACTGCTGAGCGAAAGCGAGGCCGGGGAAGTGGTGACAGAGCCGACCGGATTGGTCACCACGACCGAGTAGTTCCCTACATCAGCCGGCGCAACGCTGGCTAGGGTGTAGGACGATGCAGTGGCGTTCGGAATCGGGGCTCCGTCCTTGAACCACTGATACGTGGGATTTGGAATCGCCACGGCCGCGACTTTGAAGGTGGCGTACTGCCCGACAGTCACGGTCTGGTTTGCCGGTTGTTGAACGAGGAGCGGGGCGAGTTGGGGCGACCAGCCTCCGAGGACAAAGGAAGGTGTGCTGTAGTCGGCGATGGTTTGCGCGTCGTTGGGCAAGGTGAGCTGGCGCGAGAAAGGAGCACGGCCGCTCACGTCGAGTGGGGTGCCGGCCGGAGTGGTCGAATGGTATTCCCAGAAATGAACAGTCGGCGCGGCGGTGGCGTTGTTCAGCAACCAGCCGGCGGGCGAAACGAAGTTGTCCATCGTGGAGTTGAGCCAGACCACTTCGCTGTTGGGAAACTGCCCGACATTCGGGTCGATCCGTGCGAGGTAGGTGCCGGTCACGCCTGGCGCGGCGCTGAGACGACAGTTGAGGAAGACGAAGCCGTGATGCGTGGCGTCGTTGCGGATCTGAGTAAAAAATCCGCCGGTGCGGAGGATCTTGAGGTCGCAGCCCGCGAAAAAGCTCGGGCCATTGCCCCAGATGAAGTCTACGTCGCCCTCGATGTAGCTGTCGCTCACATACGTGGGTCCATTGAGTTGGAGCGTATCCTGGAAACTGAAGAGGTCGACCCGGGTCACGATGTTCTGACCGACTGAACTGGCGGTGAGGATCAGAGCCTCGGCCTGCGAACCGTTTTGCGGGGTGGCGTTTCGAAGCGCGAGATTGGTCACGACCGTATTCGAAACATTGTTACCATAGAGCACGCCGCGGTGGTAGACGCCGCCGGCACTGTTGAAGTTATTGTTGTTGGCGTAGGTGATGACGGTGGCCTGGCGGTCCTCGCCGAGGAAAGTGATGCCGCTTTTACTCTGGAAGTAGACGATCTCGGTGTAGGTGCCCTTGCGGATGAAAATCGTGGTGGGGGCGGTGTTGCCGTTGGGAATGAAATCGAGGGCGCCCTGCACGGTGTTGAAGTCACCCGTGCCGTCCGCGGCGACAGTGAGGAAGGTCGAGCCGGGGGCCGGCCCGCTGGGTTTGGTGGTGAAACGCCAAGTGGTGAGGTCGTTGATTCCGGCGAAACTGCCGAGGGAGTCGTTGAAGAAACCAGAGTCGATTTTAACGTAATAAGTTTTCCCATACGCCAGAGCGCCGTTGCGGGGGAAGACGGTGGCGGTGTTGCCCGCCACAATCACGGGATAGTAGTTGAAGCTCCCGACCCCGCCGATCGTTTTTGTCTGGTAGGGTGTGCCGGGCAGATACGAGAGATTGCCTGTCTGCCGAGGACTGCTGGCGTCGATGGTGTCGACCACCGCGTCGGTCGCGGCGTCGTAGATCTTGATCGTGCCGGCGAGGCCGATTGCGGGTGGTCCGGCAAAGGTGATGCGCAGCGGTGAGTCGGGGTTAATTAACCCGCTGGTCGCGGCAGGCGTCAAATTCGTCACGACCAAATTGGGACTCAGGACCGTGAGCGAAACGTCGGAGCTGTTGACCGTGCCGCCCTCGTTGCTGACCGCGACGCGGTAGTTGCCGGCGTCTGACGGCGTGACGCTGGCTAGGAGGAGCGTGGCCGAGTTCGCGCCGGGCAGGATCGCGCCGTTCTTGTACCACTGGTAAGTCAGGTTCTCACCCGAAGCGCCCACTGCAAACGTAACACTGGTGCCGTTGTTCACCGCTTGGCTGACCGGTTGAGTGTCGAGGGTGGGCGGAGGACTGACGGTGCCGTTGATCACAGTGAGCGTGACCGGTGCGCTCGTCACGCTGCCGCCGCCGTTGGTCACCACGACGTCGTAGGTGCCGGAGTCGGTCAGCTGGAGCTGAGTCAAGGTCACCTGCGGAGTCGTGGCCGCGGGGAGCGGGCTGCCGTCATGGCGCCACTGATACGTCAGGCCCGCGCCGGTGGCGCCGACCGAGAGGATAACTTGTCCGCCGATCCCGATCGTCTGCGTCGTACCGCCCGACGCGAAGGTCGGTTGGGCGGTGATGACCGGCAGGGCGGGAGAGTAGATAACTTGGAAAGCGGTGAACGTGATGCTGTCGGCGAAAGCGGCGCCGTTAAAACGCGCCGCGGTGAAGGAATCGAAGGTGGTCTGAGGCGCGTTCCCATCGACTACTTGCCAGCTGTATCCACTGGGAAGCGCACCGCCGCTCACCGTGGCGGTGATGACATTGGTCCCCGCGTCCTTGCGATAGACGCTGAGCGTGAGGGTGTAGACCGTATCGTTGGCCAGTGTTTGGGTGGCGGGCAGAATCGCGCCCGGGGCGCCGGGCAAGGCAGGGAAAGAACCGAGGTTAAGGAACGGGTTGTTGAGCGAACTCAGACTGGATGCGAGAGCGAGATCGCGTTTACCGATGAGGAAGGCGGGCGAACCGGGGCTGAGAAAAAAATCCAAACCGTAGCCAAGGTCGTTGCTGAAGGAGGCGTCGTTCTGGCCGCCGGTGGTGTTGGCCATCGTGCGCGTGCCGCCTGAGTCGAAGAGCCCGACGCGAATATCCTGGCCGCTCTTCAAACCGCTGACGCTGAATTTTTCGAGGAAGGTGAGCGTATCCCCCACCTGGAGCGCGAGCGGCGCGGTATTCGTCCAGGCACCGGAGCTGACCGGCGGCGTGCCTGTAGTGCTGGTTTGGTTACCGGTGAAAAAGGCCCAGGCCGCTTGCGAACTGGTGCTGGTGGCGAGGTTGAGCCGAAACGATCCCACGGCCTCGGTCCGAGTGAAATTGGCGCCGCCGCTTGTGCCGGTAGGGCCGGTGCGGCCGTCGAAGACGTTGAGGGAATTAGCGGTCAGGTCCTGGTTGCGGCTGCTGCCGTCGGAAAAGGTGTCGTCGACCAGCAGAGTCGACGCCCGAGCGGAAAGGATGAGGACCAGAGCGGTGATACCCGCGCAGAGCGAACGGAGGGGTGACATGGGGGCAGCGGTGAACGGCGATGTTTTGAGGCGAAAGCTGAAATTAAGAAAGCGGACGGGGCGGAGTGGGCGGGCGATTTGAGTCGAGAAATTGTCGCGGAGCCACCCAGGTCGACTTCAGGTCTCGGCTGAGGCTCCGCGCTCACCCTCGACTCGGAACCAGCGAAATTCGGCGTGGCCCTTGGTTGCGACGCCGGTGGCGGTGGAGGCGAAAAGTCCGAACTTCGCTCCGACCCAGAGACTCGACGTCGCGATGAACTCGCGGCCGAGCGGCCGATAACTGTCGCCGTCCAAGCTGTAGCTGAAAAAACAGCGAGCGCCTTCATCCACGGTGAGGCGGAGGTGAAACTGAATACCCCGGACGTCGACTGCCGCGTTGACCCGTTCTGGGCTTCCTTTGGCCGCGTCCTCGCAGGTCACCATGAGCAGCTGGAGGCCTTTGTCGCGCGGACGCAGACCGAGCCAAGCGTAGTCGCGCCCGAAGACCATCAGGCCGGCGGTGTCGGCGATGTGCTGGGGCGAAAACTGTATCAGCGTGGTGGCGACAAATCTCGGCGCGGCGAATTTCTGCAGAAGAAGGTGAGGGGCGAGCCAGTGGTTGCCGTCGCTGGGGAGCGGCACGCAACGCAGGCGTAACGAACCCGGGGATACATTGAGGTCGGCCCAGTCGTCGCGCGGATTGGCCTGCCACTGCCACTGGAGGCCGAGTTTGGGGTGATCGAATTCGTCCGAGGTGTCCGGCACCGCGAGAGGCCCGAGCAGGCCGGTGGGTTTGGGATGAGTCAGCACGGGTTCGCCCTTGCCGTTGACTTGGTTGCCCATGGTCGGCCAGTTATCCGGTCGCCACCGCATCGGCTGGAGGTGCATCACTCGGCCATACGCGGGCCGCTCTTGAAAATGAAGGAACCAATGTTCGCCATTGGGCGTATCGACCCAGGCGCCCTGGTGCGGTCCGTTGACCGAGGTGCTCCCTTGCTCGAGGACGATGCGCCATTGGTAGGGACCGTAGATGTTGCGCGAACGAAAAACCGCCTGGTACCCGGTGGCGACTCCGCCTGCGGGGGCGAAGACGAAGTAGTATCCGGCATGCTTATACAATTTCGGCCCCTCGAGCGTGTTCCAACCGGGCAACTGATCGCCGTTGATGATCACCGTGCCCTCGTCGACCGCCTTGCGCGAATCCGGACTGAGCCGGTTCAAGGTCAGGAGATTCGAAATGCCCGAACGGCTCCGGGCCCAGCCGTGAATCAAGTACGCCTGGCCATCATTGTCCCAGAGCGGGCAGGGATCGATCAGGCCCTTGCCCGCCTTGACCAGGGTCGGAGTGGACCAAGGGTTGAGCGGATGGTCGCTCGTGACGACGTAGATCCCAAAATCGGGGTCGGGATAATAAATCCAATATTTTCCGGCGTGATAGCGTAGTGACGGCGCCCATACGCCCTGTCCGTGACGCGGAACGGAAAAATGATCGCGCGGGACCTGGACGCGCAGGGCGTGGTTGACCAAGGTCCAATTGACCAAGTCGCGGGAATGCAGGATCGGCAGGCCCGGCACATGGTTAAAACTCGAAGCGGTCAGCCAGTAGTCCGACCCAACCCTGATCGCGTCGGGATCCGAGTAGTCGGCGAAGAGGACGGGGTTGCGGTAAGTCCCATCGCCTTGGTCCGAGACCCACGGGCCCAGGGGTTCATCGGGTTCGTCGTCAGGCGTGAGCGGTGGAAACGGATTGGACGAAGAAAGTGAACTCATGACGGCAGACCGCGCTTCCTCAGGGCTGAGCAACAGGGTCCCAGCCGTCATTGCCACGCAGCACCTTTGCCGGGGTCAAGGCTGCGGCCTCCTCAGTCGTTAGGGTGTGGGCCCAGCGGACGCGCTTGTCCGGTTGCGCCCCGGTCCCGGTGCTACCGTATTCAAAATACCGAGACGTCTTTTCCCGATCCGGTTTGTCCCAGTTGTGCCAGCCTTCCGGCCGGACAACGTCGGTCATGTCGGTGTTGAGAAAGGTGACCGAGGCGAAGTCGCGCCAGGGCCGTCCCAGGTAGGTGCGGATTTCCGGCTTTTGGCCGCTGATCCGGCAGTTTTTGAAGACGAAGCCGTAAGGGTGGGTGCGCGGGGTGGACGCGGCCGTGATGTAGCCCGTGCCGGCGATCTCGAGATCACAGTTTTCAAAATACGCGGTAGCGCCGCCGAAGATGAAATCGATCGCGCCGGTGATGTAGCAATCGGCGAAATAATGGCGGCCACGGTTGGCCAGGATGGTGTCCTGCCAGCCGAGAAAACGGCAGTGGCGAAAAACGATTCGGTCTCCGTCCACGCGCACCGCGAGCGCCTGCCCGACGTCGCCAGCGGAATTCTTCAAGGTGAGATTCTCGACCGTGAAATCATCGGCGTCGATTTGGACCGTCGGGGTGCGGAAGGTGCCGATCGGCTTCTTGTCCGGCCCGATCACTCCGGCATAGAGGCCGGCGGTGATGACGGTCTTGGTCGCGTCTTCTCCGATCAGGTGGACGTGATGTTTTTCCCGCTGGATGTAGACGACTTCTGAATACGTGCCGGGCTTGACCAAGATGAACCAGGGGGCCTGGGCGCTGGTGGTTTGGGGGACGGCGTTGATCGCCTCCTGCACGGTGGTGTATTGGCCGGAGCCATCGGTCGCGACGACCGCGTCGGGCTTCGCGGCCGAACCGGCGCGGGCGAGAGACGCCAGGCCCAAACCAAGGCTAAAGAGCAAAAGGAACAATCCGCCTCGCGGTGAAGGAAACGCGCTCATGGGTTGGACGGTGTAATGGAATTCAGGCTACGGACTTTCACGGCGGGTTCGACGGTCACGTGGTCAAAAATAATTTTCCCGGCGTAGTCCATCACCTCCACTCCGGTCAATCCGCGGAAGGTGCAATGGGAGAAAAAAATGTCTTCGATCACGCCGCCGGGTATGCCGCCGATCCAACAGACGCGAGGGCTGGCCGTGCTGGTGACGTTTTCGATATGCACGTTGCGCAAGACCGGTTGGTAGTCTCCGTCGGGACCGGTGTCGTATTGAAAGTCGACGGTCAGAATGGCCTCGCCCACCGCGCCGACCTGCACGTCGCGCATGAAAATATTCTCGATCACGCCGCCCCGCTGCGCGTTCGACTTGAAACGCAGGGCGCGGTCGAGGTGCACGCTGTCCATCGTGCAATGATCGATGAAAACGTTGCGGCATCCTCCACTGATTTCGCTGCCCATCACGACTCCGCCGTGGCCGTCCTTCATCGTGCAATTTCGGATCACGATGTTTTCGGAGAGACCGCCCACGCGCCGGCCGTCGTGGTTCTTGCCGGACTTGATTGCGATGCAGTCATCGCCGGTTTCGAAGAGGCAGTTTTCAATCAGCACATCGCGGCAGCTCTCGGGATCGCACCCGTCGTTGTTTGGACCATGGGTGGAGATTTTGACTCCGCGGATGGTGATGTTGCTGGAGAGGACGGGGTGCAGCTCCCACATCGGCGAGCGGACGATCTGCACGTTTTCGACCAAAATATTTTTGCAGCGATAGAACTGGATGAAGTTAGGCCGCAGCAGACCGGCTGGACCGAAAACCCGCTCGTTCACCGGCACATCTTTCTCACCGAGCGCGACGAGCCGGGCCGCGCTGTCCACGCTCTGGCGGTTGGTTTTTGCTTTCCAGGCCCACCAGTTTTGGTCCGAGGCCGAGCCGTCCAAGGTGCCTTCTCCGGTGACCGCCAGGTTTTCCTGTTCGAAAGCATAGATCAGCGGCGAATAATTCATGCACTCCGTGCCTTCGAACCGTGTGTATACAACCGGCAAATACTTCTCGGGCGACTCGAGGAACTTGAGCGTCGCGCCCTTCGCGATGTGGAGTTCGACGTTGCTCTTCAGGTGTACGGCCCCGGTCACTACCGTGCCTTGGGCGATCACAACTCGACCGCCGCCCGCAGCGTGACAGGCCTCGATGGCGGCGGCAAGGGCGGCGGTGCTCTCGGTTTTGCCGTCGGCCGTTGCGCCAAACTGAGTGACGTCGAAGTCCTTGGCGGGGAAGGTCGGCGGGTGGATTTTCGCCAAAATGCCGGGGAGGCTGTCCCAGCTCACCGTCGGCGTGGCCAGCTCGGCGCCATGGCAGGGCAAAGACACCTGCGGAAGAAGGGTGAAAGCCAGAATGCTGAGGACACGGACACGTGCACCGAGAGTCATGGGCCAGTAGTGGTGCCCACTTCCGCCTTTCCGTCCAGCCGGATTGAGTTAGCACCTCGAAACGAACCCTCCGGGACTTCGCCCAAAGTGCGGCGGAGCCACTCGATCACCCGGTCGGAATAGGTGGCGTCGAACTTTTCCCAGCCCACAAGCTTATGGGGCGCGCCGTGAATGATCATCAGATCGCAAGGCACGCCGACCGCTCGCAGCTTCTCTTGGAACGCCACTGACATGGCCAGGGGCACGGTTACGTCGGCATCGCCGTGGACGAGCAGGAAGGGAGGCAGCCCGGCTTTGACCTGATTGATCGGCGAGTTGGCCCGCAGGAGAGCGAGCGATTCGGGGTTCGGCTCCTTCGGGAGGTGGAAAAGTTTTTGGAGCGAATTGCTCAGGCCGCCGCGGTTCGCGACGTCGGCTTCAAAGTCGGTCACCGGCGCGAAGCCCACCACCGCTTGCACGCGGGTGTCATCGCGAGCCTCGGTGGCGGCGAGACAAACCAAGTGACCGCCCGCGGAGTGGCCGAAGAGAACGATCCGGCGGGGATCGCCTTTAAACTCGGGAGCGTGGACTTTCACCCAGCGGATCGCGGTCTGCACATCCTCGAAGCCGGCGGGCCAGGGATGGGTGGGGGCGAAGCGGTAGTTGATCGAGAAATACGTGAAGTGGGCGGCCTGCAAAGGCGCAAACCAGGGGGTGATATCGTTGCCGCTCCCTAGTTTTTCGCTGCCCGCTTTATCGCCTTCGCTCCATCCGCCGCCGTGCACCAGAATCGCGACGGGGAATGGTCCATCGCCTTCTGGCACCGATGCATCGAGGAGCAGACGGTCCTGACCCACCCGACCGTACTCCAGGTCAGTTTTCAGGACGCTCCCGGAGGCAAAAGACGAAGAAAGGAAAAACGGGAGACTGAGCAACGCCGAGCGCCAAAAAAGTCCGGCGCCGGCGGCGCGCGGTTTTTTCGAAGCGGGAGCAGGGGCGGGGGCCGGGGGTGCGAGCGGCATGGTTGGTCAACTGACCTGCACCGGTGCGATTCGTGGCACGAGGAAATGGAAAATCGCCAGGGCCACCACATAGGCCGAACCGCAGAGGAGGAGAATGGTGTCGTAGACTCCTGTATCCTGCAAAATGTTACCCACCAGCCAGGAGAATGCCATCGAGGCCAGGGCGGCAACGGTGCCGGCCAACCCGACGACGGAGGCGACCGCTCGCTTGGGAAAAATGTCCGAGACGACGGTGTACATATTCGCAGACCAGCCCTGGTGAGCCGCGGCGGCGAAGGCGAAAAGCGCGGTCGCGATCCAAACATTGGGTACGCGCGTGGCGAGGACGACCGGCACGGTCGCAAGGGCGCAGATCAGCAGGGTGGTTTTGCGCGCGGCATTGATCGACCAGCCGCGCCGGAGCAACCAGGAGGAGAACGCGCCCCCGCCGATGCTGCCGAAACAGGTGAAGGTGTAGACCAGGACCAGGGGTGGACCGAAGGCTTTCAGATTGAGGCCATATTGTTTGTTGAAGAAATCGGGCAGCCAAAAAAGATAAAACCACCAGACTGGTCCGACGAAAATTCCCGTCGCGACATAAGCCCAGGTTTGGCGGTAGCGCAGCATCGCTCGCCAAGGAATCGGTTTTTCATTCCCGACCGGAAGGCCACGCTGGATGTGTTCACGCTCGGCGGCTCGGAGGCGGCGGGACGTTTCCGGGCTGTCGTAGAAAAGGAACCAAAAAATCAACCAGACGAAGCCCGCGATCCCCAAAATGACGAACGAGGCGCGCCAGCCAAACTGGGAGGCGAGCCAGGGCACGAGGAGGGGAGCGAAAATCGCGCCGACGTTCGAGCCGGAGTTGAAGATTCCAGTGGCGAGGGCGCGTTCTTTGGCCGGAAACCACTCCGCAACGGTTTTGATCGCGGTGGGAAAATTGCCCGCCTCGCCCAATCCCAAGGCGAAGCGGGCGCCCCCAAATCCGAAGACCGACCGCGCAGCCGCATGGCTCATCGCGGCCAGGCTCCAGAAGATGATGGAAAGAGCATAGGCGCTCTTCGTGCCGACCCACTCAATGAAGGGGCCGAAAAGGATTTGTCCCACCGCGTAAGCCGCCTGAAACGCGACCACGATCTGGCTGTAGTCGGTCTCGCTCCACTGGAACGATTTTGCCAGATCCGGTTTCAACAGGCCGAGGATCTGGCGGTCCATGTAGTTGATCGCGGTCGCGAAAAAAAGCAGAGCACAGATTACCCAGCGAAAACGTCCGATCCTTCCTCCCGTCGAGGGGGCGGTGGGATTCGTCGGCGGGCTGACGGAGCGGGTGACCTCAGTGCCCATGTGCGGAGTCGTCGTCGATCAGCGGTGTATCCGGCGGGAGGCTTCGGCTGCGGAGCCGAGCCGCGTCGATCTCACGGCTGTTGCGCAGAATGAGGGGTGAACCTTGTTTCACCGCGATGACGGTATCGAGAAAAGAAATACCAGTGGCATTGGTCACGGTGAATCCTTTTTCCGCCTCGATCTGCACGTGGCTGAAGGAGAGGTTTTCGATCGGCCTCTCGCGCAGACCGGTGATTTCACCCGCGACGCGGGCGCCTCGGGCGGTGATGTCGCTGAAGTGAAAATCTCGATACAGCGGGGTGCCCTCGTCTACCGGATGGAGTTCGCCGGGTTTGTCCGTGCCGGCGTAAAAGAGGGTGATGATGAAGGGCGTGGGCACGTCCTGCATCACGATGTTGCTGGCGGTCACGCCCTCGACCACGCCGCCGCGGCCGCGCTGGGACTTGATCCGGATGCCATTGTCCGTCGCCTGAAAAATGCAGTTGGTGATCGCGAGGTTGCGAACACCGCCGGACATCTCGCTCCCGATCGTGACGCCGCCGTGGCCCCGGTGCATCACGCAATTGGCGATGGTCACGTTCTCAGTCGGCCGGCCCACCCGGCGGCCGTATTCATCCAGTCCCGACTTGAGCGTGATGCAGTCGTCGCCCGTATCGATCCGGCAGTTCACGATCTGCACGTTGCGGCAGGATTCCGGGTTGATCCCATCGGTGTTGTGCGAACCGATGTCGCCGAAAATCGAAACCCCGTCGACCCGGACAAATTCACAGAGCATCGGGTGTACGGTCCAATTCGCTGCGTTGCGCAAATTGACGTGTTCGATCAGGACGTCCGAACAGCGGAGGAAACGGATCAGGCGAGGCCGGTCGCGAGCGAGTTTCGCGACCTCCGCCTTCTCTTCCGGCGTGCTCGGTTCTGGCCAACCCCGCTTGGGATTGGGGTTGGCGAGCTCGAGACGCTTCCACCAGATCTTGCCTTGGCCATCGATCGTGCCGCGGCCGGTGATCGTGATGTTCTGCGCGTCCACCGCGTAGATCAGAGGCGCGATGGTCTCGGGCCGGTCGCCCCAGACGTTTTCCGTCGCGGGATAATCGTCGGGGTTCTGACTTCCGAGAATGGTGGCGCCCGCTTCGAGCTGAAGGGTGACGTGGCTCTTCAGTTTGATCGTGCCACTGAGATAACGGCCCGGCGGCACGTAGACCGTGCCCCCTCCCGCCTGGGTGCAGGCTTCGATCGCGCGCGCGAAGCTCTGGGTTTCGAGCGCTTTCCCATCTCCAACCGCGCCATAATCGTGAAGGTTAAAAACCGATACCGGTGTCGCGGCCCGCATCAGTCCGAGAATAAAAAAAAGCGGCAAAAGCAACGAAGTGCCGTTCAGCGCCGCCTTTCTGACTCGAAAAAAAGGAAAGGCGGCCAAGCGTCTCCAACGAAAGGATACGGAGGCGGGCGAACGAAACTTCAAGCCCGAGGATCCGACGCGTCGAGGCGAAGACGGAGTTCCGCGAGAGGAGGGGTGAACCGGCATGGGTGAAAGACCAAAAAGCAGAAAAACGACGAGGGAAAATTGAGCGACTGACCGCGGGGTCGGCGGGATTGGCCGCGACCCTAGGATGCGCTTGTTCGCTCGCAACTGCGCTCTGTGCGCACATTGTTGACTAACCGGTATAGAAAAACAGACATCGCCAGGGATTCGCATCGGATAAAGCGGTCTCGGGGGCAGAGGTTGAATGGCACTCAGTTAACGCGAACTTTCGTTAATCGCTGTTTCGGGTTTGGGTGTAGGCGGGGTGCCCTCACCCCGCGACGGCGAAGCCGCCTCCGCGGAGCGACGTCTTCGCGGGGTGGGGGCACCCCGCCTACAATGAAAATAACTCCAGCAGAATCGCGTTAACTTTGTGCCATTCGGGGCAGAGGGTGAAGAGAGAAGGAGGTAGAAAAAGCGACGCTATCGATCGACGACCGAGATGGGGCGGGGGCGGAGGGTGTTGCCTTCCAGCCAGTCGGCGCGCAGTAGGACCTCGTGAGGATCTGCCGGTATGCCGGTTTCGGAGCGGGTCATGAGCCCCACCACCATCTCGATCGCCAGCCGGCCGAGTTTGGCCGCGGGGCAGTAAATTCCAGACCAACCGCGTTCGGGGTGATCGTTGACCAGGGTGGCGACGCCGACGTCTTGCGGCGTGCGGACACCGAGGGTTTTCAACCACGCCAGCACCGGGCTGGTGTGTGTGACGAGCAAGGCGTCGGGCTGATTCCGTTTCCACCAGGCCGCGAAGTCGCGTGGCAGGTTGGGGGTGTCTTGAAAGAAAAAAGGCGACAACCGATCTTGCGGAGCCAAGCGCAGCTGTTGGCGAAGGTAGGCGCCGGTCCAGCGTTCGCCGACCCGCGGGCTGTCGTCCGCCTCGGAAAAAACAAAACCGATCCGGCGGTAGCCCCGGTCGATCAAGTGGTCCATCGCCTGAACCGCGGCGGTGTAGTGGTCTTCTGCCACCCGGTGCAAGGCGGGCGATTGTAGAGTGAGCCCGAGGGCGACGGCGGAGAAGCGGTCCCAGAGCAACCGAAGCTCGTGTTGACCGGGAGGTAGTCGTCCCAGCACTACACCGTGGATCCCGCGGGCGGTGAGGATATCGGAGAGCCGCTCCGGGGTCATGCCGGGTTCGGCCAGCCAGAAATGCTCGAGTTTGTAGCCCAATTCTTCGGCCCGGGCCGCCGCGCCAGGGAAATAGTCGGGCCGGTCATGATGTGGCGCCCGCCAGCCGTAACGGGTGGGATAATTCGTGACGTAGGCGAGCACGACGTGCTTCACCGACTGGCCGGTCCGCCGCGATTGCATCAACGCGGCGACGAGAGGGTTGACTCGATAACCCATCGACGTCGCAAGAGACTGGATACGCCGGCGAACAGTGGAGGAAATCCGCGGATGGTCGCGCAGCGCCAGGGAGACGGTCGAGCGGTGTACTCCCGCCCGTTTGGCAAGATCTTGAAGTGTGACCTTTTCGCCCACGACTCAGCAAAGGGGCGGGGCGGGAGGAGAGTCAACGCAGGAGGGTCGCTATCAACCTCAGCCATTAGGGTGAGCAGGAGAAGTCCGGCCAAGTCCCTGGCCGGACTGAGGCTTCTGCTTTTCCGTCGCTAAACGACTTCCCAGGCCGTCGTACGGCAGGGGCTGAAGTAGTCCCCCTCCGCGCCGGCCGTTACAAAGAACCTAGGCTCCGAATTTCTTCAGCCGAGTCGCAATGTCGGAGCGCAGCCGATCGACATAGCCCAGGGTGTAACGGGTCACGTCGAGCGCGACGTCGGCGACGAGCGGCGTCAGGTCCATCGCCCAGGTGATGCCCGCCATGCGATCCACCGCGTGAGGCGTGTCAAAGGTGGCGTGGGCGAGCCGCCGTCCGAGAGTGGCCAAATCGTAGCGCTTGCCCCCGGATATTTGAGAATCGAATACACGGAGCAACGCTGCCGCGAGCTCGGGACGCCGACCGCTTTCGAGTGCGACCTTGTCCGCCTCGGTCAGCCATTCCAGGTCGCGCCAGACGGCGCAGCCGAGCACGCGCGACGGACGTTGGGCGGGCGCAAGGGCGCGGAGTGCTTCCAGACTGCGGAGGAAGACCGCGACGTGGGTGTCGTGTTTATCGGCCGGATTATGCAGGTAGACGACGGCGGGCCGGCAGTGTTGAAAAATCGAAAGCAGGTCGCCGTTCACCCCGGGGTGGCCCGGCTCCTTGACCTCGGCACTCGGGTGAGCGAGCTGAATTTGAATCGCGTAACGGCCGAGTTTGGCGGCCGCGCGTTGCTCTTCCCGCCGCTGGGCCTGCATTGCCTCGTCAGTGAAAGTTGAATACGCACCGGCCCGGGGAGACCCCGCGCCATTTGTCACCACCACGCCGCCGAAGCTTTTTCCGGGCGTGTCCAGGCAATCGACAATGCCGGAATAGGCCATGATTTCGATGTCGTCCTGGTGGGCGGCGACGCAGAGATCGGTCACGCCCGCGAGCGCGACCTCAGCCGAGCGGGTTTCATCAGGCACGAAAACATCGGCATTGGCGCGGTGAAAGGTCAGAGGCACGCCCACCGCTTTAGCCGACGGAATGGAGGTTGCAACAGCGCGCGTGGTGACCGGTGTCGCAGCTGGTATTCAGATCCGGGCGAGGGATGAGTTCGAGTCCCGCCGCTCTGGACGGTGAATTTCTACTCGAGGTTTTTTGGGCTATCCGCGGAGCAACCGCTGAAAATAAAATGCGCGGCCAGCAGAGTGGCCGCGCATTATTTTTTGGCACAGGGAGCCGAGGAGTTTTTAAGTCCTGGGACTGGCGTGCCAGAGGGATGGGGTCGGACCGCGAAGGAACGAGGGCGGGCGACGGGTAAAGAAAGGGTCGCGAGTTTCTGGCGCCGGGCTCGCACGTCGGCAACTTTGCGTGGGTTGCCTTCTTGAGAGCAGGGGTATGGCGAAAGAAATCATCGCGATGAGACGAACCTAGCAGAAGACGCTTTTTTCCAGAATCGGGGCCGGGCCTACTCTCACGCCTGCCCGTTTCCTGCGACGGGTATCGGAGCCGTCGTACGACCGCGTTAGGCATCGCCCCTACGCGGAGGGGTGAGCGTCGGTGCGCTGGGCTGAAGCCACGGGCTCGTCGGCCGAGGGGTGGGGCTCAGACCGCTCTCGGATTGAAGCGGGAAATCTGGCCGAGTTTTTCCCAGAGCGTTCGCTCTTCCGCCGAGACTTCGTCCGGTACTTGGATTGTCACTACGACGTAGAGGTTGCCGCGCTCTGTGCTGCCGCGAACGGGGAGTCCTTGTCCACGAACGCGCAATTGTCGACCGTGGGTGGTGCCGGGAGGGACTTGCAGTTTGATTCGGCCGGAAAGGGTCGGAACGGTGACACTGGCGCCAAGCACGGCCTCCCAGGGTGCGAGTTCCAAATCGTAGACCAAGTCGCTGCCGCGCACCTGAAAATCCGGATGGGCCTCGATCCGCACGCGGAGAAAAAGATCGCCTGGTGCGCCGCCGCCCACGCCTTCCTCGCCCTTGCCGGGCACGCGGATCCGGCGGCCCTGTTCCGCACCCGGTGGAATGCGGACCTTGAAGGTTTGGTTAATCGGTTCGCCGGTGCGAGGGTCGGTCCGCTGGAGAGAAATGGTGCGTTCGGAGCCGTTCACCACTTCGTCGAGCGTGACCAGGATGTCGCCCTCGATGTCGCGTCCGCTCCGCTGACGCTGGCGTTCCTCGCCCGGTCCTTCCTCGTCGAAGGAATAGGCCGAGCGGCCGCCGCGGCCGAAAAATTGTTCGAAGAAGTCGCTGAAGCCGGTGCCCCCAAAATGAAACTCCGCGCCTTCAGGTCCGGTCGCGCTCCGCCAGGTGCGCCCTTGTGGGCCGGGAGGAGGAGCCGCGCCGACGGGATCGTTCCAGTGGGCGCCGAGTTCGTCGTAGCGCTTCCGTTTCTGGGGATCGCTCAGCACCTCGTTCGCTTCATTGATCTCTTTGAACTTTTCCTCCGCCTGCTTCTTGTTTTTCGCCACGTCGGGATGGTACTGCCGAGCGAGTTTGCGAAAGGCTTTTTTAATTTCCTCTTCGGTCGCCTCCCGGGAGACGCCGAGGATGGCGTAATAGTCTTTGAATGCTGCAGCCATGGCTTCGGCCCAACAAAGCGCCAAAGTGCCAAAAGTCCAAACGCCAAAAGAGGGAAAATTTTCGAAGGGCGAATGTAGTTAAATTCTTCCCTCGAAGGCGCGGGTCAGGCGGTTAAGGTTGTGTGTATGAAATCGATCCTCGGACTTTTCGCCCTTTCGTGTCTTGTCTTCACCTTGCGAGGCGTGGGGCAAGGGTCGACCGAACCAATGGCTCACTACGTGATCGCGACCTCGCAATTGCGAAATCTGCCGCGATCTGCGAATGGCCACGACTATCAGTTATTGGTCGCGCTCCCTTCCGATTACGACAGCGCGCCGAGCAAGCGCTATCCGGTGTTGTACGCCTGCGATGGAAACTGGTCGTTCGTTTTGCTCTGCGGGATGTACGGTGGATTACTCTACGACAAAGCCATCCCGGAATATATATTGGTGGGCATCGGCTATACCGCGAGCGACGCGGAGATCGGAAAGCTGCGACTCGATGACTATTTGCCGCGGCCGATAAAGAATGACAAAGAAGAGCGGGAGACGGGGCATGCGGCAGAATTTCTCAACGTCGTCCAATCCGAGATCATTCCGTATGTAGAGCGCGAATACCGGGTAGATCCGAGCTACCGGGTCTTGGCGGGCGGCTCGGCTGGCGGACTCTTCACCCTCTATACCATGTTCACCCGTCCCGCTTTATTTCAGGGCTACGTCGCAGTGAGTCCAGGGGTGAACGAAAGATCAGGTTTGCCTCAGATTGAGGCGAGCTTTGCGAAAGAAAAACGCGCGCTTCCGGTGCGACTTTTCATGAGTGGAGCTAGCGAAGACGAACCATCCTTTCTCAAAAGCATCCAGCAAATGAATACCTTACTTCGGGAACGCAATTACCAGGGTTTGGCTTACGAATGGCGCGTCGTTCAGGGGCAGGGCCATGGCGGAACTGGTCCGGAGAGCTTTGCCCGCGGAATTCGTTTTGCTTTTCAGCCGCTGGCACCGAAGCATTGAGGTGGGTGGACGGAACCGAAGCGGTTCCGCTACGGAGCGTGACGGCGGTTAAGGCTTAGGCGGTTTTCCTACTCGCCCAGCAACCGGTAGCCGATGCCGGACTCGGTTTTGAAATGGACTGGAGTGTTGGGCTGGGTTTCGAGCTTCTGCCGGAGGTGGGCCATGTAGACGCGGAGGTAGTGGGTTTGATCGGCCGCGTTGGGTCCCCAGAGTTCGCGCAGGATTTGTTGATGCGTCAGAACCTTTCCCCGGTGCAGCGCGAGCAGACGCAGCAGGGCATATTCCTTGGCCGTCAGTTTCACTTCTTTGCCTTCGCGGGTCACCACGCGGCGCGAAAAATCGAGCTCGATGGTGCCGAATCGAAGGACGGTCGTCTCCTCGGGCGATTGTACTCGGCGCAGCAATACACGGAGCCGGGCGAGGAGCTCTCCGCTGCCGAAGGGTTTGGTCAAATAATCATCGGCGCCTGCGTCCAACGCCGCGATTTTGTCTTTTTCCTGGCCGCGAACAGAGAGAATCAGGACGGGGACCTGGGTCCATTCGCGCAGCCGAGTCAACACCTCCAAGCCGGATAAGTCGGGCAGCCCGAGATCGAGAATCACCACGTCGGGCCGTTGCGCGGCGAGTTCGACCAAGCCGAGTTGGCCGGCCTCGGCCTCACGCACGATGTATCCACCGGACTCCAACGTGATGCGAAGCAGTCGGCGAATCTGAATCTCGTCGTCGATCACCAGGACTTCGGGCGGGTGGAGCGGGGCGGTCATTCTTTGGGAATTTCGCCGTGCGGCGTGTGAGGTAAGTAGATCGTGAATACCGCGCCGCCGCCAGGATTCTCGCCGAGGACAATTTCGCCGTCTTGAGCGGCGACAAATCCCCGGACGATCGAGAGACCCAGACCGAGACCGCCCGCCTTGGCCGCGTCGCCCCGGACAAATTTCTTGAACAACCGTTCACGCATCGCGGGAGGAAAACCGGGTCCGCGATCGGCGATGGTGAAAAAAAATCGCTGCCCACTGCGTTCCAGACCGGCGGTGACGAAGATCGGGGTGGCGGCCGGCGTATGCAGCGCGGCGTTGAGCAGGAGATTGGCGAGCGACTGCTCGAGCAGGGCGAAATCGGCGCGGAGCGGTGGCATCTCTTCGGGGACGACGATTTCCAGCGGATGTCCGACCAACGCGTCGTGCACGTCCTCGACGGCGGCGTTCAACAAATCGTTCGCGTCGCACCAATCGAGTCGAGCCTGCAGCGCGCCGCTCTCCAGCCGGGTTTGATCGAGCAGGTTTCCGACCAGGCGATTGAGGCGACGCGCGGCGGAGCGGGTTTCGGCGATGAGGTTTTCGCGGGTGGGTGCGTCGGCGTGAGCCAAGGCTTCGGCCGCGGCGGTGATGACGGCGAGAGGCGTGCGCAGCTCGTGGGAAACGCTGTCGAGCAAGGTACGGTGGAGCTTTTCGGACTCGGCCAACCGCTTCTCGCGTTCGCCCGCGGCGCGAAGGTTTTCGCGCTCCATCACGAGCGCGATTTGCCGGCCGAAAGCCTCGAGGAGATCGCGCTGGGCCAAGGTGAGGCTAGTACGTGGATCGAGGTTGACGCCCAGCACGCCGAGGACGCGGTCTTCGCGGACCAGCGGCAGGTAGTGGCCGCTGCTGGCCGGCAACGTGTCGGTGAACCGCCCGGCGGCGCGCCGATTGCGAAACGACCACTCCGCCACGCTGCGCTCGCGGTCGTCCAGGGTGTACGAGCCGGCGAAATGCGGGACCAATTCACCGCCGTTTTCGCCCGCGAAGGCGAGGCTGCTGCGGCTGCCGAACAGCTCGTCGATTTGTCGCAACGCGCTGAATACGGCATCGTCCAGCGTCTTGGCCTGGGCGAGGGCGCGGGTGAGGTGAAAGAGCGCGGTCGCGCGTTCCTCGCGCAGGCGCTCGTTGCGCGCCTGCTCGCGCACGCGGGCGGTCAACTGGCCGGAGACGAGGGCGACGACAAAATAGGTGCCGAAGAGAATCGCGTCCTCGAGTTTGGTGATCGTAAGGGTGAACCGCGGAGGGATGAAGAGGTAGTCCCAGGTGAACGCGCTGAGACAGCCCGCGGCCAGGACGGGCCAACGCCCAACCTTCAGGCTGAGCACGATCACCGCCAGGAGGTAGACCAAACCCACAGCCAAGTAGTAGTCCCTCGGTAAGGACAAGCTGAAGCAGGTGAGCAGCACGATCACGAGGCCCACGGTGCCGTATTCACGGAGCTGATGCTGTCCGGGTGTTTCCCAATGCAGCCACGGCCGACCGCGTTTTTCGTTTTCAGCCGGGACCAGGGAAATGTCGATCGCCCCGCCGAGTCGGATCAACCGATCGACCAGCGTCCCGCCGCGCAAGAGGTCCCACCACCGCAGGCTGCGCGATTTGCCCACGATCATCTGGGTGGCGTTGTATTGCAGCGCGGTGCGGACCAGGGCGCCGGCGACATCGTCATCGTGGGTGTGAATGACCTCGGCGCCGAGTTCGCGGGCCAGTCCGAGATTTTTATCCAACAGGCTCTGGTACTCGGGGGACAACGGTCGTGAAGTCTCGACGTGCACCGCGAGCCACGGAGCACCCAGGGCGGCGGCCAAGCGCCGCGTCCAGCGGATCAATTGAGTGGAAAACGGGCTGGGCCCAACCGCGACGATCAGCCGTTCGCCGCTGCGCCAGACCACTCGCTGCACGGTGGCGGCACGCAGCTGCCGGAGCTGAACGTCGACGCGCTCCGCGGTGTAACGCAGGGAAAGTTCGCGCAACGCGGCCAGGTGTGTTTCTTGGAAAAAATTCTTTTCGGCCGCGGCGGCGCGGTCGGCGAGGTAGACTTTTCCTTCGCGGAGACGTTCGCGCAGAGTCTTGGGCGTGAGGTCGACCAGCTCGAGTTCGTCGGCCAAGTCGAGGACGGAGTCGGGGACGGTCTCTTGAACCGCGACGCCAGTGATCTGGCGAACGGTGTCGGCCCGGCTCTCGATGTGTTGGACGTTGAGCGTAGTGTAGACGTCGATACCAGCCTCGATCAATTCGACCACATCCTGGAAACGTTTGGCGTGGCGCGAGCCTTGGGCGTTGGTGTGAGCGAGCTCGTCGACCAGGACGAGCTTGGGGCGGCGAGCCAAGATCGCTTCCAGATCCATTTCGCCGAGTTCGATACCTCGATAGGCGATGATTTTTCGCGGGATCAGTGGGAGCCCAGCCAGCAGCGCCTCGGTCTCGGCCCGCTGGTGAGTTTCGACCAACCCAACCACCACATCGACGCCGTCTTTCAGGTCGCGCTGCGCCGCCTTGAGCATGGCGTAGGTCTTGCCCACGCCGGGACACATTCCGAAAAAGACCTTGAGTCGTCCCCGCCGCGCCCGCTCCTCCTCGTTTTGCAGAGAAGCGAGGAGACGATCGGGATCGGGCCGAGAAACGTCGGTGGTCATTTCAAAGGCGGGGGTGCATTCCGGCGAGTCGTGAAATTCCTAATACAGCGTTCGGAGGTTCCTTCCCGGACGGCTCGTTTCACGGCACTGGCTTTTGGCGCTCCTCTCAGACCTGAAAGCGCCAAAGAACGAGCGGTGAGGGAAAGGAAGGTTGCAATCGAGCACAGGCCGAAGCGTACCTCGTGGGCGGCACAACGGGTAATCAAAACGCCGCCGGGAAGCATTAAAAATATATCAACGGGCGCCGCTCCGCGAGTGGCGCGCGTTGATATATTCCTCGTTGGGAGAGAAGGAAAGGCTCAGGGGTGGTAGACCACCACGGCCGCCATCAGAAGCAGCCAAAACCCGCAGCTGGAGAGGAGCAGGGTGACCATCCAGCGCTGAGTCTGGGCGGTGAGGGCGGGGTCGATTTTGACCCAGGAGCGATCCAGAATCCAGCGCACCCCGCGGGCGCCGTTGGAATACCATCGATACTGGTCCGGGATGAAGCCCTCGGAGGCGAGTTCGTGGATGAAATATTCTTTGCGAGACTCGGAAAACGTTTCTCGCGTGGCGCGGATCGTCACGTCGTCTTCCGACGTTTCCACCTGCACCAGCGTATCTGAGTGGGGAAAATAGAATTCGAAGGAATCCGACCGTGGGGTGTTCGGTTGCATAAGGGACGCCGTTGAGAAGAAAGAAAAACGCCTCGTAAACAGGTTGACGTCTAAGATATCGGTGCGTTCCGCCTTAAATTGAAGAGGAGCCTGGATGAATCAGTGGGTGTTTTTCCGGGTTGTGACAGCGGAGGCAATCGGTGGTGGAGGGGTGGACGAGCGCCCGGTCCGGGTCAGAATTCGGGCTTTGGCTGTAGGGGCTGATGCGGGGCCAAAACGGTTTCGCCTCATGATGTGCGCGCCAGGCAAAGTAGTTGTACCCCAGCCAGAGGAGGAACGCGCCGAAGGCAGCGGCTTTGAGGAAGTCGTTGAACGGTCTCATGGCGAAGGAGCGGCGCTCTTGCCCTTTTCTGCGGAAGCGACGGCGTCACTGTCGCCCCTAGGCGGATACACCGGATCACTTGCCGGTTTGCGCGCGGTCCAAGGCGCGATTGAGCAGCAGCACATTGACCCTCGGTTCTCCGAAAACCCCGAGGTCGCGCGGCGCGGTGGCCTCATCGACCGCAGCCAGCACCTTTTCCAGCGACAGATTCCGGGCCTTCGCCACTCGGGGAGCCTGCAGTCGCGCGTTTTCCGGACTGATGTGAGGATCCAAACCGCTGGCGGAACGGGTCACCGCATCGGCCGGCACCGGCTGGTTTGGACTCAAACCGTTTTCCGCGCGGTAAGCGGCCACGAGGTCTTTGATCCCGTCAAAATTGCCCAGATCGTTCACGTACCGGCCGGACGCATCCTTGGCGTGGATACCGTTCGCCAGTTTGGCGCTGGTAGGACCCAGATTGGTGCCGGACGAGGCCGTGGGGTCGAAGCCGGAGCCGGCGGCAGAAGGCCGAGGATGGAAAGTCCCTGGGCTGGCGAAATTTTGCGCGAGGAGCGCAGAACCGCGGACCGTGCCGTCTGTATCCAGAATCAGGCTGCCATTGGCTTTGTCGCGGAAAAAGGCCTGCGCTCCGGCCCAGACCGCGACCGGATAAACCCCGCAAAGGAGCAGGGTGAAGACGACGGTGAGAAGCAGGGCGGTTTTAAATTCGGTGAGTACACGGAAGGTTTTCATGGTTTTAGATGGCAGAAGGGTGGAATGGGTGGGCGAGGGTGGAGGTGGCCGAAGGGGGAGAAGTTGGGAGTTGGTAAAACCGTCGGAGAGAACGGAGAACGGCGTAGGATCGACCGGCTTTCGGTCTTACCAACTGCCAACTCCCAACTTCTCGACCGGGCCTTCGTTCGGAGTTAAGGTGGAGTCATAATAAAAACCGGTGAGCGCACTCCCCCCAATCAAACCAACCGTAGTGCGGTGATCATTACGTCGATCAGTTTGATTCCGACGAAGGGGATCAAGACGCCGCCGAGGCCATAGATGAAGAGGTTGCGGCGGAGCATGGCGGCGGCGCCGATCGGGCGGTAGGCCACGCCTTTGAGCGCGAGCGGAATCAGGGCGATGATGACCAGCGCGTTGAAAATCACCGCGCTGAGAATTGCGCTCGTGGGCGAGGCCAGGTGCATGATGTTGAGCGGAGCAATCGCGGGGAAGGCGCCGACCAGCATGGCGGGAATGATCGCGAAGTATTTCGCCACGTCGTTCGCGATGCTGAAGGTGGTCAAGGCTCCGCGGGTGATTAGCATTTGTTTCCCGATCTGGACCACCTCGAGAAGTTTGGTCGGGTTGGAGTCGAGGTCGACCATGTTGCCCGCTTCCTTGGCCGCTTGAGTGCCGGTGTTCATTGCGACGCCGACGTCGGCTTGGGCGAGGGCGGGCGCGTCGTTCGTGCCGTCGCCGGTCATGGCGACGAGGTGACCCGCTGTCTGTTCTTCACGAATACGCGCGAGCTTCATCTCTGGCGTGGCTTGGGCGAGGAAATCGTCGACTCCGGCTTCGGCCGCGATGGCGGCGGCGGTGAGCGGGTTGTCGCCCGTGATCATGACCGTGCGGATACCCATGGCGCGGAGCTGCGCGAAACGTTCCTTGATCCCGCCCTTGACCACGTCTTTGAGAAAAATGACGCCGAGAACCCGCTTGTCTTCCGCCACGACCAGAGGCGTGCCCCCTTGGCGAGAGATGCGATCGACCGCGTCCTGGGTCTCAGCGGGGTAGACGCCGCCTTGACTTTCGATCCACGCGCGGACGCTGGCGGCGGCGCCTTTGCGGATCCGACGGGCGGGAGATGGCCCGGTCGGGGCGAGGTCGACGCCGCTCATCCGAGTCTGCGCGGTGAAAGGAACAAACGTGGCGTGCGGCGAGGCCAGTTCTCGAGCGCGAATATTAAATTTTTCCTTCGCGAGCACGACAATGCTGCGGCCCTCCGGGGTTTCGTCGGCGAGGGAGGCGAGCTGAGCGGCGTCGGCCATGTATTCACGGGAAACCGACGGCGCGGACACGAAATCGGCGGCCTGGCGATTCCCGAGCGTGATCGTGCCGGTTTTGTCGAGCAACAGGACATCGATGTCGCCCGCGGCTTCGACCGCGCGACCGCTCATCGCGAGGACGTTGCGCTGGAGCAGCCGATCCATGCCGGCGATACCGATGGCGCTGAGCAGGCCGCCGATCGTGGTTGGAATCAGGCAGACGAGCAGCGCGATCAGGGTGGTGATGGAGAAGACCACGTGGGCGTAGGCGCCGAAAGGACGAAGGGTCAGAATGACGAGGACAAAAATGACGGTGAGGGCGGAGAGAAGAATGGTGAGCGCGATTTCGTTAGGCGTCTTTTGGCGAGTGGCCCCTTCGACCAAGCTGATCATGTGGTCGAGAAAACCCTCTCCGGGATTGGCCGTGATCCGGATAATCAACTGATCGGAGAGCACGCCCGTGCCGCCGGTCACGGCGCTGCGGTCGCCGCCGGCTTCGCGTATCACCGGAGCGGATTCACCGGTGATGGCCGACTCGTCGACCGAAGCGGCGCCCTCGATCACTTCGCCGTCGCCCGGGATGAGTTCGCCCATTTTGACCAAGACCACATCGCCCTTCTTCAGCTGGGTGGCATCGACCGATTCGAGCGAGCCGTCTTTTCGACGCCGTTGCGCAACGAGTTGTTTGCGCGAGGAACGGAGCGATCGAGCCTGGGCTTTGCCGCGACCTTCGGCAACGGCTTCGGCGAAGTTGGCGAAGACCACGGTGAAGAGGAGCCAGAGCGCGATTTGCAGGACGTAGCTGAGCGGCTCTTTTGAGGTGAAGAGCTGTTCGAAACTGAGAAACGCCCCGATCAACGTGACAAACATCACCGGATTTTTCAGCTGGTGCTTTGGATTCAGTTTGATGAAGGCGTCCGCGATCGCTTTGCCCATGATCTCGCGGTCGAAAAGAGAAACCGATTTTGTGCTCATGAAGAGAGAGGATGAGTCCGTGTATCCAGACGGTGGATCAAAAGAGCGTGCCGGCGCCCATCAGGTAGTGCTCAACCACCGGCCCGATGGCCAAGGCGGGCAGGAAGGTGAGCGCGCCGACCAACACGACCGTGCCGATCAAGAGCACGACAAAGGTGAATCCCTCGGTGCGGAAGGTGCCGGCGCTGGCGGGAACGAGCTTTTTACCCGCCAGATTTCCGGCGAGGGCGAGAATCGGCACGATCATGAGAAAACGCCCGACCAGCATCGCGAGGCCGAGCGTCGTGTTCCAATGAGGATTGCCGTCGACCGGGTTGGCGGTCAGCCCGGCAAAGGCGCTGCCGTTGTTGCCCACCGCGGACGAGTAAGCGTAGAGGATCTCGCTGAAGCCGTGGGGACCGGCGTTGTTTAGCCCGGCCTGACCCCAATCGGTCGTGCTGGCCCAAGCGGTGAAGGCGAGCGTGCTGGCGGCGAGGACGATCAGGACCAGCATGACGAGTTTCACGTCGTAGGCCTCGATTTTTTTTCCGAGGTATTCGGGCGTCCGACCGACCATCAAGCCGGCAATGAACACGGCGAGCACGACGAAAATCAGCATGCCGTAGAGGCCCGCGCCGACGCCGCCGAAAATGACTTCGCCGGTTTCGATATTGAAAAGCGGAACCAGTCCTCCGAGCGGGGTGAAGGAATCGTGCATGGCGTTGACCGCTCCGCAAGAGGCGTCGGTCGTGATGGTGGCGAACAAAGCGGAGTTGAAGATGCCGAACCGCACCTCCTTGCCCTCCATGTTCCCATCGCTCGCAGCCACGCCCAACTGCTGGTGAATCGGGTTGCCACTTGCCTCGGCCTTCCAGGCGACGAACACCCCGGCGAGGAACAGCAGGGCCATAGCGGCCCAGACGGCCCAGCCGTGTCGTTGGTTCTTCACTACACGCCCGAGGTAGTAGGTCAGGGCGCTGGGGATGGCGAAGATTGACAGCATCTGGAGGAAGTTGGAGAGCGGAGTGGGGTTCTCGAAAGGATGAGCGGCGTTGGCGTTGAAGAAGCCGCCGCCATTGGTGCCGAACATCTTGATTGCCACTTGGGAGGCGACCGGGCCTTGGGCAATGGTCTGGGTGTCGACGAGTTGGTCGACCAAGACGGGTTTACCGTCGGGAGTGGTGACCGCTTTGCCCTCGCCGTCGGTTTTCGCCACCTGGGTGGTGTAGGGCTCCAGGGCTTTGGCGGCGGTGTAGGGCTTGAAGTTCTGTATCATTCCCTGCGATACGAGAAAGAGGGCAAAGAGAACGCAGACCGGAGCGAGCAGGTAGTAACTCAGTCGGACAAGATCGACCCAGAAATTGCCGAGGGTTTTAGCGGTGTGCCGAGCGATGCTGCGGACCAACGCGGCGGCGACCGCGATCCCGGCGGCGGCCGAGGTGAAATTATGGAGAGTCAATGCGACCATTTGAGAGAAGTACGAAAGGGTCGATTCTCCGCTGTAGCTCTGCCAATTGGTGTTGGTCGTGAAGCTCACCGCGGTGTTGAAGGCGAGGTGAGGCGAAAGCCCCGGGAAGCCCTGCGGGTTCAAGGGCAACAGGTCTTGGTATCGAAGAATAAAATACGTGAGGAGCAGCCCGACCACGCTGAAGAGAAGCAGGGCAAAGCTGTAGCCGAGCCAGCTCTGTTCCTGGTCGGACCGGATGCCGCAAATCCGATAGGTAATCCGCTCGACTGGACCGACGATCCGATCGAGCCAGGTTTTTCCCTGAGGATCGAGGACCTGGACGAGGTAGAGCCCGAGCGGTTTGGTGATGAGGAGGAGAGCCGCCAGGTAGAGCGCGAATTGCAGCCAGGCTTCGGGTGTATTCATGGCGCAAGGTCAGAATTTTTCCGGTCGCAGCACGGCGACGACCAGGTAGACGAGAGAGGCGAAAGCGAGCAGACCGATAATGATGTTTTCCATGGAGAGACGGCGGAGAGAGCAGTGGGGCTTAACGCAGCCGATCGCAGCCCACGGCGTACGCGGCGCTGAGCGCAAAAAAGGCGAGGGAGAGTCCGACGAAGAGAAGATCGAGCATAACGCGCCACCCAGCGGAACCGAGGAGCGATGGCTCGCGGATAACCGGCGGAGGAGCGGCCAAAGTATAGAGCACGACCGGGCCGCGGCCTAATTAACGAGGCCGGCGAAAGCATTAAAATAATATCAATGCGGTGGCCGCGGGGCCAAAGGCCTTGGCCGGTGGGGTGTCTAGGCTAGGGCGCGGGAAAGGACGACGGCTCGCGTTTCGCGGCTCAGGTAATCAAATGTCGAATACAGCGGCGTTCTGCTCCGTTACGGCGTTTTAAATAAAACGGTGGCCGAGAACGGGCAAAATTCGGGAGCGGCGAGGTGACCCGAGCGGAGGAGGAGGCTAGCCCGAGGTGTTGGAGGGTTCGGCACCGTGCGGGCAGATTGGAAGCCAAAAAGCCCGGACGAAGCCGGGCTCTCCACACGTCGATTTGGCCTTGGGCGGATCGAAGCGAACCAACTCATCCCCTCGATTCACCGCAGCCGAAAGAGGGAACGAATATTCAGTTCTGTTGAAATTTGGGGGCGGGGACGTTTCCGTCGACCCCGTCAAGGCCCGGGCCTGGCTCGGGCGCTTTCTCGACCTGCTCGCTCAACGGGCCCTGGGCGGACGAACGTTGTAGGGTCAAAACGAATACCGTGCCCTTGCCTTCTTCGGATTGCAGATTCAGTTGGCCGCCGAGTTCGTTGACCGCATTGCGGGTGATGGCGAGGCCCAGACCCGTGCCAGGGATTTCGGGATACGCGCGTGGGCCGAAGCGCTGGAAAAGTTTGTCGCGATGTTCCGGAGGCACGCCCGGGCCGTTGTCCTTGAACGACAGGAGCACGCCTCGGTCCGTCTCCTCGGTCCAAATTTCGATGATGGGAGGTTGGTTGGCGGGAACGAACTTGAGGGCGTTGCCGATCACATTGATGAAGACCTGAAGGATCGGGACATAAAAGCCGTCGATCGGGTGGAGCTGATTGCGCAGCGTGACGCGGGCGCGACGCTCGCGGATTTGGGCGTCGAGAAATTGCAGCGCGTCATTGAAGACTTCGTTGAGGTCGATGGCGGCAAAAGGCCGGGCGGCTCCGCCGAAAAGTCGATGAGCGTCGCTCAGAAGCGTGTTGGCCATCAGTTCGAGTTTGGCGGCCGAACCCTGAATCCGCTCCGCCGCGAGGCGACCGTCGGAGGTCAGTTCGCCTCCCTCGCCCCGGACCAAAAGGTCGGCGAATCCGCGGATGGAAACAAGGGGGCCGCGGATGTCGTGAGAGAGTGCGAGCGAGACCTGGCTGAAGTGGTTCAAGGCGTTGCCGATCTCGGTCATGCGGATGCGAACTTTTTCCTCGAGAAAGTCGACCAGACGTTTCTGTTCGGAGATCAGCCGCTCGAGCTCGATTTTACGCATTCGCTCGTTCTCCAATAGCCAGCTGGAAAAGCTCTCCGGAGTGATCAAGCCCACGTATTCACCGGCTGGTGACAGGACAGCGATCTCTTGCGGACCGAAGGTTTCAAAGACTCCGGCGGCGGCCTCGGCGGGATCGTTTTCCCGGAGCTGATGGACCGGCGGCTGCCGCATCAGATCGGCCAGGATACGCGAGGCCAGGGAGGTGTGGGCGGCGACGTCGCCAAAACGAACCAGCCCGATCACCCCCAGGGAGGCCGGATCCAGGACCGCACAAGATTGGGCGCCCACCCGCTCGATGTCGTCGGCTAGGTCAGACAAACGCTGTTCAGGAAACCCAGTGACAATACGGGGACTGAGCAGTTGTTTGGCTGTTTGCATCGAAAAAACTAGACCGCGCGTACCCGCTCGCGCTCGTTTAGGGGACATCGAAATTCGGGGGAGAAGAAGCCGAACTCAGCGCTAGGCGGGGACCAGCGCAAAGGAGCCCGGAAGTTTTCCAACGAGGAGAATTCATGACAGTACACGACGACTCCATCGATGGGGCGCGGAGGGTGAAGAGGCGAGACGGGGCGACGCTGGGGACGTATGGATATCGTATGGGGGAAGTTCCTCAGGGAGGGAGACGCAAAAAGCGGATACACAGTGGGGGTAACCCGGTTGAGGCGCCCCCCTGAGCCGGGGCCGGGCAATCGGGTTGAGGCTTCGGTCATTCGACGCGGCGTCGAAGTTCCTCACTGGCATCAGGAAACCGCTGACGCGCCCAAGCTTGGAGGTGGAAATCCATCTGCCGCGCCTCCTCGTAGGAAAGGAAAAGGTCGGCTCCGGCTTGCAGGGCCTGGCTGCGAAAAACCGGCATGCTGCTGATCATCGCAATGGGAAAACGGATACCGGCTTTCCTTATCTCCGCGATCAATTCGCAACCGGTGATACGCTGAAAGCGATAGGCCGTGACGAACAGATCGGGCGCGGTCTCGCTGACCAGCTGCAGGGCGGCCCAGGATGGGATTTCGCGAATCTCGGCCTGAGGATAAACTCGTTGAAGATCGCGCTTGAGCAGAAAGGCGCTGTCCGGGTCATCGTCGACGAGCAGAATGGAACGGACACAAGGGCTGGACGGAGGAAAGGGGTACGTTTCCATGAGCGATAGAGTACACCAAACGTGGGCGGAGGGATATCGGAGGAACCCCGATTGAGGCAACGGGCGGGCGTAGGTAATGTCCCCGGCGCATCGCGGCGAGGAGGCCGAGTGGATGTAGTGAAAACTCCCTTACAGGCGGGGGTTTATCGGGTTGAGACGCTATTCCGATCTCATGGTGAATGGATCTGGTAAACGGATACGGAAGTTTACCGATGGCCGGCTCAGACGCCTCTACAGGAATTGTCAGTTGGCGGGGTTGGGGAGCGAGGGCAAACTTCAGCACCGATGATGAGGCCCTCTCGCCGCAACTCCGATTTCTGGAGGTCGACCAACGTATTCTTATTATGGCGACGTTAGTCTTGGTTGGCTGTTCAGAGCTCGAGGAAAAGGCTCTACAGGCGCCCCTGGCCGCACAAAACCTCCGTCTGCCCGTTCGAAAAGCGAGCAGTCCGGCGGAGCTCAGCCAGGCGGTGGAGGAGGCGGGCACTCTGCTGATTTTGGCCAGCGAAGAGGCCGATCCTTTAAGTGTCAGCGACGTCCTCAAGCAGGCGCGAGGGAAAGCGGTGCCCTGTGTGGTCCTGGGAAAACGAGCGGGCCAGGCGGCCGCGGAAGCTTGGTGGGCAGCGGGAGCGGAGGACTACCTCGGACCGGAAGAACTTTGGCGAGTCGGGCCAATCGTGAGACGTGCGCTCGAGACCGCGGCGTGGAAGGCGAAAGAGCGCCGCAGTGGACGTCGCGAGCAGCAAATGCTGCGGTTGCTCACGGCGGTGCAGGATCTTTCCTTGGCGAGGGACGTGCCCGCGATCCAGGCGATAGTGCGACGAGCGGCGCGCGATCTCACCGGCGCGGATGGCGCGACCTTCGTGTTGAAGGACGCGGACAAATGTTATTACGCGGATGAGGATGCGATTGGACCCCTCTGGAAAGGACAGCGTTTCCCTCTCACCGCTTGCATCAGCGGATGGGTCATGGCGAACAAAGAACCGGTGGTGATCGAGGACATTTTCAACGATGCGCGGGTCCCGATCGAGGCGTATCGACCGACTTTTGTGAAGAGCTTGGCGATGGTTCCGATCCGCACCAAGGATCCGATCGGCGCGATCGGAAATTACTGGGCGCAACGTCGGCGCGCGGAGCCGGAAGAAATCGAAATGCTGCAGGCCCTGGCCAACACCACCGCGGTCGCGATGGAAAACGTGCAGGTTTACGCCGAGCTCGAGAACCGCGTAAAGGACCGCACTCGTCTCCTCGAGCAAACCAATCGCGAGTTGGAAACCTTTTCGTATTCGGTTTCCCACGACCTGCGTTCGCCCATCACCGCGATCATGGGCTTCGCTCAGCTTTTGAGCGAAACGGCTGGAGAAGGATCGGTGGAGGAGGTCCGAAATTTTTGCGATCGAATCATTCATCATGCGCATCGGATGAGCGGATTGATTCGCGACCTCCTCCGGCTGGCGAAGGTCGCGCAGACCGAGCTGAAATTCCAATCGGTTGACCTGAGCGAAATCGCGTCGCAGACCCTGGCCCGATTGAAAGAAGGCGATCAGACGCGAACGGTGCGCACGGTTGTATCCGGAAACCTAACCGCTCAGGCCGACCCCGAGCTGGCGGGGATTGTGATGGATAACCTGCTCTCGAATGCCTGGAAATACACCAGCAAAAAGGAGGAGGCGGTGATTGAGTTTGGCGGGAAATCCGATCCGCAAAACGGATTTGTATTTTTTGTGCGAGACAACGGAGCGGGTTTCGATCCCCGCTCGGCAACCCGCCTCTTCGCGCCTTTTCAGCGGCTCCACGACGACAAGCAATTTGCCGGAGTGGGGGTGGGATTGGCGACGGTGCAACGGATCGTGCACAAACACGGTGGCCGCATTTGGGCGGAAGGTGCGGTCGACGAGGGTGCGACTTTCTACTTCACCCTGCCCGAATCCGCGCCGGCCCTCGACTGCTCGCGCGCGGCTTGAACGCAGACGAAGCGCGCGCCCGACCTCACTCAGGGGCCGTAGTCGGTGCCGGGATGATACGGAGGCGCCGCCGATGCAGGTCGATCTCAGGCAGGGTGCTGAAACTCAGTTGCCCTTTTGTCTCGAGGATCCTTCCGCCGCGAAGAAAAACCTGAAGGGATCTGGAAAATTTTGCTGGCCGAAAAAACATTCCTACTGTGCGTTGCTGAGATTGTTTGCCACTTCCTTCTTCCCCGTGAGCCTTGATCAACCGTTGAACCTCTGCCCGACTCTGCTGGGGGGGCCTGCTTTTTTGTAGTGACAATTGCATGACAACGGCAAAACAGCTGATCAGTTCCCGGGTCGTGATTGGGTTTCCCGAACAGCGTCTGGCCTATCTGGGGGAGAAGATCGAGAAAGTGCGCGCGCAGTACTGCATCGTCTTGGAAGCGGGGTCGGGCAGCGTGGTGGGTTTGGTCAATTTCGCCGACCTCGCGAGCAAGCCGAGCACGGCGATGCGGATTTTCGCCGACCTTATGCAGCCGCCGCCTGCGCTCCGCGTCACCGAGGATCAATCGTCGCGCGAAGTCGAAGCCCTCTTCGCCAAATATGGACTGCAAGAGATCACGGTGCTATCGGCCTCGAGTGAGTTCGTCGGCCTGATCACGGCCGACAGTTATTGTCACTGGCTGATGAAGCAACGGCAGGAGAAGTGAACGCGCTTCCCTCAGGGTGACAGCGGCGGAATCCGGAGGCGGATCGCTCCCGCAGCTTAGCGGCCCGGCTTCCGGGCCGAGTGGGCCGCTGTATCGGCCCCGGCCCTACGCGGCGGAGTGGTCCGAGGCCGCGGCCGTGCCGGGCGTGTAGCTCAGTTCTTCCTCCTCGGCGATGCGCTTGTTGCCGGGGAGCGTGGCGAAGGCGCCAGCTCGGGGGATTTCGCCCGCGCGGACGCGGTGCGCTTGTTGATAAATGTAAGTGAAGGCCTCGATGTTTTTTCCCTTCAGCAGGTAGCCGTCAGCGCCGAGCTGATACGCTTTCGAAATCTGCGCCTCGTCTTCGGAAGCAGTGAGAATGATGACCGGCAGGTCGCCCAGGCTGGGCTCGTTGCGAATCCAGGCCAGCGCGTCGAAGCCGCTGGTTTTCCGCATCGAGACCTCCATGAAGACGACCAAGGGCAGAGCGCTCGTGTCGTGACGCAGGCGTCGCGTGAGGGCGAGGATCAAGCCCGGGGCATCGGCGACTTCCTCGATGAGAGAGCGAATGCCCGCTCCCACCAATTGCGTGCGGGTCTGAAGGAGTGCCAGTTTGTCGGCATCCGCTAAAAGGAGAGTTGCCTCGTCGCGACGAGAGCCACGTGAACTGTTCATAATGATCAAGGAGAAGTCCGCGGACACCATTCTGTTTGGGGAGTGCCGAATTTTAACGTTTCCTTTTAATAACGCGGGGCGGTTGGGATGAATCTCCGCGGATTTGCGGTAGGCCCTGAGATGAGGCTGAGAAAACTCCCGGGACGGCAGGCTCCGGTGCTGGCGGGGGGAAGTACCCCGGCTCTCACTGGAGTGCCGCCCTGATTTTGGTTTTCCTCGTGCGGTGCTAAATTGAGATCATGACCGCGATCTCCCTTATACGACTCCGGGTAAGCCGAAACACGACCCAGGCAGCGGCGACGGTTTTGGTCAAAACCGACAACGCCTACCAATCTCTTCAAACTGCGGTGCGCGAGGTGCAGGATCAGGGGTGGGAGATCCATCGTATCGAGGATGTTCGCCCCCTTGATGACCGTCCCGCTCGATCGGAAGGCGAGGAGGTGCCTGATCTCTACGATCAAGCCCAAGCGGAAGGCGCGGCTTGTTTGATCGTGCCAATTCGGACTTAGGCAATGGAAGCGCGAGCGAGCATCACCGAGATTCCGGCGCAGCGGGCAGTTGTATCCAGAATTTGCTACCGTGTTTCCCGTCGGATTCGAGGCCGACTTTTCCCCCCATCCGCTCGATCGATTTTCGCACGATGGCCAATCCGATCCCGGTCCCTTCGTAGTGCTCGCGTGGATTCAGACGCTCGAACATTCCCCAAATCCGAGTCTGGTGCTCGGGTGGGATGCCGATGCCATTGTCTTCCACCCAAAGGCGAACCTCGGCTCCGCGTCGTTCGGCCCAAACGCGGACGCGCGGGGGCGTTCCTTTGGGGACAAACTTGACCGCATTGGCCAATAAATTGGAGACGGCCTGGACCAGACTGGGAGCGTGTCCTAGGACGGAAGGCAAAGGCGCATCGACCGTCACTCCGCCGTGGAGCGAGGCAGTATATACATATTGCTGGATGGTTTCAGCCACCAGTCGGTCGAGCGAAACCGGTTCGAGGCGCATCGCGACTCGCCCAATTTTGCTGTAGGTCAATACATCTTGGGTCAGTAGATCCATCCGCGCGCCGGCATTTGATATTCGCTGGAGATAATCGTGAGCCTGGGGATCGAGTTTATCTTTATAATCTTCCAGCACGATTTCGGCATACCCTTGAATCGCGCGCAGGGGAGAGCGCAGATCGTGCGAGACACTGTAGGAAAACTCCTCCATTTGGGCCACGGCCTCACGCAAAGAGGCGGTGCGTTCCGCGACGAGTTGTTCCAGTTCGCCGCGCCGCTCGGCCATGGTCTCCCGGGCTTTGACCAGATCGGTGATATCGAGCACGGTGCCGATCAACCGGACGGGTTCGTTCTGGGGGTTAAAAAACGCTTTTCCCGTTCCACGAATCCAGCGGGTCTCCTGACCATTCGTAGCGCGGGTGCGATATTCAATATAATATCCCTCCGCACTGTGGGCATTGAGTGCATCGCTAAGCACGCGCTCAGCTCTCGCTCGATCCTCGGGATGAACGGCCGCAAACAAGGCGGAAAAGTCGACCGTCTCCGCGGCGGAAAAGTTAAAAAGTTCACGGCACCGGTCATCGAGCGTGACGAGCTTAGAAGACGGATTATATTCCCAGGTGCCGAGGGCGGTGGCTTCGATCGAGAGACGCAGGCGTGTTTCGCTTTCGCGCAGTTTCTGCTCGGTTTGGATTCGCTCGGCGATCTGCTGTTGGGCCGCTTCATAGAGGCGCGCATTGTCGATCGCGGTGGCGGCTTGGGCCGCGACCCCGACGATCAGGCGCTCGCTGCGTTCGGTGAAAACATTGGGTTCGGGATGTCCGAAGAAGAGGCCGCCGATCGATTCGCCGGAGCGTGAAATCACCGGCACGGCGAGATAGCTTCTCACCGGCAGATGCCCTTTTGGCATGCCGTGGTGCGGAGCCATCTTTCCATAACGGGGATCCTGAGTGATATCGGCGGAGCGAACCACGCCTTCGCCTTTGAAGGTGGGACTAAAGACCGGAGTATTGCGAGGCAGGCCAAATTTTTCGAACGCCTCGCGCGGCGCGCCGGAAAGGGTGTAGAGCACTAAAGACTCTCCCTGGGCGTTGATGATATTATAAAAAAACGCACCGAACTTCGCACCGCTCAGCTCGGTGGCCGCATCGGTCACGGTCTGCACCAGACTTTGGAGATCCAATTTTTCGGCGATGGCCGTACCGGCTTTATTTAATAATTCGAGGATCCTCGTTTCATCGCGCAAGGCCTGTTCCGCTCGCTTCACTTGATCGACGTCGGTGTTGGTCCCGAACCAACGAATGACGCGTCCCTCGCTGTCTTTCACCGGATTGACGCGAGTGAGAAACCAGCGAAATACGCCATCGGCCCCGCGGAGGGGAAACTCCATTTGGAACGGCGTGCCGGTTTGAAGCGATTGCTGCCAACGTTCGATCACCTCCGGAAGCATCGCCGGATCGTGGACCGACTCCCAGTTCCAGCCCTCCATCTGTTCCAGGGTGGTTCCAGTATAATCAAACCAACCCCGATTGTACCAAAAGACATGGCCGTCGGCGCGGGCGATCCAGGCCAATTGCGGGATCGAATCAGCCAAAGCCCGGAGTTCCGCCTCACTTTGGCGCAGCGCTTCCTCCGCTTGTTTGCGCTCGCTGACGTCGTGCACGGTACCAATTAAGTTGATACATTTCCCACTCTCGTCGAAAAGCGGCGCGACCGAGACGGCACCGACCTTTCGGCCCGAAGGATAATCGGTGGTTTCTTCCCACCGCACGGTTCGTTTCTCGCGAATCGCTTCCTCGTATTTCGTCAGGACCAAGCTGTAGGAAGGCTCGGGAATGACCTCGCGTACTTCTTTGCCGGCGACCTGATCGTTCGAGAGGCCGGTGGCGGAGAGAAACGCCCGATTGATCGAGACAAAGCGGTAACGGCCGCCCGGCTCCACTCGGATGAAAAATATCACATCGGAGACGCTGCTATAGATCAGCGACAGTTCGCGCTCGCGCTCGGCCACAGCCTGCTCCGCTTGCTTGCGCCGCGTGATGTCCTCGATCACCCCGATGAATTGCTGCGGCTGTCCCGCGGCGTCTTTGAGCAGCGTTACGGTGGTCAGACTCCAGACCGTTTGGCCATCTTTGCGAATATAACGTTTTTCGAGAATATATTCGCTGATTTCCCCGTGGAGCAGACGACGCACCTGGTCGGCGGTCCGCGCTTTATCATCGGGGTGGGTCAACTCCTCAAAGGTCCGTTGCAAAAGCTCGGCCCGGGAGTAGCCGAGAATCTCGGCGAACTTCTGATTGACTTGTTCAAAGCGTCCGTGGAGGTCGGCGATTCCCATCCCGACGGCCGCTTGATTGAAAGTCGCGCGCAGCCGCTGTTCGCCTTCGCGCAGCGCCCGTTGCGCGAGGACGTGGGCCGACACGTCGATGATATAACAAATGACTTCGTAGTGGCCGCCCGGCAAGGGGACGCGATGAAGTTCCCAATCGTAGTATCCCTGGGAATGCTCCCGGCCGCTCTCCGAAGCGGAACGAGAAAAGAAAGGTTCCCCCGTGGCCAAGGTGTGACGAAAGTGAACCAACATCTCGTCGGCGGCAGCGGCGGGCCAGAGCGCATCGAGCACCTCGCGCAAGTCTCGACCGATCGGATTCGCGATCGTCGCAAAGATCGGCTGGGCCTTGGGATTGATGCGCTGCAAACGCAGTTGAGCATCGACCACATACATGCCCACCGGCGACTGATCGATGATGGCGGAAAATTGCGCCGAGCTGAGGCTGAACGTTTCTTCCGATTCGGTCGAGGAGCTCATGGTCACTCCCCGAATGTTGCGGGCTGTGGCAGAAATTGCCACACCCGCTTGGTTTTTCTCGGAGCGGGCGAGAGAGGAAGGACCGATCGGGCGCCGGAGATTCAGCGTGCTCTGCTCCGGGAGAGCCCAATGACTTCAATCCCGGTCAAAAGGAGTCACCGCCAAAGCGCACGCCGCGCGCGAAACCCGTGTAGTTATTTCTCCCCTACAAATTGCGCACCTGCGAAAAGAAAAAGGCCGGGGCGCGTGAGTCCGCGCCGCGGCCGAGTTCGACTTAGAGATGCCAACGCTTCGGTGTGAAGGAGACCGAAGAGATGATGGGCCGCGGCTCCGGAGGTTTGGCGAATCTGGGATTGAGGGAGCGCGTCGACGATGGGTCCGAGGGAGCAGATCGCTCGCTGGAATTGACTGCCGGCAAAAATTCGAACGATTGAACCTGCACCGGTTGGTCCTTTTTGAAGGGATGACAAAGATGGGAAATCAAGCGGATCATAACGGGGTAATCGAAGTGTAGCCGACCCACTCAGGCGGCGGAATCCGGCCGCTTCCCTAGCGGGCCGTGATGTGACCACCGACTCCCTTTTACTAGAATGGGGCCGCTCGTCCCCGGCGGGCTTCGGAGTCCCTTTATCGGAGATTTTCAGCGCGCGATTTGCCGTCGGACTCCACGCCGGACACCGGTTTCAGCCCTGATAGAGTTTAAATTCTACGTAATATATTCAGGCCAAGTCGTATGTAACCGGGCGGATGTATTCTCTCTTGGATTCCACGTCTCGTATTTTTTCCACCAACGCCGACCTGACCGAAATAGCGGAAGCGCGAAAGAGCGCGCGAGAAATCATATTGGAAGTGACAAGCGCCGTGCGTTCGGCAAAAGCGCAAAGCCTTATGACGTCCAATCCGGCGAAACCCCATCGCCTTCTTCTCGTGGAAGACAACGCCGACGATGTATTTCTCTTTATGCGCGCGACCAGTCACAACGGCCAAAAGTTGGACGTCGCCGTCGCTGGCAATGCCGAGGAGGCGATCCACGCGCTCAATGGAGGCATGACCAAGATGGTAGGAGGCACACTCCCGGATGTGGTGATCACGGATCTGAAAATGCCCGGCTGGACGGGAATCCACCTGGTCAGCTGGGTGCGAAGCCAACCTGAATTTCGTATGCTCCCCATCATTGTGTTGAGCTCCTCCGAAGAGCGGAAGGACGTGATCAATGCCTACGAAGCGGGTGCGACCTACTATATGGTGAAGCCGAATAACTTTCAGGGATATCGAGACCTGGTGCAGCAACTGGAAAACTATTGTTCTAATCTCTCGCAGCCGCTTCAAAGCCCTTTTGTGAAAACCCGCGGCGGTGATTCCGCCTAGATGTGTTCAGGATGTATCCAACGCAGCCCGACAGCAATGAAGACGGCTCCCAATCCTTGAAGGCGACGCGACACGTCACTTAACCTGCGTGCTGCTCACTGGGTTTCCCAATCGGTAGCAGGCCGGCTCCGTCCGGGCTTTTACGGCCCATCGCCCCGGACGGAGCCGGGCCCGCCACCCATCAATTCAAGCGAACAGAACCTTGCGCTTCCGTCCTCTTACCGAGGACAGTTTTATTTGAGAGGACCTCGTTAACTCCGCCAACAGAGGCCCAGTATCCACCGAAGTAGGACACATTTCTCGGCCCCAAAAAAAAGCGGGTGAGCCGTACAGCCCACCCGCTCTCTTCATTTAGCCGTGCGCCGATGCGAACGACAAAGTTTAGCGTTTGCCCGACTTTTTCGCCGAAGCGGATTTGGCGGCAGGCGCCTCTTCCTCTTCGTCGGACTCTTCATCACCGAGCGCCTCGTCGTTGGCGGACGATTCGGCGATTTCAGTCAGGGTGTCGTTGGCCGCTTCTTCCTGCTCGAGAATTTCCCCGAGAAGTTCCGCTGCCCGGTCATTGCCGAGGAGGGAGGCCCATTCTTGAAGACAACCGTAGGAGGCGATCTCGTAGTGTTCAACCTTTTGACAGGCCGAAATCAAAGCGGCGTTGATCGTGGGCGAGCCTTCGTTGTCGGAGGCGATTTCGTCCCCTTCTTCGAGGATGCCCACCGTCGCTTTACAGGTCTTGCCCTTGGCCTTTTCGCCGAAGGAATCGAAGACCTCTTCTAATTTGGTGATCTGCTCCTTGGTTTCTTCCAAATGATTATTCAGAGCTTCTTGCAGCTCTTGGCTGGTGGCGGCCTTGGACATTTTGGGGAGAGCTTTGGCGATCCGTTTTTCGGCATCGTACATGTCGGCTAGTTCGTCGAGGAAGAGATCTTTAAGTGTGCTCATATAAGTTTTGGAGATGAGGGTTTTGTCCACGCGAGCCGGCGAAGGCGGGGATCGAGTGAAGGTGTCTTTCATTTCCCGCGAACGAAGCCGCAGGGTGGATGCGCAGCTTAACCCTTTTAAAAAACGCCGCCATCGAAGGGTACCCCAACACCGCCATCGGGTAAAGCCAGCCGGAGAGGGCGGGCGCTCCCGGCGCACGCCCCGGGCAGTTCCCCAGGCCGCTGATCCCTCCTGCAATAATGAACGCAGCTCCGACTCCGCGGTCGATAGGCGCATGCCTGTCTCAAAAACCAAACGCGCCAAGGTGGAGTTCAGTCATATCGAGAAGCTGTATTTCCCCAGCGGTTACACCAAGGGAGAGATGATTAAGTATTATATAGCGGTCGCGCCCTATATCTTGCCGCACCTGAAGGATCGGCCGGTCACGCTGATCCGTTTTCCCAATGGGGTGAAAGGGGAAAGCTTTTACGAGAAGAATGCGCCGGAGCACCGGCCGGAGTGGGTCAAGACCTTCGCGGTGCCGCGACGCGAAAAGAACAGCTTCACCAATTATATATTGATCAACGACGCGGAGACGCTCGCGTGGTGTGCAAATCTCGGCGCGATCGAATTGCATCCTTTTCTGCATCGCGTGCCGAAGCTCGACCGGCCGACTCATATCGCCTTCGACCTCGATCCAGGCGAAGGCTCGGATATTTTTACCTGCGCGGAGGTCGCCTTTTTGCTCAAAGAAATTTTCGACAAGCTCGCACTGGAGTCGTTTCCGAAGGTATCGGGTTCAAAAGGTATCCAGATTTACCTACCGCTCAACACCGAGGTGACCTACGCCGCCACCAGCGCGTTCGCAAAAACGGTGGCCGAGCTCCTCACTCAGCAGCATCCGAAGTTGGTCGTCAGCCAAATGGCCAAGGCCCTGCGCAAAGGGCGGGTGATGATCGACTGGAGTCAGAACTCGGAATCGAAGACCACGGTGTGTGTTTATTCGATGCGGGGGAAACACGATGAACCTTTCATTTCCATGCCGATCACTTGGGCGGAATTGAAAAACGCGCAGAAAAAGAAAAATCGCGACGTGCTGTTTTTCAGTCCGGACGAGGCGCTCGCGCGCTTGAAAAAGAAAGGCGATCTCTTTGCTCCGCTCCTAAAGCTGAAACAGCGCCTGCCGAAAGAATTTCTTCAACTGACCAAGCCGTCGAAGTCAGCGAAGTGGACCGCACCCGCTGAAACGACAGAGCCCGCGGACGCCGAATCGGCCGGTCCCACGCGCAGTGAAACCATCAAGGCCGCAAAGCCGCCGAAGGCTGGCGCCGCCCGGGGCGCGCTGAAACGTTACGCGGAGAAACGCGACTTCACCAAAACCCGCGAACCCGGTCCCGCCGGCACTGCCTCCTCGTCTTCCGCCGCGGAGATTCGCCGCTTTGTCATCCAGAAACACGACGCGACGCGGCTTCACTACGATTTTCGCCTCGAGATGAATGGCACCTTGAAGTCGTGGGCGGTGCCGAAAGGCGTGCCCTATGAGTTGGGCGTGAAGCGCGCCGCCTTCGAGGTCGAAGATCATCCGCTCGACTATATGGAATTTGAAGGCACGATTCCGAAAGGCCAATACGGCGGTGGGACGGTGATGGTATGGGACATCGGCACCTACGAGCTGCTCGGGGGAAATTTGGGCAAAGGAGATTTAAAGCTCCGGCTCCACGGCAAAAAACTCGAAGGCGAATGGCACATTTTTCGGATCAAAAGCGAAGAGGATAAACCGGTCTGGCTGATCGTAAAGGGCGGCGAGCCGATGGAGCCTCTTAGCCCGAAGGAGGAAGACAGTTCGGTGCTCACCGGCCGCTCCATGGCCCAGATCGCGAGCGATAACGACGCGCAGTGGCAGAGCAATCGCCAGGAGCCGTCCCATTCCGGACGCCGTCGTCGTCGTAGTCTGGCTGCAACTACATAAACAAGACAATCTGCCCCGCTGCGCAGGGGCGATCAAGGCGGCTCACCGGGGACGGTTCGCCCTACCGCACCTGTGCCTTCGCCCCACCCGATATACTAGAGCGATGTAAAGGTGGCGCGACCCGTCCCGGGGGCGCGATTTGGACGTGAGCAACGCGACGAAATTTGAGCTCACCCTCTGGTTTACCCCTGTATTCAGATTTTGATGGAGGCGAATAGATCTTTACGCCTTCATCTCACGCAGAGGCTATCGGTTTATTTTAAACTCTATAGACACTCGCGTCTGAAGGCTTGACCGCGTCGAGTTTCCCTCTTCGCGCCTTAGAGATCTTTGCCCATCATTTGGGCGAACTCCATGAACTCCCATCCGTTCTTTTTCCAGAAGCGGCGTCCACGTGGGTTGTCGGTCGCCACGAAGACCAGCACGCGTTTGAGTTTCTGAGCTTTTAATCCCTCCAGACTCCGCAAAACCAGGGCGCTGCCTAAACCCGCGCCGCGGTGTTTTGGAGCAATGGCCAAATGATAAATAAAACCGCGGCGCCCGTCGCTTCCGGCCAAGACCGCGCCGATCAGCTCGTTCCCGTTCACCATCACTTGGCTGGCCAGAGGATTTCGCTGGAGATACGCGGCGAGCTCCGCGGGGTGGTCGCCTTCCGAGATTTCGACTCCCGCAGTTTTTTTCCAGAGTCGAAGGGCGGCGGGGATATCCGAGGCCATCATCGGCCGAATGATCGGGGCAGGACCGTTTGTGTGGCCACCGGTGCTCATGGGGAGGAGAAAAACAGAATGGCGGCTAATTCCAATTTGCTTTCAAGATGAGACTAATTCCGTCGGTGAATTGGCGGTACATCCCTTCTGTTCAAATTGTAGCCGGGGGCGCCGACCCCGGGGGTTCGAGATCGACGAGCCGAATACACCGGGGTCGGCGCCCCATAAGCATTCACCTAAGGGCATAGCCTTTGTAGCCTACTGCCCTTTCTCTCGACTGGTTTTTAGAGGAAACGGTGAGACTGGATCGAGCTGCGGTCCGAAGCGCCAACGGCGCGTCCTAAGCTAGCCCAGGGTGAGGCCCTGGGTATTTGGAGGTTAAATACAGAAGCCCTGAAAGGGTATCCTATGGGTGGGCGCCGACCCCGGGGTTCGAGATCGACGAACCGAATACACCGGGGTCGGCGCCCCCGGCTACAAAGGACATCACCTGGTCTTGAAACCAACTTGGAATAAGATCGAGTCAGCCGCACTCCAGGCATCGTGTAGTTGAGAAGTAACGACAAATTGAAACCTTCATACCGCCGGGGTCGCGGCCCCGAGCTGGCTCTCGATCGACCGCGAGGTTGCTGTATTCATTTTTTGGGTTCTGCCACGTCCAAGTCGAAGACACCGGTCACCACCTGTCCCTGGGTTTTGGTCTGAACCCAGAGCCGGTATTTTCCGCCGACGGGAAATTCGTAGGGAAACGAGACCGTTGTGGCGGTCTCGCTCATAGCGTGCATGTGATGGTGATCCATCGGCGCCGCGGTGGCGGCGGGGTCTCTCGCTTGGTTTTCGAAGTAGTGCTGAGAGGCCATCGAGATCGTGCCCACGGGATGCAAGTGGGCAAAAACCGAGCCGTCCGACCGCCGGACGGCAGCGTGTCCGAGCATGCCCATGTAGGGATCGAGTTGGACGGGTTTTCCGCTGGCATCGTCGACTTCGAATTGGAGGGAAACCGCTTCTCCGGCGCGCGGTGTGGTCGCGTTGAGCGCTTTAACCGTCCACGCAGGAGACGCTGCCGAGGGCGTGGATGGACGAATAAACCAGGAGTCGTCCGGATCGGCTGCGAGGCCGGCGGCGGCGCCGCTGGCGATGCCTTCCGGCAACGGAGGGAGGTCGACCTGAGTCGTCAGAGTGGAAGCAAAGCCGTCTTCGAAAGTTACGTCACCATAAAGGCGATACGTGCCGGCTGGCAGTGGCGGCACAGGCAAATCGAAGTCGCGGGCAGAGATTCGGATAGGATGGACGTGGGCAAACGCGTCGAGTTGTGGTTCCCGAATAAGGAAAAGGTGCATCAGCTTCCCGTGATCGGCGAGGAGCGGAGGTGGTTCGGCTCGCGGATCTCGCGGGTCTGGCGCGAGGGAGAGGCGGAGCAAGCGCTGACCGGCTTCAAGTCTCGGCTGGGCGGCCATCGGAAGAGGGCGGTACATTTGGTTGGTCCGGTACCAACGGTCTTCTTGATCCCACCAGCCTTTGCCCCACCGGAGGCCGAAGCCAAAAACGACGATCGCGATGCTGGCGGCGATCAGGGTGCGGCGTTTCCCTGGAGGAGGAGCGACTCCGGGCGGGAGCGTGCTCTCGCGCGCGCCCACCACGACCAGCGAGACGGCGCTCGAGAAGAGCAGAGCTCCGAGAAAACCCAAGGTCACCTCCAGGCCGGTCGACATGGTGGGCTGACGGACGGCGATTGCGGCCACCGGCACAATCACGCGACCCTGTCCGTCTTTTCCGGATACGTCCACGTGCACACTGTAGGACCCCTTGGTCATCAACCAAAGTTCGGCGTGGCGCAGACCGTTGTCCCCGCGAACGGGGAGCGCCTCGTCCGGCGGCGGTGAGCCTTTAAGACCGAGGCCGGCGGCCACCGGCAGCACGGTGACTCGCGCGTCCGGAGGGGGAGAATTGATAAAGCGAAGGTCGATCTCGGCTCGGCCGGGAATCACGGTGGGCGGACGAATGATGACGCGCACGGGATAAGGTCCCGCGGTCCCCTCGTAAATCACGGTGGAGCTCCCGATGTGGGCAAAGACGATGGCCGGTGCGAGCAGGCCGCAGAGAAGCCAGAAAAGACGGAAAGAAAATTTCATCGTTGAACCCGAACCATCCAATTTCCCCACCAGAGTCCGAGGCGTGCGGAGAGCAGGGCCGCGACGCTATAATAGATAAATTTCCCCGCGGTCAGCGCGTCGATGGGCAGCCAGAACATGGAATGTCCGTTGATCCCGCGGGAGGAGTAGGAAAAGTAACGACCGCCGGCGAAGAAGGCATTGTTCGCCGCGGGGGTGAGGAGAAATTCCGAGAAGAACCACTGCGCCGGGAGGAAAAGAGCCAAAAACACCAGGGCCATGACTCCCACCAGTAACCAATCCAAGGATACACGTTGACCGAATCCTCCCCGCTGTTTGATCGCGTCGATCGCGAGGGCGGGCAGGAGAAGGAGAAGCGGAAAACTGTGCGGCACCATATGAGTGACCGGATTATAAATGGGCCCCAACTTGGGCGAAGCGGCGAAGAGCGGCAGAACCCAGACCATCGCTCCGGCCAAGGCCAAATAGGCCAGGGCGGCGTACGTGGCGGCCCATTTGAGTTTGGAACCGCGGGCGATGCCCACCAGGATGCAGGGATAAACGCAGGCGGAGACGAAGTAAAACGTCGCGCCATGCTGACGGTTGGGCACGCTCTCGCTCAGAAACAATTCGGCGAACATCCCGAGCATCACCCCGCCGACGTAAACAAACATCCCTTTGGACCAGGCCAATTTTAGGCCGGTCCATTGACTTTGCCCGCGGAGGACGAGGAGAAGTGCCCCGGATACGATGGAGAACATGCCCGTGAACAGAACGACGTGGGGAGGGCTGATGATTTTGACGTCCAGTCCGTAAGCGTTGTGCCACCAGTCATCGAAGGGCGCCGAGGTGATCATCGCGACCGCTCCCCAAATCACGACCCACGCGCCCAACGGGGCTCGGCCGCCCCAGAGGTTAACACTGCTGGCGCGGATGTCGTGGCTGGAGAAATACGTCGTCTTGATCGCAAGCCACCCGCAGAGAATGCCGCCAACCGTGCCGCCGAGATAGATCGCCAGATGGGCGGGGGTCCAAAACGTGTCGCGCCCGATCGTCATGTGCCAGGAGATGTCCCAGATCAATCCGAGATAGATCGAAGTCGCCCCGAGGACCACGATCAGCGCGGTGTAGAATTCTTCCGCCTGATGAGCACGAGGCGCGACCACCGCGTCCGTGGGACGGATGGGCGAAGAAAGGGTCGAAGGAGCGACGTTCATTCGCAGTGTGGTTTTTTGGTTAAGAGTGAGGCGCCGCGCTCGTGCGGCAGGGAACGTCGGTGTGATATAAAATCTTCCCATGCGTATCCACAAACTGGAGATGCGCGGAATCGGCGGTCAGCTGAGCGGCGAGAAAACCCGACGTGTCGCCAAAAGAAAATACGGTCTGTGGCCCTTTACCGGTGCCTCGCACCTCCGAGCCCGCGCCCGAAACGAAATAATGAACCGATCCCTCATCGCGCAAATATTGGAGGTCGTGCTCGTGGCCGCTGATATAGAGCTGCACGCCGTATTTCTCGAGCAACGGCTTGAGTCGCACGACCAGTTCCTTCGTGTTACCGTGTTTGGTGCCGGCGGAGTAGACCGGATGATGACCAAAAACGATTTTCCACTGGGCGGTGGAGGCGGTGAGTTGTTTTTCCAACCAAGCGAGTTGCTCATCGGGATTTTGGGTGGCCACGTCGCCATATTTTTCCGGAGTGGCCCGGTAGGCTGCGACGAAGGGCGAGGTGTCGATGGCGAAGAACTGCGCGGTGGCGTGGTCATCGACCTTTTCGGTCCAAGTATAATAACGCGCGGGCATATGCCAGCGCGCACTGGTTTTACTATAGTCGATCTGGGCTTGGACGCTGGTATGATAATCGTGATTGCCAGGTACGACGTACCAGGGGGTCTGGAGCGACCGCGCAGTATAGATATCCTCGAAGGAGGTGTGCCACTGGGAATCCGTGACGGTTTTCACTCCGTCGTCATAAAAATTATCGCCCAGCGCGAGGACGAGTTGACTGTGGATCGTGTCGGCCGTCTGACCGAGTTGTACCGCATTTTCCCGCTGGCCGTTTTTTCCGTCGCGGCCCCAATCGCCGAGAGCGACGAAGGCGAGGTCGGCGCGGAGCGAAGGACCAAGGAGGATGAAGGCGAAAAGAGGAAGGAGTCGTTTCATAGGAAGAAGACGCATCCCTGCGGCCCTGCGTCGACTCCTGTTTGCTCCGCCCGAACCGTCTCTTCAACCTTTCTCGCCGGCCGGGTGGGGGACGTTTCACACTCGTCACCCAAGGGGCCAAACGCGAATGGCACTCAGTTAACTCGACTCTGCTGGAGTTGTTTTCGCTGTAGGCGGGGTGCCCTCACCCCGCGACGGCGAAGCCGCCTCCGAGGAGCGACGTCTTTGCGGGGTGAGGGCACCCCGCCTACACCCATTATCGAGACAACGCTCGGTCGACCCTGCTGCCGCAGGCCAGGGTCGACTGTATTCGATTTCTGAGGCGACCGCCCCAGCGGCGGTTATGAATGGCTGGACGGCAGTATTCGGCCGGCGAAGCTGAAGGTGGCTCCGCCGCTGACCTCGATTTTGTCGACGTTGGGGCCACCGTTCGACGTCGTCGCAGTGGCGCGAAGCGTATTAACGCCAGCCTTCAGATTAACCGTGATCGTCGTGGTGGTCCAGTTCGTCCAAGCGCCGGTGCCGTTGAAGGCCACGTTGCTCATCACCGTGGTGCCGTTGACCGCGATGGACATCGGCCGATTGGTCGTAGTGCCATTGGCAAAACGGAAGGTGACGGTGGCCGGTCCAGCCGCGCTGGCCGTCACGGTCCACTGTATGTAACTGCCGGATACATTCGTATAGTCGACGAAGCCGGTTCCGGTGTAGCCGGTGTGATTGGTGAAGACCCCGGCTTTGGACAAGGTGGCGTTCTCCGCCTGGTAGACCGTTGTTCCGGAGGAGCCGCCCGAGGACGATCCCGACGAGGAAGAACTGCTCGAGGAGGAGGAGCTACTCGACGACGAGGAACTCGAGCTGCTGGAGGACGAGGAACTCGAGCTGGACGACGAGCTCGAACCGCTGCTGGAGCTCGAAGAGGAACTCGATGAAGAGGACGAGCTGGATGAAGAACTGGAAGAGGAAGAACTCGACGAGGACGAGCCGGAGGGAATGACCGGTGTCCAATTGAGCCAGAGACTCGGACTGCTCGCACTGGTCACCCGAAAATCGCCCGCTGGGAGCTGAATGCCATTGTACGCGACGCTGGCGGTTCCAGCGAGATTGGTGTTGCCGAACTCCTCGTCGCGATTGGCCAGATCTCTCCAGCCGGTCACGTGCGCGTCGATTCGAGAGTTGATATAAGCGACATTGGCGTCGGTGAAACCGAGAGTTTGGCCAAGATAAGTCCCGTCGATCGAGGGATTCAATCGGGTCAACTGGCATTTATAAAACGACATTCCGTTCACTCCCGCGGGCGTGCGCGCCTGGGTGTAGGCGTGCCCGCTTTCGAGCATGAGCAGTTCGCAATTGTCGAAAAACACCGTGCCGCCGCCCCAGATGAAATCGATGCCGCCTTGGATCTTGCTGTCCTTGATATAACATTGCGACCCAGTGTTCGCCATGAAGGTGTCCTGGTAACTATGAAGATCGGCGTTGAAGAAGATGAAGTGTTTCGCGTTCGTTGCCACGTGGATCGCCTCCGCCTGATGCCCGCCCGCGGGCGTGAGGTTGGTGACGGTCAGGTTTTGCAGCGTGATATCGTTGGCATTGATCTTGAAGGCCATCCGGTTCGCCGATCCGGAATTCATGGTTTCGTTATTCCGATGGTTGATCACCGTCTGTAACCGGTTTTCCCCTACAATATTGAGATTGTGCTTTCCGTTGACGTAAACCAGCTCCAGGTAGTTGCCGTTGCGGACATTCAGGGTGCGCGGGGTGGTGTTGCCCGCGGGAAGGAAGTCGAGCGCGCCTTGCAAGGTCGCGAAGTCGCCGCTGCCGTCGGCCGCGATGGTGTAGGACGTGGCGCTGGCGCTCGGCGCGGTGGATTTGGTGGTGAAGCGCCAAGCGGTTGTGCTGGTCAGCGAAAAAGCCGCGCCTCCACTGTCGGTCAAGGCTCCGCTGCTGATCGTGACATAATAGGTTTTATTATAAGTGAGTTTGCCGTTGTGGGGCAGAATAACGGCCGTGTTGCCTGAAATCACCACGGGGAACGTATTCAGCGTCTGGCCGGCAATGCTTCGCGGCTGCCAGCCGTTGGTGGTGTTCGCGCTCAGGTCAATCGTATCGACCGGTGAGCCGCTGTTCGAGGCGTCAAAGATCGTGATTTGACCGGCGTTGTGGAGAACGGGGGCGGTGGTGAACGTAATCTTGAGGGAAGTATCCGGGCAAACGCCCGCGGAGTCGGCGGCGGGCGAAAGCGAAGACGGCGTCAGTGCGGCGAAACTGGATACACTGTCCACGCCACCAAGGGTCAGGGCGCAGACGCAGGCGGGAAGAAACGTTCGGGGTGAAAGACAGTTTATCATAAAATAATTTTCTCTACAGCGTTTTAATAGGAGCTGGGGACGGAGAAAAAATCAGGAGCAGTAGCGTGATTTCCAAACGGCGGAGAGGAAGAGCGGCTGACCCGATATGCTGGAGGGGTGGGCTCCGTCCGGGCTGATGGGAGGTTAAAGCCCGGACGGAGCCGGGCCTTCCACAAGATCGATTCTGGCGAACAATTTATCCATTCGGTAAAGGGCGTAGGGTATTCTTCATACCACTACGCCCTCGAATCGAGCCCGGGGCGTCGCGCGCGACGAAGCCGGGCTGGGGCAGAGCAGAGACCGGTAGTTAGTTAACAGTTACGACCGCGTCGTCGCTGATCACAGAGGCGGTTCCAGACTTCACCGTATTGGTGATTTTAACCGTGTATACGCCTGCGCTGCTCGCTTGGACATTATTCAAGGTCAGGCTCGCGCTGGTCGCGCCGGAGATGGCATTGCCGTTCTTCAGCCACTGGTAGCTCTGGGGCGTGCTGCTGACCGAAGTCACGCTCAGGGTCACGTTCGTTCCGGCCTTGACCGTCTGGCTCAGGGGCTCGGCGGTGATCACAGGACTGACGTCGTAGAGACTCGTGCTGCCAGTGTTGAGGAGAACGGAACTGCCGTTCACGAATTGGATATCGCGAGCGTGATTGATGACCAGCGCCTTGGTCGTGCCGCTGATTTTTACGTTATCGAAAAGCACCGGTCCGATCGGAGCTTCGGGCAGTCCGTAGATATCGCCGATGCCCTTGCTCGGGCTGGTGGCGGTGCCGTTGATATTACGCAGAATGATATTTTGCCACTGCGGCGTCAGGCTGGTGCTGGTGAGTGGCTTTCCTGCGTCACTCGACGGATCGCTCGGCAGGCTATCGTAATAACTGCTGATATAGATAGGCGCTTTGGTGATGCCGCTGAAGGTGATGTGATCGAAGAGGACGTTCTTGACCAGACCGCCTTCACCCCGCTGTGCCTTCAAACGAACGACGTAAGCCGTGCCGGTGAAGGAGCAGTTGGTTACCCGATAGCCGTCGATCCCGACATTGGTTTGAGCGCCAACCGAAACACCGTGACCGGTGCCGAGCGTGCAATTGTTCACCAGGATGTCGGAGCAGGCGGCGCTCTCGGCTTTCAGCACAATATTATCGTCACCCACCGAGATGTGGCAGTTTTGAATGATATAGTGATTGCCGGAAGGATCGATGCCGTCGGTGTTGGGCGAGGAGCTCGGCGCAGAGATGGTGATATTATCCATCGTGACATTATCCGTGCCCAAGGTCATGAGGTGCATCTTCGCGCTGTTTTGCAGGGTGATGTTTTTCACCAAGGCAGTCGCGGTGCGATCGATGTGAATCATCTTCGGGCGCGTGCTGAGCGACCACCAAGCCGGGCCATTACCGTCAATCGTCCCCGGTCCGACAATGGCGACGTCGTGAACGGACACGCCGGTGAGAAAATTCCCCGCGGTGATGAAATTGACCGTGGCGTCCCCGTAGGTCGAGGGAGGCAGCATCTGAAGGGTGGCGCCGGCATCGACCTGAAGGCGCGTGCTGCTGCCCACCGTGAGGTGGCCGGACATGTAGGGCTGAGATGCAGCGGGAATTTCTACCGTGCCGCCGCCCGCGGCCGCCGCGGCATCGAGCGCTTTTTGCAGCGCGACGGTGTTGTTCGTCGAACCATCGCCCTTCGCCCCGAAGGTAGTGACGTTGAAACTACGCGCCGGGATAATTGGTTGAGTCACCACCGTGGCGATTTCGCTCACGTCCGAACCCGCGGCATTGCTCACCACCACCGAATAAGCGCCGACGTCGGTCGCGTGCGCGCTCGCGAGGGTCAAGGTGGCCTGGGTCGCGCCGGACAGCGCGGCGCCATTTTTCTTCCATTGATAACTCAAACCGGAGCCGCTGGCCGTGACGCTCAAGGTCACTGGGCTTCCGTCCGCCACCGACTGGCTGATCGGCTGAGTGGTGATCAACGGCGCGGCACCGGCGGAGGCGCCGCTGCTGCTGCTGCTGCTCGAGGAGGAACTGCTCGACGATGAACTGGAGGAAGACGAAGACGAACTGGAACTGCTGCTACTGGACGACGAGCTCGATGACGAAGAGGAGCTGGAGCTGCTGCTGCTGCTCGAGGAAGAACTCGAAGAGCTGCTACTGGAGGAAGTCGGGAGCGAGATTTGGTCGATATTCGCGAGATCCTGCCCCGTAGTGGTAAACTGGATGGTATTGGTCGAGTTGTTACCGAGCGTCACCGTGGTGGTGAAGTCCTTCCACGTCGTCCATGAGCCGGTCGGAGGGAAAGTGATGGGAGTGGTGACGCCGTTGACCACCAAGTTTCCGGTCCGCGAGTTGGTGACGCCCAGCGCGTAGCGGATCGTCAGCGTGGTGGACGTGCCCTTTCCCGGAACGGCCTTGAAGAGGATCGATCCGCCGCTGACCGACGAATTGACGTAGCCGGAGCCGAGGAAGCCGGTGTTGGAGGACTCGACGACAGAACCGCCGGAAAGGGTGGCGTTTTCAGCTTGGAAAACAGTCTGCGCGGACGCCGATGCAGCAAAGCCCAGCGGAAGTAATCCGAGCACGGCGGCAAATAAGCCAGTGCGCGGGATGGAGGTGAACAGGCGGGTGATCATGGGGGAAAGAGGCGGGGCCAACCAAGAATTGGCCGGCGGGTGGTAACTCTGGAGAGGAAGCAAAATAGTATATATCTTAACGGCCTGCTCTGGGGAATAGAGCCGGACAGGATAAAATATGTCCGCTGAGGCGAGCGGAAACGATGCAGGGGTGAGTGGGTGAAAGGTCGCTTTAGTCCTCAGGCGGCCCGAAAACTAAAACACGTGTCCCAGTGTTCTCTATTAGGCCAGATAGGCAATCGAGAATTTCAGGATTTATGAGATTTAAACCGATTCAGAGCCGCCTACTTAAGAATCTTATAATGATAAACTTGTGTAAGGTAAAAGCCCAAATTTTTCCTTTATAAGAGCGGGCCTTACAGCCTCCCAAGCTTGTGGCCCCGCGCCTTTACTCGGCACCGTTAACTCAGTTCGATTCCGATTAGAGGCTAGCCAAGGGCATCGCCATGGTTTGTAACAGGCGCTTCCTTTTTTCGTCCGGATGAACCCTGGCTCTCTCGCCGAGCCGTTCCTCGCTCGATCGCTTTTCTGCTTCCTGCTCCTTTATGAAAAACGTCAGTCCTCGGTCCGTTTTGGTTGGTGCTCTCGCTTTTATCGCCGCGTTTTCCCTCGATCGGCCGCTTTCGGGTGCGGTCGATGTCTCGGCGGTCGAGAACATCAAACCGGCGCTTCCTTCCATTCCCACCCGGGCCTTTTCCCTCCTGGATTTCGGCGGAGTGGGAGATGGAAAAACGCTCAACAAAACCGCTTTTGCTCAAGCGATTGCCGCGGTGGAAAAAGCCGGCGGGGGGAAACTGGTGGTGCCGCGGGGGACGTTTCTGACCCTCCCTTTCACCCTCTGCTCGAATCTCGACCTCCACCTCGACGAGGGGGCGGTGATCAAAGCGCCTACGACCTTCGAAGCTCTCGGTTTGGCCGACCCGGCAACGCTTAAGTCGCAGGAGGAAGTGGCGGCCAACTACAAAACCCCCGAGCCTCTGATCAGCGGTAAACACCTGCACGATGTCGCGATCACCGGACCGGGCACAATCGACGGCAGCGGCCAGCACTGGTGGGAATGGTCCGAGCGCGCCGCGCGAGCGAAGCCGGGCCGGATCGTGTACCGTCGGCCTCACTTGATCGTCATCACCGAGTGCGATCGCCTGCAAGTGACGGACGTGACGCTGCTGAACTCGTCGATGTTCCATCTCGTTCCCAACACCGTGACCGATCTCACGATCGAGCGGATCAAAGTCCGCGCTCCTCACGATGCGCCGAACACCGACGCCATCGACCCCGGTCCTGTCACCAATGCGGTGATACGCGATTGCGACATCGATACGGGCGACGACGATGTCGCGATCAAGAATGGCGCGACCAATCTACTGATCGAAAATTGCACGATCAAGCATGGGCACGGCATTTCCATCGGCTCGGGTACCTCCGTCGGAATCCACAATATGCTGGTGCGCCATTGTACGCTGGACGGCGCTTCAAACGGGATCCGGATTAAGTCGATGCGCGGCGCCGGAGGCCCGGTGGAGAACGTACGCTACACGGATATCCAGATGAAGAATGTATCCAATGCGATCGTACTGGACATGAATTACGTGGACAATAATCGCCCTGACTTCAAAGGCGAACCAGGCAAGGTCCCCGACTTCCACTCCATTCAGATCGATCATGTGAAGAGCGTGAATTCGCTCAACGCGGGCAAAATCATCGGCCTGTCCGACAGTGCGATTCGGGACATCACTCTGAGCGAGGTGGAGATTATCGCCGAAAATAATTTCGTGATCAAAGAGGCTCGCAACATCCTGTTTGATCGCGTGACCGTGAGCATCAAAGCGGGCGTTGCCCCCGCCAAGCCGAAGAGCGTCGAGTGAGCGCCTAGAGGTGCAGGTTCCGGCCCGAAAGGCACAAGGTTAATGCGATTCTGCTGGAGTTGTTTTCGTTGTAGGCGGGGTGCCCTCACCCCCCGAAGACGTCGCTCCTCGGAGGCGGCTTCGCCGTCGCGGGGTGAGGGCACCCCGCCTACACCCAATCCCGAGACAGCGATTAACGAAAAGTTCGCGTTAATTAACCTAGTGCCATTCGGGTCTGGCCCCCGTCGTTGGACGCGTGCCGGGCTAGCGTAGAATGCCGCTGTCCGTGGGACCGCCGTGTGCGGTGAATTGGTCCCAACGGTCCGGGGAGTGGCGTTCAGCCCGTCGGGTCTGCGGTGCAGCAGATCCGACCTTGCCGTCCGGTGAGAGCGGGCGGGCTTATTTTGTAGGGGAAATTTAGAGGCATCCCCTTGGTTGTGCCGAAGTAGGAGTTACTTCATGTTTCTGCCACCGATCTCTGCCTCCCGAACTTCAGCCGAAAAGCTCTTGCTCGCCGCCAGCATCGGAGTGTTTTTCCTCGGCTGCTTGGTAATGGTGGGCTGGATACTGGGCTACTTGCCCCTCCTGCGCTTCTACGAGGCCGGCACCCCGATGGTATTTAATACGGCGCTGTGTTTTGTGGTCACGGGCATCGGGTACGCCGGTGTCGCGCGGCAGGGGCGACGAGGGCCGGCCTGGTGCGGCGCGTTTGTCCTGCTGGTGGGCGCAATCACTTTCCTCCAGTTTCCGACCGGACGGTCGTTTGGGATCGACGAATTGCTCATGGTCCAGCGGATCAACGTCAACCTTTCCGGACCAGGGAGGATGGCGCCCAATACCGCCGTTCTTTTTGTTTTCTGCGGAATCAGCCTTCTCCTTGCGGTTCTGCCGACTAAACGCGCGCGTTTGATCGCGGCCTTGGGCTCGATTATTTTTGCGGTCGGACTCCTTTCCTTCGGTGGCTATCTCACCGGTCTTCGCTCTGCCTTTAGCTGGGGTCGGTTCACCGGCATGGCGTTGCACACCACCATCGCATTTCTCGGCCTCGGCTTGGCGCAGATGGTTTGGGCGGTCGAACAGATGAAACGCGCAGGGCAGCCTAACGCGGTGTCGCTGCCGTTTTTTATGACCAGCGGTGCGACGATCGTGGTCCTTTGTGGGGTTTTCTACGTCAGCACGATCAACGAGAGAAATGCGGTCGATTGGGTCCAACACACCGGTCAAGTCCTCGAGACGCTGGAGGCAATCGAAACCCACGTTTTCGCGGCACAATCCGACGTCTATGGTTTTCTCTCGACCAAGGATCATGGGTTTCTCACCGGCTTCGGGGAGGAGCAGAAAACCGCTTTCCAGCAGATGGAGCGGATCGCCGCTTTGACCGCGGACAATCCTCGTCAACAAGCCCGGATTCCCGGCCTCCGAGAGGCTCTCCGCCACCAAATTACTTTTTTTCAAGAATCGACTACGCCGTTGATTTACCGCGACCCGGAGGCGGTGGTGCAGCGATCCGAAGAAGGACAACGCTTGACCGAGCAGCTGAATTCCAAATTGAACGAGATGAAGGCGGAGGAACTGGCGCTCCGGGTGGAGCGGGTGCGGCGCAGCGACGAATCCACCCAGCAACTACAGGGCACCATTATCTTTGGGTCCGCTCTGGTCCTGGGCTTGTTTGTCCTCGCGGTGATTTTGACCTTTAAAGCGGAGGCCAAGCAGTCCGAGGCCGAAGCCAGCCTGACGCTGATGAACCGGGATTTGGAGACGAGGGTGCAGCAGCGAACGCTCGACCTCCGTCAGGCCACCCTCGAAGCCCAGGAGATCGAGCGGCAGCTCAAGACGGTGCTTTCCCACAGCCCAATCTTTCTCTGGGGCTTGGACGCGAAGGGAGTCATCACGATGGTGGAAGGGAAAGCCTTCGAGCTTTTGGGAGTAAATGCGAAAATCCTCCTCGGCCGGTCGATGTTCGAAGTGTTTAAGGACGATCCCGTTCAAATCGACTGCGCGCGTCGGGCGCTCCAGGGAGAAACCTTTTCCGCGGAGGTGGTTTTCCGCGAGCGGTATTACCAAAACCACTACTCTTCGGTCTGTGACCTCCAGGGGAAAATGATCGGCGTGGTTGGCCTTTCGATCGATATCACCACGCGAAAGGAGGCGGAGCGCCTGGCTTTGGCGGAGGCCAGCGCGCGCGAAGCGTCGCGGCTCAAATCGGAATTCCTGGCCAACATGAGCCACGAAATTCGTACTCCGATGAACGGTGTGCTGGGCATGACCACACTGCTGATGGACACCGCCCTGACCGATGAGCAGCGCGAGATGGGCCGAGTGGTGCAACACAGCGCTGAAGCCCTTCTCGGCATTCTCAACGACATTCTGGACTTCTCCAAAATCGAGGCGGGCAAACTGAAAATCGATCCGACGGTTTTTGACCTGCGGCAATTGGTCGACGAAACCCTCGCCCTGCTCGCGCCCCGCGCGCACGAGAAAAAGCTGGAACTGCTCTGCGATTTCGATCTGCAGTTGCCTACCGGGATGAAGGGCGACTCGGGACGTATTCGACAAGTCATTACCAATCTGGTGGGCAACGCGATCAAGTTCACCTCGACGGGCGAGGTGGTGGTTACGACCCGGCGTATCTCCGTCTCGGAAGACCGGGTGGGCTTCAGGATGGAGATCAAGGACAGCGGCATCGGCATCCCGCCGGAAGTTCAACAGAATCTGTTCAAGCCGTTCGAGCAGGGCTCCCGCGGCACGCAGCGCAAATTTGGCGGCACGGGTCTGGGGCTGGCGATTTCTCGGCAGCTGGTGGAGCTGATGGTCGGGTCGATGGGCTTTGAAAGCACTCCCGGGCAGGGTTCGGTTTTTTGGTTCGAGCTCGAGCTTCCACGGGTGAGCGAGACGCAAGGAACGGTCGCGCCGTTCACGGCCGGAGGGCGCGCATTGATTGTCGACGACAACCAGACCAATCGCCGAATTCTCGAGCGGCACTTGGACAAACTCGGTTTCGCGGTTGACGCGGTTGAAACCGGCACCATCGCGCTCGCTTTGTTGGCCAATGCGCCGCGAGGCGCCTACCGTTTGGCGGTGCTCGACTGGCATATGCTCGAGATGGACGGCGTGCAGCTCGCCCGAAAAATCCGTCTCCATCCGGTTTTTTTTGATCTTCCCATCATCATGCTTTCGTCCGCCGCCGGCGACGGCGCGGAGGCAAAGGATCTCGGGGCTGCGGTCTTGGCCAAACCGGTTCGCGACTCTCAGCTCCGGCGCGCCATCGCCCAATCGCTCACCGGTTCGCCCGCTCCGGGCAATAAACCTAAATCCCCTTCCCGCATCGCCAAATCCAGCGTGGCCGTCCGCGTGCTTTTGGCCGACGACGACAGCACCAATCGACTGGTTGGGCGGATGGTCCTGGAAAACATGGGCCACACGGTCGACGTGGTGAACGATGGGGCGCAGTTGCTGGAGCGGTTGAGGCTGAACGCGTACGACCTGGTTTTCACCGATTGTCAGATGCCGGAAGTGGACGGCTACGAGGCGACCCGCCGGATCCGCGCCGGCGAGGCCGGCGAATCGAATCGCCGCATTCCCATCGTGGCGTTGACCGCCTACGCCATGCCCGAAGACCGTATCAAGTGTTTGGATGCAGGGATGGATGACTATATTTCCAAGCCGCTGCAGATGACCGAGGTTAGCGTTGTATTGGAACGAGTACTACAGGCCGGCCAGTATGCCCGTTCCTCGTTGGCCGAGTCCGACACGGCCGCTTTCGACGCGGAAGCCCTCCGGCAATTCAGCAACATGGGGGCAGAGGGCGTGAGTTTTGTGCAAAAATTAGTGGAGAGCTTCGAGCGCGAGAAACCGGTGCGGCTTGCCGCCATCGCTCGTTGCATCGAAGAGCGAGCCCAGACTTGGTTGATCCGAGAGGCCCACAGTTTGGCTGGCACCTGTGGAATTTTGGGCGGCCGCGAAGCTCGAGGCTGTGCCCTGGCGATTGAAAAAGCCGCAGTCGCGGGCGAGTGGGAGGAGATCCCCCACCGGTTCGAACAATTGAAAGCCGTGCTCGAGGTCTTCGAAGCCTCGGTCATGCGCTTCGCCGAGTCGGCCCAGACCGCCGCGTTTGCGGCCAAGGAATAGACGGAATGCGTATCGCCTCGAGGTGGGGCGACGTGTCCCGCGGCGCTCGTGCGACTCTGCCGCCCCGGTACGCGTCGCTTCACCTTGAACCGATACGACTCAGCAAAATGGGCTCAATATTACTTTGTCATGGAAAAACCACGACAAACCCGCCGTTCGGTTTCAACGTGAGGGTGAGTTTTTTGTCGCTGCTCAGATTGAGCGCGCGCTGTTCGAAGAGATGATCGGGGCCGTCGCCGTCAGTGATCAGTGTGCCGGTTCCAATCGTGTCGGCGGGGAGGGTGCTGAGGTCGAGGGTGATCGGTTTCTCCGTTGCCTCGCCGTTGATTCCGGCGACGTACCACCGGCCTTCGCCCTTACGTGCCAAGATCGCCAGCTTTCCCGGATAGCCGTCGAGGAAGCGCGTATCATCCCAAATCGATGGAACGTTGCGCATAAACGTTTTCACATAGTCGGGCATTTTCGCCATGCCCTCGGGAATTTCGGCGTAGTGCTGAATCCCCGACGTGAAGAGCACCGCGAGCGCGAGTTCGAACGCGCTGGTCGTCCGGCGCTGGATTTTCTTCCCGATCTTATCCAGGCAAACCGGCGTGAAATCCATCGGATCAAAAACATTGCGGGTAAAGGGCAACATCGCCGCGTGGGTCGGCTCCAGGTCGGCGTTTTTCTGCTCGAAGGTGATGAACTCGAAACCCCTGATCGCCTCCATTGTCATGAGATGTGGATACGTCCGTTGCCAGCCGCGCGGCAGGGTCGTGCCGTGAAAATTCACCAGGAGGCCAAAGGGGGCGGCGTCGTCCAGCAGATCGAGGTAGTAGTTGATCATCGGAGCGCCGTCGCCGCCGAAGAAGTCGACTTTCAGGCCTTTGATTCCCATCGACTTCAAGCGACCGAATTCCTCCATCCGCAGCCGATGCGAGGTCAGCTGGTTGATCGGCGTTTGAGGCGCGCCGTTCCAGTCGCCATTCGAATTGTACCAGAGGAGCAGGCCAACGTTTTTGCCCGCGGCGTATTCCGAGAGCTCCTTGATTTTGTCGTAGCCGATCTGGGTGTCCCATTGCGCGTCGATCAAGCAGTAGGCCCAGCCCATCTCGGCGGCATAGTCGACGAAGCGCTTTTGCACCTCGTAGGTGGTGTTTTTGTCGCCCAGCAGCGCCCAGCTCCAAGCCGCCTTGCCCGGCTTGATCGCCGGGTTGAGCGGGGTTTTGGCCGGATCGGCGAGGTCGGTCCCAAGGGTCGATTCGGCGATGGTCTGCAGCGGGCCGATCGCAATCAAGCGCCAGGGCAGGAGTCCAGGAATGGTGGTGGAAGGAGTGACCGGCCGCCCGGAAATCGTTTCTCGCGGATCGGGAAAACCCACCGTGTATTCACCATTTGGTGACTCATGACGCAGTCGGGTGGCGCAGTCGCCGCGGCCGAGGGCGGATTCGGAAACCAGCAACCAGGTGTCGCCGCTGTGGAAAAGCGCGGGGTAGGCCCAGCCGGCTCCGAAGGTGGACGGGGTGCCGACGGGAATTTCCTGCGCGTAGTGCTCTTCGTAGGACGGATTGGTCGATTTCCAGCCCGTCTTCGCGACCGACATCGGTTGCAACCATGCCTTGGTCTCGGGCAAGAAATGGAAGGAGCTGAGTTCCTCCTTGATCGCGCGGATTCCGCCCTCCGAGTTGGGTGGAAAAGAATACCGGAAGGCCACGCCGTCGTTCGACACTTGGAAAACCACGTTGATTTTTTGCCCTTCTGCCGTGGCCAAATGAAAAATTTTGCGGTTCCCGCGGTAGTTGATGTGGCGGCGTTTCGCGGTCAGAAGCTCGTAGTGATCCTCCACCAGGCCTTTGTCCGCTTCGTCGAGGAAGGTGAGGTGTTGAGAGAAATCCGCGTCCTCGCAGATCAGACCGAGCCGCGATTCCTGCAGCACCGCTTTGCCTTCGCGCTGCACGCGATAGACCGGCGCATGGGCGGCGTTGAGTGCGAACTCGACCTTGATTTTTCCATCGGGGCTTTCGACCACGCCGAGCGGCTTGGCCGGCGCGGAGCCGTTCGCGGGAGGCGGAGCGGAATTTGCCGCTTCGGCCGATTGCGCGGTGGTCTTGCCTTCGACATCGAGATAAACCGCAGGGGGGCGCGCATCGGCTTTGAGCACGGTGGTGTGCACGTTGCTGAAGTTCACGCCCCGCGCGTGGCGGACGTAGAGACCGTAGGCGGGCATGACCTGGCCGAACATTTTCATCTCAGGGTAAGCCGCTTCCTTCTCCGGCAGCTGCACTTTTGCGTCCGCCTCGGTGCCGCCGCCGGCGAGCTGAATCTCGATCTGGTCCAAGGTTAAATTCTCCACTGGATGCCCGGGAATGCCGTTGACCAGCACTCCGATTTGCCGGGCGCCCGTGACCCGCAGGCCGCTGATTTTCACGTCGTACAACCGGCCTGGCGGCTTTGCCTGATCGCCTGGGCGGAAGGTTTTTAAACGCGCCCCCAGCCGAACGCTGATCGGCACCGTGACGTCGTCCATCGTCAGGTCTGAAATCGCCACATCGTGCAGCTGGGATCCATCCACTGAATACAACGCGATCCCCGCCATCCCGATTTGCCGGAGCTGGCAGTCGCTGACCGCGACGTTTTCGAAATCGCCGAGCGATTCCGTGCCGAGTTTGATCCCGTTGCACTTCGTCTTGAGTTTGCAACCGGTCACGACCACGTCGCGGCAGGCGAGGGGACTGGTCGCTTTCAAGCAGATCGCGTCGTCGCCGCTTTCGATGTCGCAGCCGTTGATCCGCACCGTCTGGCAGGAGTCGATGTCGATACCGTCGTTGTTGATCAACCCCACGCTGCGAATGGTCAGGCCGTTGGCGGTCACGTTTTGGCATTGGAAAAAATGCAGCGTCCAGGCTCCCGGGCTGGTGAGGTGAACATTCCGCACCACCACGTCGTTGCAGCGGATCCAACGTATCAGAAAAGGCCTTACGGTGTATTTTTCCTGCGCGGCTTTCACCGCCTTGCCTTGGCCGTCAATCGTGCCCTCCCCCTCGATCCCCACGTGCTTGGCGCCGACCGCCACGATCAAGGCGTAGCCCAAGGGTATCCCGTCGCCCGCTACAAATGGGTCCACGTTGAGGTAGTCGGCCGCGCGGGTGCTCCCCAGCAGGACCGCGTTTTCCTCCAAGTGCAGTACCACATTGTCCTTCAGCTGCAGCGTGCCGGTGAGAAACCGTCCGGCGGGGATGTGCACCGTTCCGCCACCCTGCGCGTACGAGACATCGATCGCTTTTTGAATCGCGTCGGTGTTGAGGGTTGTTCCGTCGCCCACCGCGCCGAAATCGGAAACTATGAGCGGCTTTCCCGCCTCGCCGGCGGCGAATGCCGCCGAGCTCAGGCCGAAGGAGAGCAGGAGCGCGAGCACGCAGGTGAAAGGGACAGCACGGAGCAGGAGCGGATGTAGTGTCATAGTGGAGACAGGAGGGCGGGGCGTAACATCGAGTCCGATATCTTGAAATCGTTCCTCGGTCATCGAAAAACTTAAAATTCGCCGGACGGCGGAAGCGGCGCGAGGTTGGTGTGGCTTTATGGCTGACCCTTGCGCAAGTTAACGGCCCCCGTTTGCAGTCTTAACTTTCGCTTGTGCCTCCGCCGCGTGGCCGCCTAGCCTGGGTGGATGCGTCCGTGTGGTGTACCCCGTTCTCAGTTCAAAGAGGCGATCCGCTGTGCTTGATTCTTCCTCGGCGACGGCCCTGGACCGGGCGCATGTCTGGCACCCGTTCACTCAGATGCAGGAGTACCTTTCGCTCCCGCCTCTGGTCATCGCGTCGGGTCAAGGGGGCTGGCTGACCGACACGGAGGGGCGGAGATACCTCGATGGCAACGCCTCGATCTGGACCAACGTCCACGGCCACAACGATCCCGATCTCAACGCGGCCCTGGCGCGTCAGCTCCAGCAAGTGGCTCATTCTACCATGCTCGGTTTGGCTCACGGGCCCGGCGCGGAATTGGCGGCCGAGTTGAGCGGCTTGGCTCCGGCGGGACTGACGCGGACTTTTTTTTCCGACAACGGCTCGGGCGCGGTGGAGATCGCGCTGAAAATGTCGTTCCAATCCTGGCAATTGCAGGGGCGAGAGGAAAAACGCGAGGTGATCGGCCTGGCCGGCGCGTACCACGGGGACACCTTTGGGACCATGGCGGTGGGCGACAGTGGATTTTTCCACGATCGTTTTCGATCGTGGTGTTTTCCGGCCCGCCATTTTCCCGCGCCTCTCTGTCGCGAGGCGGCTGGGGTGATCCAGCAAGCGGATACGTCCGCCAGCTTGGGTGCTCTCCGGTCCCTGCTCGAGCACCAGGCGGATCGCACCGCCTGTCTGATTTTGGAACCATCGATCCAGGGCGCGGCGGGCATGCGGCTCCAGCCGCCCGGGTTTCTGCGCGAGGTGGCGGCCTTGTGCCGCGACCACAACGTTCACCTCATCCTGGACGAGGTTTTCGTCGGGTTTGGTCGCGCCGGTCCAATCTTGGTCTGCGCGGAGGAAAACGTGACGCCGGATTTTCTCTGCCTCGCGAAAGGCCTAACGGGCGGTTACCTTCCACTCGCCGCGACTTTGGTTCGAGAGGAAATTTATCAAGCCTTTCTGGGCGATTACGTCAGCGGCCGCGCGTTTTTCCACGGCCACACGTTCACCGGAAATCCGCTGGCCGCCGCGGTGGCGCTGGAAAACCTGCGCAAACTCCGCCCGCTGATCGCGGACGGAACCCTCGCGACTCGCGCGCTCGCCTTTGGCCAGATGCTGGTCCGTGCCTTTGCCGACAGCCCCTGGGTTTCGGATCTGCGGCAGCGCGGGCATGCCGCAGCGCTCGATCTCCAAAAAGAGAACGGCGAGCCCTTTCCTCCAAAAATCCGCGCCGGACTCCAGGTCTGTCTCCGCGCCCGGGCCCATGGGCTGCTCCTCCGGCCGCTTGGCGATGCGCTGCTCCTGGTGCCGCCGCTCTGCCTTGACCTCGCGGAATTGGAGCTGCTGGTGCAGCGCACGCGGCAGGCGATGCTCGAGGTCTTGCCCGAGATTTCTTTGGTATGAAAAAAGCGGCGACACCCTCGTGCGGGCGAACGGTGCGGCACGCCGAGTCCCGCGGCGGTGCGGATCTCCGGCCGCAGGGCGTGTCGTGGAGACGCGAATACGAACGGCCCTTCGCCGCTCGGAGTCGAATGGTTGTCGAACGGGTGATTCCATGCGCAGTATCCTGATCACCGCTACCGACACGGGTGTGGGCAAGACCCACGTCTCCGGCACCTTGGCCCGGTTTCTGGCCGCGGAGGGAGGGCGAGTGCAAATCGTGAAACTGGTCGAGACCGGCCGCGCTGTCGGACAAACCGGAGACGCGGTGGAGGCGCAACGCTTGGCCGGGACGCCGGGCATCGAGGCGATCACTGGACTGACCTTTCCCGCCGCGCTCGCTCCGCTGGCCGCCGCGGCGGAGGCAAAGCGACCATTTTCCTGGGAACAGCTGATTGCGTTCTACGACCGTTTGCCGTCCTGCGACTGGCGGATTGTCGAGGGCGCCGGCGGCATCGCCGTCCCGCTCGATCGCTCCGGGCGAGACTGGGCGGACTTCGCTCGAGCGGTTGAAATCGACGAAGTGATTTTGGTCGTGCCGGATCGTCTCGGCGCGATCAACCAAGCGCGGCTTGCGCAGGCTTACGCGACCCAGCGCGGGCTGGCGCCGCGCCTGTGGTTGAATGCGCCCGCGCCGGTCGAAGCGGCGGTGGCGGCCTCTCATCGCGAGGGGCTGAAGCAAGCGGGTCTCGCGCTTTTTGCGGTCCAGGCGTTCGGCGCGCCGCGGCCGGAAGAACCCGATGTAGTTATCAATGCACTACGTGCAGTGAACGAGGTTTCGCCGGCACCGTTGGACGCGCGAGCGTTTGTCGGTCGACGCGCTCGGGCCGCCCTGAAGGAGCGAGAAACCCAGGGACTGCGACGCGAGCTGCGCGTCTTCGCGCCCGCTCGCGAAATTCTCAATCTGGCGGATAACGACTATCTCGCTCTGGCGCGGGACCCGGCGGTTCAAGCGGCGGTCTCGACCGCCGCGCGCGATTACGGGACGTCCGCTTCGGCCTCGCCCCTCATCACCGGTTGGCAGGAACCTCAGGCTCGACTGCTGGAGGATTTGTGCGCCTGGCATGGATACGCCCACGGGATGCTCTGGAGCAGTGGATACGCGGCCAACTCCGCGGTGCTTGGGACTTTGCTGGAGAAGGGCGACCTGGTCCTGGCTGACCGTCTGATTCACCACAGCATGATCGCGGGACTGAGGCGGAGCGACGCCCGGATCAAACGTTATCCTCACCTCGATTTAAAGCGTCTGGAAGCGGACCTCGCCGCGGCAGAGGGGCGGCCGACCGCGGTCGTGACGGAAAGCGTTTTCAGCATGGACGGCGATTTTCCCGACCTGACGCAGATGGCGGCGCTGAAACAGAAGTACGGGTTTTTTTGGGTGGTGGACGAGGCCCACGCGCTGGGCTGGTATGGCCCGGGCGGCGCGGGCCTGGTTCGCGCCGCCGGCCTGGAAGATCAGGTCGACGTGCTGGTGGGAACATTGGGCAAGACCCTGGCCTCGGCCGGCGCGTATTCACTCTTCAAAGACGAAGCGATTCGCGATTTTCTCCTCAATCAGGCCGGCGAGTTTGTCTACTCCACCGGTCTGCCCCCGACCTCCGTGGCGGCCGCGCGCGCCGCGCTCGCGCGCGTGCAGGCGCTCGCGGGCGACCAGATGCTTTGGCGCGAAATGTCCCGCACCTTCCGCCAGCGCCTTCGCGAGGCGGGCTGGGAGGTGGCCGAGGGCGATTCGCCGGTGGTGCCGGTGAAAATCGGCGAAGCGGGCGCGACCCTGCAGCTGGCCGCGGCCTTGCGCGCAGCCGGGATAGTGGTGGGAGCGGTGCGCCCGCCCACGGTGCCGGACGGAACCAGCCGCCTCCGGTTTTCGCTCAAGCGCACCCTGACCCCGGCGGACATCGAACGGGTTCTGGGTGTAATGGAAAAATGGAGACACGGCGGATGAAAATCGCCTGGATCATGGGCTGGGCCACGCCGCGCGATTGGTTTGCCGCGCAGGTGGAAGTGACTTTTCCTCAGGACCAGCACCTCTTGATCGAGGCTGGTCCGGAGATGTGGGAGGAGTTGGAACGAAGCGGACCGCTCGACGCGCTGGCCGGTTATTCGCTGGGCTCGCTTCTTCTTTTGGAAAATCCCGAGCGAGCCGCACGACAGGCGGAGCGGATCGCGCTCTTTGCTCCGATCTTTGCTTTCCCGAAAGAAGCCGGCTTGGGTGGAAAAATTGCCCGTGCGCAGGTTGTTTATCTGGCCAAGTGGTTGCGCCGCGACCCGTCGGCGGCGCTGGCCGATTTTTCTCTTCGGGCTGAATTGTATTTGCCCCGTCAGTCGTTGGATGAACGGACGCAGGCGCGCTTGGAATGGGGTTTGAAACGACTGGAAACCGACCGCGTCACGCCTCCGGCGCCACGCGGTTGGCAGCTGTATGGTGGAACTGGAGACAGCCTGCTTGACGCAGAAGCGCTGAGAAAAATCGTGCCGGATCTCACGCTCGTCGAGGGCGCCACCCACCATCCGCTGCGGCTCTTGACAGCGTGGGCCGATTCCATCCGACCGGTGGTGCCTGGAGGGAACGGCCGAGCTGAACCGGAAACCCTGATCAAGTTTGACCGCGGATGAGCTCTCCCGCCGAGATCAGTTTTTCCAAGGCGGCGCGGTGTTATCGCCAGTACGCCGGAGTGCAGACCGCGATGGCCGATTGGTTGGCGGAGTGGGCGCCCGAGGAACGGTCCGGTGCAGCGCTGGAAATCGGAGCAGGCACCGGACTTCTCACCGAGCGATTGCTACCGTGGAAAGGCTCCTACGTGGCGACGGACGTGTCGCCGCAGATGTGCGCGGAGGGACGGCGGGAATTTCCCCAAGTCGAGTGGCAGACCACGAGTGCGGAAGCAGCTTTGGCCGGGCCTTGGGACTGGATCTTTAGCTCCAGCATGGCGCAGTGGTTGGAGGATCCCGCCGCCGTATTCAAAACTTGGAAACGGCATCTCAGCCCGGAAGGCCGAATCGTCGCCGGTCTGTTTGTCGCAGGCAGCTTGCCGGAGTTGAGGGCCTTGACCGCGGGTTGGGCGCCGCTGACCTGGCGCGCGCCCGCCGAATGGGAAAGGGCGCTCCATGCGGCGGGTTTGACCCTGGTGCGAAGCGAGACGGTGGAGCGCGTCTTCTGGTACCCTTCGGCCCTCGAGCTCCTCCGCAGCCTCCATCGGGTCGGCGCGTCACCGGTCCGTCGATACAATGCCGGGGAGTTAATGAAGGTGCTGGCCCGCTACGAGGCGCAGTTCCGAAAAGAGACGCAGGTGAAATCGACTTGGAAGTTTTATCGCTTCGAGGCGCGAGGGAACGCTCCTGGTTTTTGAATACCGCCGAGGCGGAAAATCTGCGTTGATGCGGGCGTTGGGTTGGGTCAACTCGTTGCGATGCATCGCTTACCCTGTCTCGTTTTTGGCGCGGCGCTGAGCGTCGCGGTCGGCGCGCAAACTCCGCTCTCGTCCGCACCGGAAAATGCTCCGGGCGCGAAAGAAAACCCCGATCACCGGTCGTATTTTCCCGCGACTTACCCGCTGCCCTATGCCCCGGCCTCGATCGACGAAATCAAGAGCGTGCTGGATCGCGTGCTTGGGTACCTCGAAACGGCCACCCCCGTTCGCATTATCGATTTGGATACAAAGCGGCCCGTGGCCGACCGGTCTGCTTTGCCTTCCAACCCGGGACTTGAGCCGACCGATTATCCGCTGACCCGCTACGAGTGGGGCGTGACTTACTCCGGCATGTTGCTCGCAGCCGAGGTGCTGGAGGAGAAACGTTATCGCGACTACGTGGAGCAACGCCTCGGCGCGATCGCGGCGGTGGCGGCACAACAGCGGAAGCGGCCGTCGCCCGCGGCCGAGTCGCGGGCGCAGCGTTTGACTGGCCTTGGGTCCTTGCTCCGACCGCGAGAGCTGGATGACGCGGGCTCGCAGTGCGCCGCGATGATCAAGGCTTCCCGCGCGCAGCTGCAGGCCGAAGCGCTGCGCCCGTGTATTGATCTTTTGATACAGTGGATTTCCGAAAAGCAGTTTCGGCTCTCCGACCAGACCCTCGCGCGAGACAATCCTTTTCCCCACACCCTGTGGCTGGATGATCTTTACATGAGCGTGCCCGCACTGGCTCAGATGGGCGCGATGACGGGGGAGCGCCGTTATTTCGACGACGCGGTGCGCCAGGTCACCCAGTTTTCCGCGCGCATGTTTGTCCGCGAAAAAGGTCTTTTCATGCACGGTTGGGGCGAGGAGATGGAACCGCACCGCGCGTTTTATTGGGCGCGGGCCAACGGTTGGGCCATCGTGGCGATGGCCGAACTCCTTTCCGTTTTGCCGGAGGATCATCCCGGACGCGGGGCGGTGTTGGAGATTTTTCGCGCGCATGCGCTCGGGTTGGCCAACTGCCAGGGAGGCACGGGGCTCTGGCATCAGTTGCTCGACCAAAACGACACTTACCTGGAAACCTCGGCGACGGCGCTCTACGTGTATGCGATCGCGCGCGGGGTAAATCGCGGATGGCTCACCGCCAATGCCTTTGGTCCGGTGCTTTCGCTCGCCTGGAATGCGGTGGCGCAGCAGGTCAACGCACAAGGCCAAGTGGAAAACGTTTGTATCGGCACCGGGATGGGTTTTGACCCCGCGTTTTATCGGTTTCGTCCCACCAGTGTCTGGGCCGCCCACGGCTTTGGCCCCGTCCTGCTGGCCGGGGCGGAGATGATCACGTTGCGCCGCGGCGTGGGGAAGTCGGCCCACATCGGAGTCGGCGGCGTGCAATTCCAACCGCAGCGCTGAGCGGCAAAGAGCGAAGGCAAACGTCAATTCCACCGCGCCGATTCTGAAAAAACGCGCGCTTCGCGCAGACTCTTTTGACGTTTGGGATTTGGCGTTTTCGGAGGAACGCTTTCGAAAGCAGGACGCCGAAGTTATCGTAACCGTTTTCCGGTTACAGACCCGTCCTTAGGGCGCCAACGGCCGTCGGTCCTTCGAGCCGGCCGAGCGCGCGGTGGCGAGCAAGCTGTCCGCGGTCCGACCGAAGTGGCGTTTGAAGGCGCGGCTGAAATCAGCGGGGTGTCGATAACCGAGTGCGTAGGCCACTGACTTGACCGAGTCGGCGTGGGGCAGCAGGTGGTTGCGGGCCTGTTCCATGCGTAGCTCTCGGACGAAGGTGCTCGGGCTCTTCCCGGTGTGCTCGTGAAACAGGCGCTTCAACGACGCATCAGAAATGTGCAGGTAGTCGCGCAGCAGATTGATCGATCGCATGTCCCCGAGGTGGTTGCGGAGAAATTCCCGGGCCAGCTCGATTCTGAAATGATGATCGACGCCGCGCGGCTCGATCCGGGCCTCGAGCAGCCAGAGGTCCAATTGCAGCCGCGCGACGCGCAGCTGGAGGGAGCCGTGTTCGCTCGATGTAGTGACCGCTTGGCGACATTGCCGGTGCAGTTCCTTCAAGCGGCGCAGCTGGTGCGGTTTCAAGGTGATTCTCACGCATTCGCCTTCTTCCGGCGTGAGCGCGGACGGAGTGGGCGGAGTGCGCCAGATCCACGTAAGCATTTCACAACTACGTCCCGGTTCGTCGCCGTGGCCCAGAGGACAATCGGGATGGGCGATGTTGACCGCCCCGGCCTGAAGCTTGAGCCGTTTTTCGCCCACGACCAAAAAAGGCGAACCTCGCAGGACCACAAAATAGTGCCAGCCCTCGCTCATCACCGGCACGAGCGGAGCATCGCCATAGCGCCGCCGGCCCCACGAGAGATAGCAGATTTCGAAGGGGGCAGGCCGATAGATTCGCAGGTCCGGACTGATTCCTTTCGGCGCGGGGTCGTTGCAAATGGCCCGCCTATAGAGGTTTGCCGTCATAGCAGGCTTGAAGCATCACGTCTGGAGCGGGGTGGGGTAGGGACGCGGGAAGCAGGGGAGCGTCGGTCTTTCTTCAGACGGCCTCCCGCAGCGCTGGCAACCTCTTTTCCTCCGTCGCAGCAGAACCGCTCATCGGAGTTTTGTGCTAACGCTTGGGACTGGAATCCTGGCTGCAGGCGCCTAGCTTCCGAGGACTATACCTCCTGCTGGTCGCCGGCTTTCTTGCATCACGTGACCCCGTGATCTTGCCTGCACCTCCATTTCCCCTTGAGAACTCGCATCACTGGTTCTGTCGCTTTGCTTTCGGCCTGTCTCGCCGCACTTTCGTGCCTCCTCTGGGCCACGTCGCTCGCCGCGTCCGTATCCAGCGAGGTATTACTGGAAGCAGGCGACGCTCGTGTTCGGCTTGACCAGGGCCATCTGGTGATCGAACGCGCGGGCGCGCCATTGGTCGAGGTGCAGTCGATCGAGTTCAATTTCAAAGCACCCAAGGCTTTGACCGTGTTGAGCAAAACGGCGGAGCGGACTGTGTTGCGGGCGACTTATCCGGCAGTGGCGAGCTACGAAGAAGGAAAGGATTTGGTCGTCGACCTCGAGGTGGCCCGGGTGACCGATGGATTCAGGTTTCACGCCAAACCGGAGTGGGCCAAGAACACCACCGTCCGCCTTCGCGATCTTGACGATCACTTCTTCGGGCTGCTCGAGCCGCTTTATCCCAACAATCGCCCGAGTCCGGATCTGCGCGGCCAGGTGGTCGAGATCGAGGCCGTGGGCGATCAGTCGCTTTATAACGAAAACTACGCCTCCATTTGGTCGGCTTTTTATCTGACCAACCGCGGTTACGCGTCGTTCTTCGACACGTTTGCGCGCGGCCGCTACCGCCTCGGACTCGGCGGAGAGACCGAACTCTTTCATCGCACGGGGACCCTGGATTGGTATCTATTTTTCGGACACGGGGGCGATGCGTTGTTGGCCGCTTATTATAATATAATTGGCGCGCCCAAATTGCCGCCCCTCTGGGCCTTGGGCCCGATTGGCTGGCGCGATGAAAACAAAGGCGGCGCGGCGGAGGTGCTCGAGGACGTCCGCCATATGACGGAGCTCCAGATTCCCTTCACCGCCTGGTGGGTTGATCGACCTTACAGCGACGGAAAGCACAGCTGGTCGAAGATGAACTTTAATCAAAAATTCGTTCGCCCCAAGGAGTGGATCGGTCGGCTGGAGCAAGAATATGATTTAAAACTGCTGACCTGGGTCGCGCCCCTCACCTTTGGCGACGCGGATTTTCCGGGGCTCTTGCCGGGTGACATGGGTTATATTGATTTGTCGAATCCCGAAGCCCTGGGCGAATTTCAACGCCGCCTCGGTGTGCAATATGCCGCGGGCGTGCGCGGGCATAAGATGGATCGAGCGGAAGAGTATTTTCCCGAGATGGATAAATGGAAGGATGGGACGGCGGACAACGAGTCGCGCAATAAATACCTTTATCTCTACGCGAAAACCATCGACGGCTTCCTACAAAAGGCCTGGGGCGAGGATCATTTTAATTTTGCCCGAGGGGCTTTTCATCGCACCCAGCCTTATCTCAGCGCAGTCTGGGGTGGGGATGCGCGCTCGAGTTGGGACGGTTTGGCGGGGAATCTAGCCAACGCGATTCGTTGTGGATTTATGGGCTTTCCGATCTGGGGAACGGATACGGGAGGAAATTTGGGTGGAAGGATCGATGAGGAATTATATGCGCGTTGGTTGGAGTGGGGCGTCTGGAACGGTCTTTTCGAGATCAAGCTGGATGATATGAATGGCCAAGGGCAGGACCGACCGCCCTGGGTTTATGGAGAAAAGCTGCAAGCTGCCTTTCGTTCCGCCTGTGAACTCCGCCTTCAGTTATTGCCTTATATCTATTCTCTGGCTCGCACGAGCAGTACGCACGGGGTGATGATGAAACCGTTGGCCTATGTTTGGCCGGACGATCCCGAGACTTACGCGGTGGGCGATGAATATCTTTTTGGCCCAACTTTTCTTGTCGCTCCGCTCACCGGTCCGGGCGGGAAACGCACGGTTTATCTCCCCGAAGGCACCTGGTATGAGTTTCACTCTCCCACGCGCCGCCATGCCGGGAAACAAAGGATCGAGACGACCAGCGCTTTTGATCAGATCCCGGTCTTTATTCGCGGTAATTCGATTTATATTACCGGCGGAGCCGTACCGGGGAACCAAGCCAAATGGAGAAAAGAATCTCCTTCGACTCTGGTCGTCCACGCCACACCCGGTGAAGTGGGGGATAAAACTGAGTTTGAATTTATTGATAGCGCGGATAAAAATCATCCCACCCCGATCAAACTTGAGCGCACCGCCGCGGAAGTGATCGTGAGTGCTTCGCCCTTGGCGCAGTCGGTCGAAGTGGAGTTGCTCAGCGAAGTCGCACCGACCGCCGTGATCCAGAGCGGCGAGGCGATTGGCGTTAAATATAATCCGGCCGACCAGCGCGCGCGGGTGACAATTCCCGCGCATCAGGCGATCGATCTTCACTGGAGCATCGCCGCTCCGGCTAAGTAGCTCCGGCCTCGATGGAGGCCGCCTTTTTTGTCCAGCCCTACCCCAGCAGTATTGAAAGCGCAGTGGAATCTTATGAAAGCGATCAGAATTACCCCCGTCCCTTCGGCCCTTTTATCTTTTGGCCTCACCCTCCTTGCTCAAGCGGCCCTGGCCGCGACCGACCCTGCCGTCCAAATCACGGTCGACTATGCAGTGGATAAAGGCGCCTCCACTCAACTCGCGAGCGGCTTCCTCCACGGCATCAGCAGCGCGGCGCCCGCGCAATATCTGATCGACGGCGTGAAAGTGACAAGTATCCGCGGCGCGGATCATCACGCCAACGAGCCCGAGCTCTTCGACCCAACCAACCATGCCCGCGTGGCCCAAACCGGGGCCAAGATCATGGTCGGCCTATATTATTATTCATCGGATCCAGCCAACACTTATTGGCCGGGCGACAATGGCGACTACGCGACGTGGCGCGGCATCGTCAAGAGTGTCTATGATGAAGCCAAGACCAAGGGCTACGAGGTGTATTCCTGGATCACCTGGAATGAACCCACGCTGCAGTGGAGAACGACGGCCCGGCCAATCGCTCATTATTTTCAAGCTCACCTCAACGCCTATCAAGTGATCAAGGCCTTGAATCCGGCGGCGAGAATTCAGGCCCCGGAAAATAATAGTTATAACGCGAGTTTTATTAAACAATTTCTCACCTTTTGCAAAGCGAACAACTGTTTGCCCGACGTGTTGAGCTGGCACGAGCTCACGTCTGGCGCCGTTCCCGATATCGAAGGCCACACCGCTGATATTAAGGCCTGGATGACGGCCAACGGAATCAAGCCCATGCCGATCGCCGTCACTGAATATGGCGGCGGGAGTTATGGTAACGCTTCGACCTATAGTAGCGGTAAGATGCTTCATTACATCGCGAGACTGGAACGTTCCGCGGCGAATGGTCTGATCTTTGGCCTGAAGTCGGAATGGGACTATATCGGAAGCGATGCGCATTTTATTGCCACTTTGGGAGACACCGCGGACAAGGGTTCGGCTACGCTACCGGCGGGCATGTGGTGGCTTTATCATGGTTATAAAGAAACCACGGGTCGTTTGCTTCAAACCGCTTCGACCAACGACGCCTTCGTCACTTCTCTCGCCGCGACCGATAGCCAGATGAAAAGATCGGTCATCTTGATCGGAAATCAGGACACTGCCACGGCGGCGACCGTGACGCTCGCGCTGAAAAACCTAAATCAGTCTCCCTTCCTCCTTAATTCCGGGCAGGTCCATCTTTGCGCGGAACTGATTTCCCCCGCGAATATTGTCTATGTTCCCCCGGTTGCGCTCGAGGGCGATTACTCCGTCAGCGGCAACGACGTCACCGTAAAGCTTCCGACCCTCGGGACCGAATATGCTTATAAAGTCACCCTGAGCGCTGCCACCCATGCGGCGACTCGCACGGTCTATGAAGCAGAATCCCTCACTCCGACCTTCACCGCTGGCCGCACCTACTACACTTTTCAGCAAACCGGCGCGAGCGGCGGTACAGCGGGGAATCTACAGTCTTCGGCGATGGGCGATTTTATCAAATACACGATCAACCTGCCGGCCGCGGGCGTTTATAATTTACGCGGTGGACTGAAATCCGAGCATAACCGCGCTATCCTGCAGTTGTATGTCAACGGTGTCGCGGTCGGTGGCCCCAAGGACGAGTTCGGACCCAATGCGTTTTATTCTTCCGATTTCGGCAATTTGTCGCTGCCAAGTGGCAATACCACGCTCGAGTTTCGGGCGGTCGGTAAGAACATGGCTTCCACGGGATATGTCATGGTTTTTGACGACTTCATTTTCCTAAAATTAAATTGATGGAATGCTTCGTCGCCACTAGTCACACCGGCGATACGTCCCCTGAAACACCCCTTTTCCCAGGGACCGTTTATTGTCGGGGGCGTACCCCACAACCCCTGCTCTATGAAAAATCTCGTCTTTGGTGACGTTTATCGTTTGGCGCCCGCGACTCTTCCGACTCGTTTGGCTTCCCTTGCTCTGTGTTTAGGCGCGTTGGTTTCGGCTCCAGCTCTCTCCGCCGCTGAAGTGTTGACTCAACACAACGACCAGTTTCGCACCGGAGCGAATCTGAGCGAGACGGCACTCAGCCCGTCGACGGTTTCGGCCTCGACCTTCGGCAAGCTGTTCAGCTACGCGGTCGACGGTTCAGTTTACGCTCAACCGCTCGTGGTACAAAACCTCGCGATCGGCGGCGGAACGCACAACGTGGTCTTCGTAGCGACGATGGAAAATTCGCTCTACGCCTTCGACGCGGATAAAAACACCACGTACTGGCATGTGAATTTTGGACCGCCGATTCCGATCACCGACATCACCGGGAATAATAATCTGAATATTCATGGCGATGTGGGTGTGCTCAGTACCCCGGTGATCGATCGCGGTTCAGGCACGCTCTACGTCCTGGCCCGGACGAAGGAGAATGGCTCCTATCATCAACGGTTGCATGCGATCAATCTCTCGACGGGGGCGGAGAAATTCTCCGGTCCGGTCGAAGTGACGACCTCGGGCTTCAATAGCAAGATGCAGAGCCAGCGTTCGGCGCTGGGTTTGGCCAACGGCAATGTCTACATGGCCTGGGCGTCCCACGAAGATTTTGGACCCTACCACGGCTATGTCATGGCCTACAACGCGACCACGTTGCAGCAGGTGGCGGCGTTTAATACCACGGCGAGCGGCAATCAAGGCGGCATCTGGCAGTCCGGACAGGGCCCCGCGATCGACTCGGCGGGCAATGTTTATTATCTGACCGGTAACGGCGATTGGAACGGCACGTCGAACTTTGGCATGAGCTTCCTCAAGCTCAGTCCTACCCTCAAAGTGCTGGACTGGTTCACCGAGGCGGATTTCGCCTCGGAAAACGCGGGCGACGACGATCTCGGCGCGGCCGGCGCGCTGCTGCTCCCTTCCGGTTCTGGGTATCCGAATACACAATACGTGATTGGCGGTGGCAAGCAGGGGCGCATTTTCGTCTTGGATAAGAACGCGGGCATGGGCCACGAGTCCGGTGGCGACGCAGGGGCGCACCAAAACTTCCAGGCCATCCAGACCTCCGCCTGCTCGCACCATATCCACGGCAGTCCGATTTATTGGAACAGCTCGACCCAGGGACAAGTGATCTATGTCTGGGGCGAGAATGATGTTGCGAAGGGATTCAAGTTCAACGGGTCCACCTTCACCACCAGCCCGTTCACCACCACCTCGGTGAAAAGCCCCAGCGTGGGTTGCGGCATGCCAGGTGCGGCGCTCTCGCTCTCCGCGAACGGCGGTTCCGGCGGCATCGTGTGGGCCAACTGTGTATTCTCCGGTGACGCGCTGCACAACACCGTGCCCGGCATTCTGCGGGCGTTCAACGCGAATAATCTTCAAGTCGAATTGTGGAACAGTCGGATGAATCAGAGCCGCGATGATATTGGAAATCTCGCGAAGTTTGTTCCCCCCACGGTGGCCAACGGCAAAGTTTATATGGCGTCGTTCTCCAATCAAGTTCACGTCTTCGGTCCGGTTTCGGGCGGCACGGGCGGGGGCGGAGCTCCGATTGCCAACGGTACCTACAGCCTGCGCAATCGCTCAACCGGTCTGATGCTGGATAATCTCGGCGCGACCACGGACGGCGCCCTGGTGGGACAGTGGAATGACAATCCCAGCCCAAATCAAAACTGGGTGCTGACCAATGTCGGCGGCGCGGTTTATACGGTGACCTGCGTGACGGGTGGAAAGCTGCTGGATTCTCTCGGTCACACCACGGACGGCTCCACCATTGGCCAATGGTCCAACAGCGGCAGCACGAACCAGCGCTGGACAATCACCAACCTGGGCGGCGGATTTTATAAACTGACCAACGTAGCGAGCGGCAAGTGCCTCGATACGGGGGGCGGCACGGCGAACGGTTCAACCATGCAGCTCTGGTTTGATAACACGAGTTTCAACCAACAATGGCAGATTGTCGCTCCTTGATCTGATCCTCACCCTCCGACGGCGCCAACTCCCGGCCCCTTCGTTATAGAATAAGTTTAATACCACCCGCCGCCGCTTTGAGGAAAGCGCCCGGCTCTGAAGATGACCGCAACGGCGACATCGGCATGATGTCGCCGTTATCGTTTACGGACGTGAAGCCAGGCAGACGCCGCTCCCCAGTATATAATTTGTCAGTCACCCCCAAACTCAATCCATGATGAAAAAGCTGATCCCTATTATACTCGCCGCGGCGTCCTTAAACTCAGGGTCTGCCCGAGCAGACGCCCCCATTTCTCTCTTCGATGGGAAAACCCTCAATGGCTGGATTGCCGCCCCGGCCAATGCCTGGACCGTTACAGATGGTGCCATCGCCATGACCGGCGCCGCTCGCGGAGTGCTGTATACAACCGGCAAATACACCCACTACCGCGTGATCTACAGTGTCCGTCAGGTTAAGGGGGTTGATCACTGGCCTTGCGTGCTGGTTTTTGGCACGACGGGCACGCCTTTACCGGACGCGCTTGCCGCCCTGCAATTTCAACTGCCGCAAGTCTACACTTGGGACTACCGCAAGGGACATAATAATGCCGGATCAGCCTTCTTCAAAACCGTGGGCCGGATTCCCGGCGTGACAAAAAGCGCCTGGGCCCGTTGCGAGATTCTCGTCGATGCGCGCAATGGCACGGCCCGCACGGCGGCGGCGCAACCGATCGGGACCAAGGCGATCGAGCTAGTGGATTTAAAAGATGCGAGCATCCCGAATCTCCCCAGCCCGTTCGCCATTCAGTCCCACAACGCCGGTCAGTTTGACGAATATAAAGATATCACCATCGAGGTTAATCCGGCGATCGACGATCTGATCACGACCAAGGATCCTTTTGTACCGATCGTGGCGCAGGCAGAGTCGGCCACGATTTCGCCGGGCGTGACCGAAGCGGTCAATGCGGGCTTCACCGGTAGTGGATACGCCAATACGAACAACGTGCTGGGCGCCTTTGTGGAGTGGACGGTGACGGTGCCGAGTGCCGGAAGCTACTCGCTTGACTTCCGTTTTGCCAATGGCGCCGCGTCCGATCGCCCCGCCGACCTCCGGATCAACGGAGCTCTGGTTCAAGCCGGCCTGTCTTTCCCCAGCACCGGGGCGTTTACGACCTGGTCGGACGTCACCGTGACCAAAATGCTGGTGGCGGGCGCCAACGTGATTCGCTTGACCGCGACCACGGCGAACGGCTGCGCCAATCTGGATAAAGTGACCTTGGCTCGATAATATATTCGCCTGAGTTCTCAGGCTGGCCAACGCGCTACCTTGCCTACCTGTCTAAAAATGGGTAGGCTTTTTTTGCTGATTTGGCCGGAGAGGAAGTTAAATCGGGAGGTTGTGGTGATTATAATGAACCGTTCAAGCGTGCTTTCTGGCTGGCTAGTTGCTCTGCTCATGTTGAGCGCAACTTCCTTTTTGAACAGATTCGTTACCGAAGTTCTTCCAGGGCGGAGGTAGGAATTTCCTCTAATGGCCCAGCAGATTTGATCCGGGCTCGAGGGTGGGGAGCGAAGGAATAAAAATGCCGATGGTAATTTTTCCCTCGGAGATCCGCTTTTAAAAATGAAAGCCCCTGCGGCGATGAACTTTTATCAAATACATTTTGGGAACTTCCCCGTGCTCTGCGGGATTAGTAGGTCACTTTTGTTGTAATAAAATGCCTCGCGCCCATGAGGGAAAAGCAAGCTGCTGTTTCTCTCGTGGACTTTTCCCCTCCTTTCCTGTTACCCCGTTTCTCCTGGTTGAGTATTTTTCTCCTATGAATGACCCTGCATCGATTGCTTCCCCCTTCTCGCGTCTCGCGAGAAGTTGTAATATGCCCGCCCGTTTGGCGGTTTTGGCTGCTGGCGTGACCGCGCTTCTGGGCTCCTCCGCAGTCCAGGCCGCCGAGGTCCTCACGCAGCACAACGACCAGTGGCGCACGGGCGCAAATCTCAGCGAAACGGCGCTGACTCCGAGCAATGTCAATGCTTCCCGCTTCGGAAAGCTCTTTAGTTATTCGGTGGACGGTCAGGTTTATGCCCAGCCTCTCGTTGTTCAGGGGCTCGCCATCGGTGGCGGCACCCACAACGTGGTGTATGTCGCGACGATGGAAAATACGCTCTACGCGTTCGACGCGGACAGAAATACCAACTACTGGCACGTCAACTTTGGTTCTCCGGTCCCGATCACCGATATCACGGGAAATAATAATCTCAATATTCACGGGAATGTCGGCGTGCTTAGCACCCCGGTGATCGATCGCGCTTCCGGCACCATCTACGTTCTGGCTCGGACGAAAGAAGGAGGCAGTTATCACCATAAACTGCACGCGATCAATCTCTCGAACGGCGCGGAGAAATTCGGCGGACCGGTCGAAGTCACGACCAATGGTTTTGACCCCAAGAAGCAGAGCCAACGCGCTGCGCTCGGCCTGATGAATGGCAATGTTTATATTTGCCACACCTCGCACGAAGACATTGGGCCGTACCACGGTTATGTCTTTGCGTACAGCGCCTCCACCTTGAAGCAAGTCGCGGTCTTCAATACGACTGCGAGCGGCAGCCAGGGCGCAATCTGGCAGGCCGGGCAGGGACCGACCTTCGATCGTACGGGCAATCTCTATGTCATGACCGGAAACGGCGACTGGAATGGCACGACGAATTTCGGTATGAGTTTCCTCAAGCTTAGTCCGACCCTGAAGGTCCTGGATTATTTCACCCCGTCCGACTTCGCCCAGCAGAACGCCTCGGACTCGGATCTGGGCTCTTCTGGTGTGCTGATTCTCCCGACCGCGGCCGGATATCCAAACACCCAATACATCGTCGGCGGGGGCAAGCAGGGTAAACTCTTCGTCCTCGATAAGTCGAACGGCCTCGGGCACGAATCGGCCGGCAACACTGGCGCGCATCAGATCTTCCAAGCGGTCCAGACGAACAGTTGCTCGCATCACATCCATGGCAGTCCGGTGTATTGGAAGAGCGACGCGCAGGGCCAAGTGGTCTACGTCTGGGGCGAAAACGACGTGGGCAAGGCTTTCAAGTTCAATGGTTCGACCTTCACCACCAGTCCTTTCACCACGACTTCGGCCAAGAGCCCGACGATCGGTTGCGGCATGCCTGGAGCGACGTTTTCGATCTCGGCCAACGGCGGCGGCAACGGTATCGCGTGGGCGAACTGTGTATTTTCAGGCGATGCCCTTCACAATACGGTGCCTGGCATCCTCCGGGCTTACGACGCGAATAATCTCGGCGTCGAACTGTGGAATAGCCGGATGAACCAGAGCCGCGATGACATCGGCAACTACGCCAAGTATAACGCGCCCACGGTGGCGAACGGGAAAGTCTATATGGCTTCCTTCTCCAACGCGGTGCATGTTTTTGGTTCGCTCTAGTCGGTAAGTATTCTTTGCCGCCGGTCTTCTGGGCCGGCGGCAATTCTTTGACTTTTCTTCTCGGCCGCGTTTTTCTTTCGGCGTGAGTTTTACCCCTCAGATGAAGCTTTTGACCGGTGTCTTGATCACCGTTCTTTCTGGCGCAAGCACGGGCTCCCTTGCCGCCCAACCCCCTTCGCCCGAGGTCTGTGTGTCCGTCCTTCCCGACGGCTCTTCGAGCAAGGCCGTTCCTTCAGCCTTGAAGTGGGACAAGCAGAAGTTGGAGCTGGATTCTCCTCTTGGGCAATCGATGGTAAGGACCTCGTATTATTTTACGAATACAAGCAAGAATCGCATCTCGCTGGTCGACCTCTTGCCGAGCTGCGGTTGCGTCACCACTGAGGTAGCAAAAATCGATTTCGATCCCGGCGAACGCGGCGAAATCAAAGTGACGCTCGATCTCGCCATGGATGACGCTCAGGGTCGTCAGGAGAGATATATCTTGGTGAAAACCAGCGAGGCTCCCGATACCCCGACGGTCCTGCGGTTGGTGGTTCACGTGCCGACCCCGGTTGAGCTTTCGAGCAATTCGCTGAGTTGGAAAATTGGCGATAAACCGGTGGCCAAGGAGATCATGGTCAACGCGGGCGAGGGGGTCGAAAAGCTGAAGCTCAGCACCGCTTTCGAAAACAACGATTTTTCCGTGCAGATCAAACCCGAGCCGACGGGCCGGAGCTACCGGGTGAGTATCACTCCTGCCAGTACAGCCGGGCTATGTTACGCGCAGGTGCAGTTAACCGCCGAGTCTGCTTCGTTTCCCCGGCCGGTGGATTATAAAATCAATCTCAACGTGAATTGAGCGAGGGTTGGGCCCGAAACGACTACAAGGGCCGGATCGATCAGGAGAGTGCTGCCAGGCAAGGGAATGGAGTGGCGAGCGCGAGGGATGCGATCTCGGCCCAGCTTAGGACCAGCGGCCGGGTATTTGTTCTTTAACTACGTGGACGCTGAATGGCGATGAGCGTGCATCCCATCTCCCGTTTCACTAAAATCGCACCCTTCTGGCCCTGGAATAATTTTAGGTAGACGGATCTACCTAAAATTGAGGTTTGTCTCTCGAAGTGGTCCCTTCCTCACTTTATTGATGCGTCTCGTCCTCACTATTTCCCCGCGCGGAGTCGAGGTTGGTCCATGGATTGCACCTGTGGAGTCCTATGATAGTGACCCTACCGGGCGCAGAATAATTAATTGTATAAGAACTGGACCTACCCCACGGGAGTGTTCAACCGGCCGGGGAATGGAGCCCTAGAAGTCAATCCTCTCACCGGGATGGGACCGTTTCGGCGTTTTATTTAAATGGGTTGTCTAAATTTTATAGATGACCGGGATGGCGATGAAAAATAATTGTATTGTGATAATGACATTGGATCCATTTTTAGCTCTCGGCGGCTGATTCTCTACCACACCTGTCGGTCGCGTCTTTGTATCGTTTAACTCCAAACCCGTAATGACCACCTCTGCCAAATCTCTCTGGGTGAGCCACGCATCCTGGCGTCACCGTCTGCTCGCTGCCTTTGCCCTCCTCGCTGCTGCGCAAGCTGGGGCTCAAGATAAATCCAGCGCATTAGAACCGAGCGGCGATGTCACAGCGCTCCCCGAATTCACCGTTTCCGATGGTCGAGCCAATCTCTACCGGGCCACGGACGCCATGTCTGCGGGCCGTGTGCGCGGTCAATTGGCCGACACCCCGGTTTCGATTTCGGTCGTGACCAAGGAATTCGTGCAAGATATCGGCGCGAATGCGATGTATGATGTAACCAAATACTTTTCCGGAATGTCCAACGGCCGCGGAGCCGGGATCGGCGGGATTGCGGATCGGCATGTGATCCGGGGTTTCGAGAACGATGGCCGCACGATTGATAATTTCGGAACGTCCTTCCAAGCCAATTTCGATCCGGCATTTTATGAACGTATCGAGGTGGTGAAAGGTCCGAATTCTATTCTGGCCCCAACCGGTACACCGGGTGGTTCAATCAATATCATCACTAAATCGCCGCAATTTAAGGCAGCGAATGCGGTGGGAGTGGAGCTCGGCAACTTCAGCGCGCAGAAAATCACCTTTGATTCCACCGGGCCGATCCAACAGCTGAGCAAGAACCTCGCTTACCGCGTGGTCGGCAGTTATCAGGACACGCGCACCTACCTTCCGGGCAAGGTCAAACAGTGGGATATCAGCCCACAATTAACCTATCAGTTCTCCGAGAACGCGAAGGTCACGATCAAATACACTAAAATCTCCTGGGCGGAACATGGAGCGACGGCTGACGCGAATTCCTGGGGTTGGGCCGTTGACCCGAGTGTTGTCAACGGATCCACGGTTCCCGCGACACCGCCGCCGGGCTTTTCTTATCGCGGCCGCAATGGTGACACGGATTGGGATCAACGCACCGATCCGGTTGATATTCTACAAAGCGAGTTCACCACCTCGTTGACGGACAAGATCAGCATGCGCCTCGCGGGAATGTTTTATTATGATCACATGGGGCAGGACACCGGTTTTCCCACCTTTGCCGGAACGGGGAATCGCTACGATCCGGCGAGTGGCCAACTGACCCCGAATTACACCTGGGCGAAGGACTCGACCGGAACGTTCGTTCCGACCTTTTCGCCTGCGTTCGATCCTACGAATATCTCGCGGATCGCCACCCTCGCTCCGGTTTGGACCCAGAATACACAAATCCAGAATGATTTGGCGGGTAACTTCAAAGCAGGCGGCGTATCGATTCAACCCTTGGCCGGCTGGTCGTATGTGCATACCGGCGTACGATCGAAAAACCTGACCGCGCCGATGGGGCCGGTTAACCTTTTCGCGCCGAATAACAATCCGCCGCACCCGGCCCTGTCGGCCTATAAGTATAATGTTTATACGCTGGCTCGGACCAGTCAGAAGCAGCTCTATTCCGCGTTGCGCACCGGGTTCTTGAACGATCGTCTCTTTATTACCGGCGGCGCCTCGCGGGTCTGGGTCAACAACACGACGACCAATCTGCTGACCTCGACCCAGAATTCGTTGCGAGGACACCACGACACTTATATGGGTGGCATGCTCGGCAAACCGATCGAGGGGGTTTCAGTTTATTATAATTATTCGAGCAACGCCAGCCCGACGAGCTTCAATAATCAGCCGCTCTGGCGCGATGGCAAAGAGCATGAGTTCGGGGCCAAGGCGGACTTTTTCCACCAACGCCTCTCGCTCACCGCGGCTCACTTCCAGATTGTACAAAGTAACTTGGTCACGCCGAATCCGGCGTTCAACACCGACCCCTTGCACAACCCGCAGAACCTGATCTCGAATCAGACGAATCATGGGATCGAGCTGGAGTTGACCGGCGGATTGACCGAGCACCTCTCGGTTATCGCCAGCTACACCAAGATGAAACTACGCGATACGTTTAACCGTCGTCCTCGCAATATTCCCGACGAGACGATGGGCGGATTGCTGAATTATCATTTCACGAATGGCGAAGTGAAAGGACTGAATGTCTTCGCGGGAGTATCCTACGTTGGCAACACCGCGGGCGAAACGCCCTCGGCGCCCGCGACTGCGCTCGGCGTGATCGAACAAGTGAGCTTTTATGTCGGCGATCGCACCGTCTACAACGTGGGTGCAGGTTATACCCTGGGACGCCTGCGTTTTAATCTCAACGTCGATAATGTGCTCAACCGCCGTTATGTTTGGCAGCCGGCCAGCCGGTTCTCGGTCAGTCCGTACCCGGGAATCAACTACCGTCTGACCACCACGATCAGCTTCTAATCGCAACTAAAGCGATGCAGCCAGGCCCGCTTCCCCGGATCGGGCCTTTGGTTTTCCCCAGTGCGGTGCTCCGTTTAACCACCACGCTGATGGAGCCTAGAGGGCGGCCCGGCCTCCAGGTCGAGAGCATTTCTTATAAAACTTGAGCGGCCAAGAGGAGGGGAGGCGTAAAGTTCTATTCACTAAAGAAAGTGCTCCGTGGAGTGCCCGGCTCCGTCCGGGCTTTAACCTCCAATCGGCCCGGACAGAGCCGGGCCCTTCATTAATCCAGTCCGCTGTTTGATCGACGCTCCTCCGGTTTAATATGGTTTGCAGAGCCGGTTCTCACCCGGCCCAAAACTCCAGCCAGAAACGACTGCCTTGGCCCAAGGTCGATTCCACGCCGCAGGAACCGCCCATCCGCTGCATCGCGCGCGCCACGATGGCGAGTCCGATGCCGGTGCCTTCGGGCATTTCCGGGCCTCCTCCTCGCTCGAAAATCCCAAAAATCTTTTGGTGGAGTTCAGGGACGATCCCGATTCCGTTGTCTTCCACCCAGACGCGCAAGCGGTGGATCGACCCGACTTCGGCTGTCGCCTTCGGTGCTTCGAAACTTCTTTGGGCATGCGTCGCTGGGTTGAACGGCGCGTTCGTGGTGGCCGCCGGGTTGGCGTGGTTCGGCGGGAGGGTCTCGGTCCGCACCACGATGCGAGGCGAGTGGTTCGCCCGGGCAAACTTGAGCGAGTTATCAAAGAGGTTCGAGAGACACTGCTGCAGGAGGGTGCGTTGGCCCCAGACTTTGCCGAGCGGGGCACAGAGGGTCAGAATGTCATTCCTCAATGAGGGAGTGAGCAGGATGATGTCGTCGATCAGTTCAGAGAGATCGAGCACGCTTAACTCGACATTTTGCATCGAGATTTTGCTGAACTTGAGGAGGTCCCGGGTGAGGTTGTCCAGTCGGTCGCTCGCTCGGAAAAGCTTGTGGATGATCTCTTGCCCGCCGGTCGGCAGCGCCGCGCCGTAGTCCTCGAGCAGCACTTCGCAATAACTCTTGAGCGCACGGATGGGCGCGCGGAGGTCATGGGCCACTGAATACGAGAAACTCTCGAGCTGGCTGATGATTTCGTGGAGACGTGCGGTCCGCTCGGCGACCTTGGCCTCCAGACTCTCGGCGTGCTCGCGTAGGCTTTGCTGCGTTTCGTAGAGCGTGTTTTCTCGCCAGGCCCGATCGAGCGCGATGGCCACGTATTTGGAAATGGTGGACAGAAACTCCACGTCGGCTGGTGGGATCACATCGCGGCCGAAGCTGGCGAAGGAAAGGGTGCCGAAGAGCTGGTTGGCGATTTGCAGGCGAAATCCGACGTAGGCGCGGCTGCCCGACGCGCGCAATCGCTCGACCCAGGGCTGCGAGGAATCCTGTATTCGATTGATCACGACAGATCGGGGTTCAGCGAGCGTGGTCGAGGCGGTCCTGCCTTCGGCCGCGTCAAAGAGCGCCGCTTCCTCCGCCGGGCTCAGCCAGCCCGCGCTCCGTGGCGCGACGGACGGGGTGGTCGAGCGGTGCAGATAACTGAAGGAACTTTCGAGCTGGAATTCCTCCGCGATTTTCGGAAAAAGCGCCGCGACATCCTTCAAGGGATCGGTCGATTCCAACAGGTGGGCCAGAGCCCAGGAATGAAGCTGCTCGCGGGCCTGTTGGCGCCGGACCATCAGGGCCTGAAATTCTCTTTGACTCACGTCTTCGATGATCGTGATCGTGCCGAGAATTTTATCTCCGAGATGAAGCGGCGCGATGCGGGCGGTTTGCCTCATTCGCGGATCGAACGTTTCGCGCAGGGTGGTCGGGAGCGGGAGCAGGTAGCGATGCAGGGCGGTCGAGAGAACGCTGACTTCGCCCGCCAACGCCCGACGAAAATGGTCGCCGAGCCGCCGTTGCTCGATGTCGGGGAAGACTTCGAAGAGCGGCAATCCAATCACCCCTTGCTCGGTCAAACCGCTGTGAGTCACCAGCCATTGGTTCCAGGTACTGATGCGCAACGTCGCATCGGTCGTGAGGATTCCGAAAGGCGCGAGTTCCTGCATCCAGGCCGACATCGCGTCCTTGGAGAGAGGGGCGGAGGTGACGGGCGTTTGAGACATCGCGGCGACGTTTAAAGCGCTTGGCGAGATTCCCACTGCTCAATCTCGAGCAGCAGGCGGTCAAGCGAGGTGATCCCCAGAATGATCACGAGGTAGCCGCTGACGTTTCCGGCGCTGAGAAAAAAACGGGTATGAATCATCAACGCGTAGCGCAGTTCCTCCTCTCCGACCGTGATGGAGTGGAGAATCGATTCCACCGCTTCAACGCGGAGCCGCGGAACGGCAAACGTGACCTGAACTTGTAACAAGTTGCCAAATACACCAAGGCAGGCGTTGAGTACGATGTTCCCGACCTCGGTGATGATTTCCCGACACGACGTATCGAGGGTTCGACCGGAGTTGGGAAGGTCGGCCAGCAGCCCGCTCAGCATCAGGGCTGCTTGCTCGTCGAGCAGGAGCAGGGCGTTCCCCGCAATCGGGCCGGAGAAGATCTGATTTACACTCGCGACTTCTCCTTGCACGACCTTGCTCAGCAGGGGCGTGATCTCGTGGATTTCGTGCATCGCCACGTGGGGCACCTCGAGGGTGATGCGGTATCCAGTAAGATCCGACAAGGCCGCCGCGGCCCTCCCGTAGCCGATGTTGATCAACTCGGTCAGCGAGTCTTGTTGGTGGCCGGTCAGTTCCATGCAAATTCTCCTTTGATCACGGCGTTCACCACCTGGGTCACGGCGGAGCGACCGAGCGGTTTATTGACGAAAGCTGCCGCTCCGGCCGCTTTGACTTGCTCGCGGGTGGAGGTTTGTATGTCCGCCGTCGCTACAATCACGCGCACCGCCGGATCGAGTTCGCGCAACTTGGCGAGAACATCGAGGCCGTACATTCCCTGCATCACCATATCGAGAAACACGAGGTCATGGCGGTGGATGAAGTATCGTTCCAGCGCTTGAGCACCGTCCGACGCCTCCTCGACGGTGTGCCCCATCTCTTCGAGAAGCGTTCGCACCATGCGTCGCGCCAAACTGGAATCGTCTACCACCAAGATTTTAAGACTCATATACGTTCTAGAATTGCGTCGGCCATACCGGTGAGGGGAATCGCTGCATCGCTCAAACCAGCTTCCACCACAGAGCGTGGCATGCCGTAGATGACGCAACTACTTTCCGCCTCGGTGATCACAGCTCCGCCTTGCGCCTTGATCCAGGCGCAACCTTGTTTTCCGTCGTCGCCCATTCCCGTCATGATCACGCCGAGGACGCGGTCGCGATAGATTTCAGCAGCCGACTGAAAAAGGACGTCGGCGGAAGGGCGGTGAATCTTTTCAATCGGCTGGACCGAAAGCTGAGCCACGACTTCGTTGCTCGAGGTGCGGCGAAAGACCAGATGCCTTCCGGCCTGAGCGAGCAAGGCGAGGCCGGGACGCAGGACGTCGCCGTCCTTCGCTTCTCTCACTTCGAGTCGGGAAATTTCGTTCAACTTCTCCGCGAAGAGCGCGGTGTAGCCGATCGGCATGTGGAGAACGATCGCGAGCGGCACCGGAAAATCTTTAGGCAACTGGGGCAAGAGGTAGCGTAAGCCCTGCGGTCCTCCGGTCGAAATTCCCACGACCACTATATCGACTTTTAATGTATGCGGAGAAAAGATACGCGGAGCCACCGGCAGCTCCGAGTCGAGCAAGTTCGCGAGCGGGGCACGCATCGCGGTTTTGACTTTTTCCACCAGTTGTTCGCGGATGCCGCGGAGCTCCTCGGTGGCGAGCGCGGTGGGCTTCTGCACCAGATCGATCGCGCCAGCCGCGAGCGCTTCGATCACTTTGTCGCCATCGTGGGGTGACGAGGTCAGGATCAAAATCGGAATCGCTCGCCGCGCCATTTGTTTTCGGACGAAGCCCACGCCGTCGAGCCGCGGCATGATCAGGTCGCAGGTCACGACATCGGGCTGGAGTTGCTCCGCCATTTCGAGCGCCTCTTCGCCGTCGCGAGCCACGCCCACGACTTCGATCAGCGGGCTGCCGGATAAAATTTCCCGCACGATTTTTCGAACGAATGCGGAGTCGTCGACCACGAGCGTGCGAATCGGCGCGGTCATGACGTTTTCCCTCCGTTGCTCGCTTGCTTCACATAGATAAACGCGTCGTCGATCTGCCGCAGCTCGAAGCGGTCGGTCAATTTTAAGAGGGACTCGGAGGCACCGACGAAAAGATTGCCGCCGGTCGGCATGTGATCGGCGAAGAACTCGACCGTGGCGCGGATTGCTTCGGGCGAAAAATAGATAAAGACATTTCGGCAAAAGATCACCGGCGACGTGGCCAGCGTGGCGATCTCTGCGGTTGAGATGAGATTGGCCCGTTGATACAAAATCGGGAGCAATCGGTCGCGCTGGAGCTGCGAGCCCTCGGCGACGTTTTCGAAATATTTCGAACGCAGGTCGGGTGGCAGAGCGCGGAAGGAACGTTCGCGGTAGATTCCGGCCCGGGCCTTGGCCAGAGCGGCCTCGCTCGCGTCGCTCGCTTGAATGGTGATCGGATGATTTCCCCAACCGGCTTCGCGCAGCGCGATCGCGATGCTGGTGGGTTCTTCTCCCGTGGCGCAGGCCGCGCTCCAGATCCGCAAGGGGCCGCTGTGGTCGCGAAACCAGGCCGGCACCACCACGTCGACCAGGGTTTGGATTTGGCCGAGCTCCCGCCAAAAATAAGTCTCCTGGACGGAAAAGGCATCCATCACCCTCAACCACTCCTCCGGCCCTTTCTCCTCGTATTTCAGGATGTAGTAATAATCCAAATACGAATGGCAGCCATGAACGACGGCCCGGTCGGCTAACTTGTCGATCATCGTGTCCAGCCGTTCGTTCTCGTAAAAAATGCCGGTGCGCTCGTGGACCAAGTCACGGAGCAGGCCGGGCACTCCGGCGGGGACGGAGATCGGAGGGACACGGACGAGGGGCGTCGACATCAACGAAGATCAGCGCCGCGCTGTTTGTTCTGCCCGGAGGTCGAGCTTTTGCGAGTCGGCCGGGGCGATTTTGTCGAGCCGGCACTGAGGTTGTGAAAGACCCGTTCCGCCATCACCGAGTGTTGCTCGTTGGCTTCGGTGATGAGCTTGATTTGTTCGGCGATATTCTGAGTCGCTCCGGTCAAATCGCGCACCGCGCGAGATTGTTCCTGGAGGGCGCGGGCCGCCTGCCCGGTTTGCACGGTCAAGTTTTCCGAGGAACTGGCGATCTGAGCCGACGCGACCGCTTGCTCGCCCATCGAGCGAGTGACGGAGCCGATAATCTTGGTCAACCGCGTCGCTTCACCGGCGATCTGATCGGTCGCGCTGACCTGCTCGGCCAGGGCGCGGGTGGTCGAGGCGGTGCCGCGGCGCATGGCGTCGACGGCTTGGACAATTTGGGTTGCGCCGCCGGCCTGCTCGCCGGTCGCTTTGCGCAGCTGGACCGCGATGCTGTTGGTGCTCTGTGCGGCTTTGACCACTTCGCGCGCGGCGCGGCCGTGCTCGCCCATCGCCTGGGCCACTTCCTTCGCCACTTTTCGCATCTGGCCGGAAGCTTGGACGATGTTGGTCGCGCCCTTGGTTTGCTCGGCCGTGGCCAGGGCAACTTGGCGGGACTGCGCGGCCGTCGTGGCGATGGCATCGACCACGTGTTTGCCCGCGAGCAACTGCTCGTCCGTCGCGCGGCTGATTTCTCCGACCAAGGCGGTGGTGTCGTTGATCCCAGCGAGAATTTTCTTCAGACCCGCCAAACCGCTCTCCGATTGGCGGCTGCTGTCTTCCGCCACGCGCGCGCCCTCGGTCGCCGCGGCGGTGGCGTCGCGGGTGACGTTCTCCAGGCCGCGCACGATCTGGGCGATATCCGCGGTCGCTTTGGCGCAGCGGTCGGCCAAGTTTCGTATTTCCTCTGCCACTACGGCAAAGCCTCGTCCGGCGTCGCCCGCGCGCGCGGCCTCGATCGAGGCGTTGAGCGAGAGCAGATTGGTGCGCTCGGCGATCACGCTGATCGTCCCGACGATCCCGGTGATCTCGCTGGTTTGCTTGTTTAAATCACGCATCACCGCGGTGGATTGAGCCATCGCGCGCGAGACCCGCCCGATGCCATCGATCGATTTCTCGATGATTTGTCCACCCTCGGTCGCATCGACCGACGCGCGGCGGGTGATCTCGTGGGCGCGTTTCACCATCTCGGCCACGGAGCGACTGGAGCGGTCCATCTGGGTCGCGCTGGTCGTGGCGTTCGTCGCCGCTTCGGTGATACGCTCGCCGTTCTGGGCCACGCTTTGAATGGAGCGGGCCATCTCCTCGATCGAGGTCGAGGTCTCTTCCACCGAGGTGGAAAGCCCTTCGGACATGGCCGCGACTTCTTCGATCGAGGCCGCCATTTCGTTCATCGACGAAAGGGTTTCCTCCGCCGCGGCGGTCAGGTCGTCGGCGTTGCGCGCCACGCCTTGGACCGAGCGACTCATCTCCTCGATCGACGCGCCGGTTTCGTTCAACGAGGCGGACAACTCCTCCGTGTCCTTGCTCACCCGTTTGATCGAGCTTGCGACCTCGGTGACGGAGGTCGCGAGTTCCTGGGCCGAGGTGGCCATTTCCTGACTTTCGGCCGTGACCTGCTTGGTCGCGGCGGAAATTTGTTTGATCGCGGCGGTGGTCTGTGTGGCTGCGGTGGATACCTGGGCCGCGTTGGCCGTGACCTGCTCGATTGAGGCGGCGATCTCGTTGATCGAGGAGACCATGCCTTCGCTGGAGTTGGAGAGCGAGTTGGCCTGATCGGCCGTCTCCTTGAGCGAACGCACCATCTCCGAGGTTTGCCGACTCAGGTCAAAGCTTTCCTTGGAAGAAGAGGGCGCGACCGCAGCGGGAGTGGGCTGGACGGGAGGCGGCGAAGCGGTGATCTTGCGAGCGGAGGAGGGAGCCGGAGGCGTCTTGAGCGCGCTGGTGGCTTGCGTTCCATTCATGGTGGGCTTGGGCATGGTGAAGGTCGTCGAATTCGAAGGGGGAACGGAAAATTATCCAGTGGGTGAATACGCTGCGGTCTCGACCGCTTTGAGCGCAGCCAGGTCGTCGAGATTCAGCACCGCGGCGACGTCGAGCAGCAGGACGAGGCGCTCGTTGACCGTGGCCACGCCTTTCACGTAGTTGCCGTCGATCCCGTGCAGCGTTTCCTGGATCGGTCGAATCGCGCTGTCCGGGATGGCGCGGAACTCGCGGGCCGAGTCGACGATGAACGCGACGCTTCGCTGCTGGATGTTGAGGAAAATCAACCGCGTGCGCGGCGTGTGAGGTTGCCGGGGGAGGCCGAAACGGACGCGCAGGTTGAGGGCGGGAATGACCTGACCGCGAGAAAAGACCACCCCGTCGACCGCCGCGGCGGTGTTGGGCACCGGCGTGACGTGGTCCAGCATGTCGATGTGTGACACGTCGCGACTGCGCAGCCCGTAAAAAGCGTCGCCGAGTTGGAAGAAGATGTAGGTTTCGGCGGCGCTCATGAGGAGAGACGGGAGCGAAGATCGGATTCGTTTTTGGCGCTCGTAGTGGAAAATCGGGGACGCGTCGCAGTCGTCATCGCAATGCCCGCGTCGAGAATCAGGACCGGGCGTCCGTCGCCCAGCTCGGTCGCACCAAAAATTCCGGGGACGCGGACGAGTGGATCCTGCATCGGCCGAACCACCACCTCGCGTTGTCCGGAAACGCGATCGACGACCAGACCGACCCAGCCGCGATCCGAATTCAAGACCAACACGGTCAGTTCCAGCGCGGACGAAGGAGCGGCGGAAAAAAGCGAATGCAGCGGCACGATCGGCAAGACCCCGTCGCGGTACGGAATGACGTCGGTCTGTTTGATCCGGCGGATCTGCGCGGCGGAGATCTGCAGGATTTCCTGGGTGAGACTCTGCGGCACCGCGCAAATTTGTTCACCGGCCGAGACGATGAAGGCCTCGATGATCGACAGGGTGAGCGGCAAGCGCAGGGTGAACTGCGTGCCTTGGCCTTTCTTGGTCTCGAGCATGAGGCTGCCGCCCAATTCGCGCACCGTGTTCTGGACCACGGCCATGCCGACGCCGCGCCCCGCCGCGCGATCTGCCTCTCGGCGGGTGGAAAAACCGGAGGTGCACAACAACTCCAGCAGCGCGGCTTCGTCGAGCACCGCGGGAAGCGGCAGACCGGCTTCGCTGGCCTTTTGCGCCACGACCGCGGGGTCGATTCCCCGGCCGTCGTCGCGGATCTGGATGACGACCGATTGCCCGACCGCGAGGGCGCGCAAGACGATGGTGGCCTCAGCCGGCTTGCCCGCGGCGAGACGTTCCTCGGGCGACTCCACCCCATGGGCGAAAGCGTTGCGCACGAGGTGAAGCAACGGCTCCTTCAGCCGCTCGACTAGGTACTTGTCGACTTCGGTTTGCTGGCCCTCCAGCACGAGCTGCACCTGTTTTCCCGTCTCTTGTATCAAGTCTCTCACGACAAACGGCAGGCGAGTGAAAATTTCCGCCACAGCGACCAGGCGCACCCGGGAAATCGCCTGCCGGAGATCGCGCAAAGAACGCGAGAGAGCGAGGTTCACCTCGTGCAAACCGCTCCGGTCCTGGCCGGGTTCGCCGATCGTGCGATGCAGCCGCTCCTCCAAACGCGAACGATGGATGACCAACTCGCCGGTGATCCGCATCAAGTCATCGAGCCGGCTCAAGTCGACCCGCACGATGTGCGAGGGCGCGATGAACAGATTTGACGCCGGCCTCGCTTCTTCGCTCGCGGGAATTTCGCTCGAAGTGGACGGCGGCGTTGCAGGCTGCTGGAGGAGCAGGCCGTCGGCCTTCCAGGTTTCCAGATCAACCGGCGGCTCGCGGAAAACCACGGCGAACTCGAAGGACATCGACCCGTTGCTCCCGATCTTCGGCGTGGCCCGCAAAATTTCACCCGCTTGGCTGAGTCGCGCGCGCACGACACTCAAGTTGATCCCTCGAGCATCGAGCTCCTTGGAGGGAAAAAAGGTGCAGAGCCAAGTCGATGGGTCTGTCGCCGGAACCGCTTGGGCCACGGGCATCGATGGCGGCGCTGGAGCGAAGACAGAAAAGGGGTCGACCGCGGGAGCAGCCGGTGGAGTCGAAGCGGCGTTCAGGGAGGCAAGTTGCTCGAGCACCGCCGTTGTATCCGGTAAAGCGTGACGTTGCCGGTGCGCGCCCACGACTAGCTCTAGGCATTGGCTGGTATCGATCAGGATTTCCAATCCCGTCTCGGTCAGGGTGCACTCGCGACGAGTCAGTTGCCGAAGGAAATCCTCGGCCGAATGAGCGAGCTGTTCGGCCGGACGGAGCGCCACCATCGCGGCGATGCCTTTGAGCGAGTGCAGACTGCGGAAAAGACTTTCAAGCGCCGAGGGATCATCAGCGCGCGCGGCGAGGGCGCGTTCGAGCCGCGTCAGCTGGGCCCGTATATTGCCCAAGTGTTCGTCGCACTCGGTATAAAAATCGTCGAGCAACTCGGCCTGCAATTCCGGCGAGAACTCGGAATTCATGAGAGAGGCACGGAATCGCGCTCCGGGTTAGAACCATTTCGAGTCTGCCAGAGTTCAAGTTGGGCCTGCAGCTGCTCGAGCCGAAGCGGCTTCACGAAATATCCGGAAACGCCGAGCGAGTCGGCTCGATTCAAATCCATCCCCTGGTCGGAGCCGCTCAGAACAGAGACTTCAAAGCGCGGGGTGAAGTTGCGGGCGACGAGCCACTCGAGGATTTCAAATCCGGTGACAACCGGAAGCTTGAGATCGAGAAAAATCAGGTCGGGGCGCCCGGTCTGACCAGCCGGTCGGTCGGAAAAAGCGTTTTTCCCCAGGTAATCGAGCGCGGCGCGTCCATCCGAAACGTGAACGTAACGACAGGCTCCGCCCCATTTTTTAAGCAGGCGAGCGAAGAAAAAGGCGTCATCATCGCAGTCTTCGACCAGGAGAATAGTGGGACAGAGCGGCGGAGAAGACATCACAAGGCGACGACTAGCGTCGCGGCACAGTGGCTCGGCCCCCCCTTGCTTAGCGAAACATTTATATTTTTTTGGAAATGACTTCGCGTGAGGTCGGCCCGAGCGGGCGGCTATAATTCACGATCAATGGGCGTCCAAAGGCGCCGAGCGACGAGAGGTTGGCCCGGGGACCAAGATCCCACCGATCTGAAAGAGGAAAGAAGACGAACGCGGTTTCGCTCCCGTCCTCCGTTTGCGGGAAGAGTATTCGGTTTGCGGTTACGGTTCGACCGCGATGACCGCTGCGCCGAGGGGGGCGAGTTCGATCTCTTTCGCCTGTTTCCCGCCGCTCAAGAGGTCGGTGCCTTGATACGAGCCGAGCGGTACCTTGACCGCTTTGTCCCCGTGGTTGAGGACGAAGAGAAAAGATTTTCCGTCGCCTTGGCGCAGGGTGACCTCGACCGGCAGGGTGACGGGCAGGACCGGTTTGATCTGAGCCTGGGCGCAGGCCCGATCGATCAGGTCAACCGTTCCCGCGAGGTCGAGTTTCGCGCCGAGATAGAAGGCGGTGCCCCGGCCAAAACGATGGACCGTGATCGCAGGATTCCCCTTGAAGAAGTCGCTTTCGTAGGTTGCGAGCGCGGTGGCTCCGTCGAGATGGAGGAGGTCGCACCAGGTTTTCACCGGGTGGCTGGTTTTGTCGTCGGTGTAGCGCACGGAGTTGGTCGGGCTGTCGCCGTAGATCGACCACTCTTCCACCCAGAGACCGAGCATCGGGCGCAACCACGCCGGATAACCGCCGAGGACCACGTGCTCGTCGGTATCCACGATGCCACTAAAGTAGGTGGTCAGCAGGGTTCCCCCGCGAGCGACGAAGTTGCTCAGGTTTTCCGCGTCGTGTTGAGAAAGCAAATACAAGGTCGGGGCGATCACCAAATCGTAGGTGGACAAATCCGCCGAAGGCGCGACGAAATCGAGCGGGATGTTTCGATCGTAGAAATAGCGGTGAAAGGGAATGATCGATTCAATATAGTTCAACTTGGCCGGTTTTGATTCGAGTTCCAGGGCCCACCAAGCATTCCAATCCATCGCGATGGCCACGCGCGCGGGCACGAGCGTGCCGGTGACGGGCGCAAGTTTTTTCAGGTCAGCGCCGAGCACTTTGACTTCGGCGAAGGTGCGGCTCTTTTCCGGCGGGGTGTGACCAACCATGCCGCTGTGGAATTTTTCCGCGCCCGCGCGCGAGGCCCGCCACTGGAAATACATCACGCCGTCCGCGCCGCGCGCGACCGCTTCGAGGCTCTGCAGGCGCATCACGCCTGGGGCCTTGGTCGCATTCAAGGTCCGCCAGTTCACCGCCGCCGTGGCCTGCTCCATCAAGACGAACGGGCGATCGGGCTTGAGCGAACGGACGAGGTCATGCCCGGCCGCGCCGCCGTCGGAGGCCGCGCCCTCCAGCGGATCGGGATAATTATCCCAGGCGGTGAAATCGAGGCCCTTGGCCCAGGTGCGATAGTCGAGCGGTTTGAAAAACGCCATGAAGTTGGTCGTGACCGGCACGTCGGGCGTGACCTCCCGGAGAATGTCGTGCTCCATTTCGCAGCAGGCGAGAAACGCGTCGCTGGTGAAGCGTTTGAAATCCAGGATCTGGGTCGGATTGTTGTGATACGGCGCGTGACGCGGAGTGAGGATCTCCTCCCAATGATAATAAACCTGGCTCCAAAACGCGGTGCCCCAGGCGGTGTTGAGAGCGTCGATCGTTTTGTATTTGTTTTCCAACCACGCGCGAAAGGCCTTTGTGCTGGCCTCGCTATGGCACTCATTCATATGGCAGGCATATTCATTATTGATATGCCACCCGGCCAGGGCCGGATGACCTTTATAATGTTCCGCCAGCTTCCGCACCAGGGCCGCGGCGAAGCGTCGATAGGTCGGGCTGGAAGGGGAGTATTGCTGACGGGCGCCCGGATAATAGGTGCGGCCGTCTGCGTCGACCGCGAGGACATCCGGGTATTTGGTCGACAGCCACGGCGGCGGCGAGGCGGTGGCGGTCGCGAGGTCGACCGAGACGCCATTCTGCGCCAGCAAGTCCATGATCCGATCGAGCCACCCAAAATCGTAGGTGGTCTCGTTCGGTTGGAGTTTGGCCCAACTGAAAATTCCGAGACTGACGAAGTTCACGCCCGCCTCGCGCATCAGTTTAACGTCTTCCTGCCAGACCTCCTCGGGCCACTGTTCTGGATTATAATCTCCACCGTAGGCGATGGCGCCCTTCAGCTTTGGAATAATTTGATAAGACGTCGGGCCGGCCTTTGTCGCCGGGGTAGACTGGGCGGCTAAAGAACTCCAGGCCGCAAGACAGCAGGCGGCACGGCAGACGAGACGAAAAAAACGACCTACCAAGAGGGAAGAAGTGAGCGAGGGTGTAAGCATGAGGATAACTCTGCGAGCACTACGCGCAAGCCGCAGAAATTCCAAGTCAGGAGATACGTTTGAATTTGAACCTGTATCCACACTTTACCCACACCATTGGGTCGCCACCAGTCCCGCCTTCACCAGGACGCCACCCGCTCCTTCAACTGTGCCCACGAGGCTGACGGGAGACGCGTCGCCGCCTCGGGCGGCTTGGCTGGAGGGCGCTCCCCGAACTCGAAAAGAAGACGAGAGAGAACGGGGAGAACCCCGGGCCATCCGCTCCCCGGATCGGGGTGAAGGGGGGCATCTCGCTCGCTGGCTGTTACCTCTGGAACCGCCTCGAACATGAGGGGCTTTTCATTTGCTCCGCGCGGGGCGTGCGTTCTGAGTAAGCGGCTGTATGTTTCGCGGGCTCGTCCTCATCGCATTGCTTTTTCTAGGTCGTTTATGGGCGGCAAACGTCTCCGACGCCAGCCGGGTGGTCGTGGGCCCAGTGCCCGAGTGGGTGCGGCCGCAGCCGACTCCGGAGTATGGGGCGAATTTGCCCGAGGGCGCGAGTCGCGGGCTTTATTATTTCCTCCTCGATCAGCAAACCCAGGTTGAAAAACAGGAATCGTATTCACGAGTCGCTTACAAAGTGACCTCTGCGGCCGGACTGCAGGGCGGTTCGCAAATTTCATTTTCCTTTGATCCGGGTTATCAGTCACTCGATCTCCACACCTTGGCGGTGGTGCGAGACGGCCAGACTCAGAACCGGCTGATTTTGGAGAAAATGCAGTTGCTCCAGCAAGAGCGCGATCTGGAACGCCATCAATACAATGGCCAATTGACCGCCCTGTTTCTCCTCGAAGATGTGCGGGTCGGAGATGTGATCGAATATAGTTTCACCCGGAAAGGGGAAAATCCGATCTTCGGTCACCACTACATGGATACGCAGCTGACCCAATGGGGCTCTCCCATCGGCCGGCAGTCGATTCGCGTGATTGCGGCCGCCGGCCACTCACTGACTTATCAGCAGCTCGGGGGAAAACCGTTGAGTCTCTCGACCCAGTCGGACGGGGGGCTGACGATTTACGAATGGCGGTTGAAGGACCGGACGGCCGCTCAATTCGAGGCCGGAGCACCGTCCTGGTACCTGCCGCTCTCGCTTTTGCAGATCACCGATTTCCAAGATTGGAAAGAGGTGGTCGATTGGGCGCGACCGCTCTACGCCCCGACACCGCTGTCCGAACCGCTTCGGGCAAAAGTTCAGGAGTTGGTTGCGGGCTTGAAGAACGATGAGGAGCGGACCGTCGCCGTCCTCGATTTCGTCCAGAATGACATTCGCTATTTGGGGATGGAACTGGGACCGCGTTCCCATGCGCCGAGCGAGCCCGATCAGGTCTTCCGGCTGCGCTACGGTGACTGCAAAGACAAAGTCCGATTGTTTTGCGCCTTGCTGAACGAGATCGGTATTTCCGCCGTCCCGGCCCTGACGCATTCCGATCGCGGCAAAAAGCTGAAGGACTGGCTTCCGACGATCGAGGCCTTCGATCACGTGATTGCCCGAGTCGATCTCGGGGCTTCTTCCTATTGGGTCGATCCGACCCTGACCGATCAGGCCGGCACGCTCGATCTGCACGCCCTGCCCGATTACGGGTGGGCTTTGCCCATCGAGGCGGGGAGCCGCACGCTTCAACGGGTGGAACATATCGGCTCATCTTTTGGAGCGTTGCATGCCCCTTCCTTGGCTTACCGTGCCTTGACCTCCGAACCCAAGCAGAGCGACGCGGCGGCCGATGCTTCGGTCGCGCGAAAAGATCAGACCGGTCACACGGAGGTGCGCGTCACCGAAACCTTCACCGTCGGTAAACCGGACATTCCCACGCAGCTGCAGGTGAAGTCCGTTTTCCGTGGTTTGGCGGCGGATGGGATGCGCGCGTACCTCCGCGCGACGCCGAGCGACGAGGTCGGCAAACACCTGCTGAATATGCGGGCCAAGCTTTACGCAAACTTGAAACTCCTCGCGGCCCCGACCTGGAAGGACGACCGCCGCCGCAACGAAGTCACCCTGGAGCACCACTACGAGGTGCCGGTGTTCTGGACCAAGACGGAGCATTCACCGGCGCTGTCCGCGGAAATTTATCCGCTCATTCTGCGCGATTATCTCGCTGCGCCCGAGACGATGGTCCGCACCGCTCCCTACGCGGTGCAATTTCCTCTCCACGTGGTGTGCGAAACAGAACTGCACTTCTGGATGCCGTGGTCCCTTAAGCCGGAGTCTCGGACTTTCAGTGATGCCGCCTTCGAAGGTCGCTATCAATCGAGCGGTGCGGGCCGCGACCTGAACGTTCGCTACGAGTTCACCACCTTGAACGATGCGGTCGAGGCCTCGCGTATGGAAGAATTCGCTACACACCTCCGCGATTTCCGGGAGCTCCTAGGCACCGTGCTCACCTTCAATCCCGAGATCGCGAAGCGGAACGCGACCTTCCGGTGGAATTGGACTTCTGTTTCGGTAGCGATCGTGTCGCTGGTGGGGTGGGGAGGACTCGGGTTCTGGATTTACCGGCGCCCCTGGGGACTGCGGCCGTTGACCATTCCCCCTCCGGCCGAATTGATCGGCCGCGGTGGGTGGTTGGTTCTCGTCGCGATCGGCACTTTCTGGCGACCGGTCAATCAGGTGTTTTTAACCTTGAGGGACCATAGCAAATTTATGGATCTGCGGCAGTGGGAGCTGTTGAACGAAAACACCCGCATCACCCTCTCCCTGGAATTGTGTGGGCAAATCGGATTGAGTGTGATCGGCATCGTCGCCGCCCTGGCCTTTCTCCGCTGCCGGCGGATCTTTCCGCTTTTATTTATAGGGAACTTGATCCTGTTGCTGGCCTTTAAAGTGATCGACTCGTTGGCGGTGGAAAATCTGATCGGCTGGACATCCCAGCGAACGACGGATTTAGGCGCCTCGCTGTTCCAGATCTTCCTCGGCTGCGCGATCTGGATTCCTTATATGCTGATTTCGCGCCGGGTTCGCGCCACGTTCAGTCCTAGTAATGAAGAAGCGAATACGCCGAGCGAACCTCCGCCCTTAATCGCGGCCTCCTAGACCTGGGGGGCGGGAAAATCGACATGCCCTCGGGTTTCGCCGAACCCGTTCCAAACCCGCGTAGAACCGGCTGGCTCTTTGCCGTTCCGCTTTCTGAGAATAGCGAGACCATGGCGCTCGATTCTACCTTGCGGGCCAAAACCAGCCGGATCCTGATTGCGGGCGGAGGGATCGGTGGATTGGCGACGGCTCTCGCGCTGCAACGCCTCGGCTTCAATCCGACCGTGTGTGAACGGGCTCCTGGTTTGAAAGAGGTCGGCGCGGGCCTGCTCCTTTCGCCCAACGGGGTGCACGCGCTCGACTGGCTCGGGCTGCGAGAAAAGGCGACGGCCCGGAGCCGGGTGATCACCGAGTGGCGCATCCTGAATCGAAGCGGTCGTTGCCTCGTACGCCTGCGGCCAACGCGCGCCAATCTGCCCGCGCTGAGCCTGCACCGCTCCGATCTGCAATTTCTCCTCGCCGAAAATGTAGTTCCAACTTCACTACGCCTTGGATGCGCCGTGCGGACGGTGGAGCAGCGCGGCGGAGAGGTCGAGGTCGTGCTCGGCAGCGGCGAAAAGCTTTCCGTCGACGCAGTGATTGGAGCGGATGGGCTGCGCTCGGCGGTGCGCGCCGCTCGTTTTGGCGAAAAGGCGCCCACCTATTCGGGCTACGTGGGTTGGCGTGGAGTGAGTCCGTGGATACCGCCGGACTATCAAGGCGAGGCGCTCAGCGAGTCCTGGGGCGAAGGAAAACGTTTCGGCATCGCCCCGATGGGCAACGGGCGTTGTTATTGGTACGCGACGGCGACCCGGCGGGAGGGCAGCTCGGAAAAAGTCGACGATCGTCACGAAGAACTCTTGCGGCTCTTTGGCCACTGGCATGCGCCGGTCTCCGCCTTGATTGAATCGACCCCGTCCCAGCAAATCGTGGTGAATGATATTTACGATCGACCGGCCCAGCACCCCTGGAGCGACCGTGCCATCACGCTTCTCGGCGATGCGGCCCATCCCATGACGCCCAATTTGGGGCAGGGCGCTTGTTTCGCGTTGGAAGACGCGTGCGTGCTTTCGACCTGTGTGGCGGCCAGCCGCGATTTCAAAACCGCCTTCGCCGCCTATGAGCGCACGCGGCGTTCGCGGGCGGACTCGGTCCAACGTCGCTCCCGCTGGCTGGGAAAAGTGATCCAGCTGGAGTCGCGGGCCGCGACGACGCTGCGCGATCTTTTGCTCCGATCGACGCCGAATGGGGTGGCTGATCTTTCGATGCGGCCGCTCTTTTCCTTCAAACTTTGACGAAGTCTCCGGCGGGTTTGGCCGCACTCCGCGCAAGGGAAGGAACGGGTTTCTTCAACAGGACCCAACCGAGGAGGAATATCGCCGCGCCGACAAACGCAGGGGCAAGGTGCGCGACGTTGGTGTATCCAATGACAAAGTGCACGCCGATGGCGGTGGAGAAGCCGGAAAGGCCAGCCAACAACATGACCTGCCGAAAACTCGGAATCGGGCGAGCGTGTAAGACCAAAAGCACTACGGTGAGACCGATCGACCAGAGACCGCCCCCGAAGCCGGCGCGGTCGTGGGCTATGATCGGGACCAAGGGATCGGAAATCCCGCAGATTTCCTGCCGCGACATCCGGATGTATTGAAGGTCCTCCGACACGAAGACCGAGGTCATCCCGACGGCCATGATCGTCATGCCCGCCGCCGCGAGTCCCGCGCCATAAAGTAAAAGGAGCAGTCGGCCGAAGTTGTACGACTTGGTTTCGCCGGCCCACGGCAAAACCTGGAAAAGGGTCTGCCATCCGCGCGGGGCTTTCAATCCCTGCCAGGCCCGGCTCATTCCGCCGACGAAAACCGGAAGAAGAAAAAGAGTGGCCACGCCGTGCCAGGTGTCGAGGTAACCATAACCCAAATACGTCAGAAAACTGCCAAACCCCGCGAGTCCGGAGACGGCCAAGGTCCACCAGGCCCAGGCCTCGCCCCGTTTGAGGGGAAATTCTATCAACCAAAGGTAGAGCAGGCCGATCGCGACGAGAGAGCCTCCGAACGCGGCCCGATCGTGGAACATGAAATTCACCAGCTCTCGATTCGCGACTTGCCCGAGCTGCTGCGCGTCCATTCCCAGGTGGGCCACGTCATGGGGAAGAAAGTGGCCGGTCAGGCAGAGAAACAAGGCGAACCCGCCCGAGCCGATCAATGCCACCCCGGACAGCGCGAGGAGAAATCGGCCGTCGCCGAGGAGTGCTTCAAGGGCGCTCGTCTGATCGTCGGACGGTGGGACTGGATCGCTCATGGCGTCTGAATTGGTTTCACTCCTTGGTCTTTCAAATACGGGTCGAGGCGCTCGGCCAGTTTCCGCCAATTGAACGACGGCACCGACGGGTAGAGGTGGTGCTCGAGGTGATAAGTGTGTTGGAGAAAAAGCTCGGGCACGATCCGGCCTCGGAGCGCCCGGGTTTGAAAGAGCACGTTTTCGGCTTCGGCCTGGTGAGGTATCCAGACCGTAGCGACAGGATACAGCCAACTGCTCACCGTGACGAGGAGCACGTAAATCAACAACACCGGTGTCGAGGGCAGAAGAAGAACACTCGAGACCACAAAGGAAACGGCCCAGAGAGCCTCTAGCGTCATCCAGATTTTTTCGTCTTTGCGCCCGCGCGGCCAGGCCCACAGGAACAGGCGAGACTGGTGACCGATTCCAGTGAGGAGCGCCCGCCAGAGCGGCATTTTTGCGGCGTGTCCCTCGATGTCGTCATCGTCGGGGAAATGGCGATGATGGCAGAGGTGAGTCAGTCGAAAAGCGTGCCCGCTTCGTAAAACCAACATTTCGACAAGGGCGAGGAAGACCTCGTTCGCCCAACGAGGAAGCCCGAGAGTCCGATGCAAGAGGTCGTGGGAAGTGGATACATAAGTGATAAACATCAGTCCCGCCACCGCGGCTACGGCCGGCACCCACCATCCCCGAAAAGCGAATACAAAGTACGCCGCCGCGCAGAAGACCGGCCGCAGGATAGACCAGGTGCGTTGCCAGGACGAAATCCGTAAGAGATCCCGGCCGAGCGAATCGAGGCTCGGTAGCGTGCTGCTCGTCTCGACGGCGCCCATTCCTGAGGGATGGAGGAAAGGGGAGCGGGTGCCAAGACTGCAAGAGCCCTCCGGCGCAACTCAGCAGGAGAGCTGCACCGGCGCAGTGCTCGGCGTTATGGACGCACCGGCGTCCGTATCCTGAGAACAGGGACAATCGGCGCTAGGGTCGCTGGGCCCCCGTAAGGCCTAGAGCGTCTGCGTCGTAACTGAAATAGACGCACACTGGAAACTGCGGAATGGGACACAGAGAGCACGGAGCGCCGACACAGAGGCTGCAGATAGATGCGGGCGGCTTGTTTGGTATGATCCGTGAAAATCCGGGTATTATCCGTGGTGAAAATGTATCGGATTAAAGGATCGACCATAAGAAAATAAAATAAACGGTTTACCTTTGGACTAGATAAACTCACCGAAGGAAAAAATCCCGCAACTTATTGCCTGACCATCCGTCAGATGGAGAAGACCGGCCCCCTGACTGGGCGGGCTACACGATTCATATGATTTTATACTTATACAATTAATGGCTGAGGGTCGCGCTCACGGCGGCTTCGCTCGCGTTAGTAACGAACGATGTGTAGTGTGCGGAAGCGAACTTGCCAATCGGAGCGCTTTCTCGCGCACCGAGCATCTCCGAAAAATCGGTTGGCGATCAATTGCGACCGACTGTTGTCGGAGATGGAAGTGGGCAAGCGCTCATGAGGCGACCGCAATTGCTTTGTCAATAATGCCACGACAGTCCGAACATTGGACCCAGCGCGTTGAGGCCGGGGTTGATTTTGTCGAGGCCGGTGTTCGATACGTGTTGAAAATAAAGGCCGAGGGATGCGCTCATCCGAGGCGTCCACTTTTTCCGTGCGCCGACGTAGACGAGCCAATTGAAATTCAAATCCTGGCCCTGCGCGCCCTTGATCTGGTGGCCTTTGCTGTCCATCACCCCGAGTCCGCCTCCGCTGGAGAAAAAGAACGAAGTGGTCCGTTCCGCATTCCACCACTCCACGCAGCCAGAGGCCGATGCGCCGAGGTAGCGGCTTTCCGGACCTTTGATGATCGGTTCAATCAGCAGACTGAGCCGAGTGCGGATGGACAATTCGCCGCCCGCGAAAGGGCGGCGGCCCACGACCGGAAGTTTCCAGGTTAGTAGTTGTGGAAGGACTACGTAAACCAGGGGCGTGGCTCCGCCGCCGACTTTGCGAATGACGCCGGTCTCGTAGTCGAACTCCCAATGCTGCAACGGATCATGGGGGCTCGTCTCGATCGTTCGCTGAGAAATCGGGGGCTCGTTCGAAGCTCGGGCCGTCTCGGGAATCGCCGCGCCGAGCGGCATAGCGGCAAGGAGGAGGGCAAACGCCGATTTCAGCATGCGGTGATAGAGAGCGAACGCGGGGTGACTGCAAGGCAAGGGTACGGACTGGGCCAATACGGCGAATCCCATTCCCAGCACGGAAGCCGTGCTGCTACGGAGCGAAGGACTTTATGTCTTCGACGATTCCGAAACAAAAAGCCCCGCTCGTCGGCCGAGCGGGGCGGAGGGTCAAACTGCGGGGAACGGCTCAGAATTCTTTTTCCAGGCGCAGAAAGAGAAAACGTCCATTGGCCAGAAAGCCATAGGTGCCTTGGTCGAAGCCCGAGGTCTCACGGCCGTTGAAGGGCGGGGGAGTGTCGAAGAGATTCTCGCATCCCACCGTCACGGTGATGTCTTTCCAGGTTTGATACGAAACCTCCGTGCTGCAGGTCGTGACTGCGTTTTCCTGCCACCCTTGGGCGACGTACCCGTCGTTCCAATACGCACCGAAGTAGTTGCCCGTCACCACCGCCCCAAGCTTGTTTTTCTGCCAGCGAACGCGCGCGCTGCCTTTCCAGCGCGGGTTATTGTAGAGACCGACGTTCTCGATCTTGCCCCCGCCAAAACCCGCGTCGTTCGCCAGACTGAAAATCCGCGTCCAATCCGTACGGATACGGAAGTCGCCATAGGGCGTGTCGATCAAATTGTATTGGGCCCCAAAATCCATGCCCTTGTACTCCTGGCTGGCGACGTTGAAGGGCACACGGCGGAGGGAAACGATCGGGCCGGGATTGCTTTGGCTGTTGTCCCGCACCACGGCTCCAGGGAACTGGTCTTCGCGCGAGAGCAGCGTGACTTCGCTCGGGGTGCTGATCACGTTTCCGATTTTGATGTCGAAGTAGTCGGCGGTGAACGAGAGGCCTTTTACCTTTTTGACGTCGACCACGATTCCTCCGTAATACACATCGGCGTTCTCCGGCTGAAGCTTCGGATTGCCGCCCGTGACGATTCGCATCTGGGTCGCCGGATCCTGCGGGCGCTTGGGGTCGGACCGAAGGGTCGAGGAGAACGCGACCGTCTGGGCGGTGTAGAGCTGGCCGAGATCGGGCGCCTTGAAGGATTTGGAGAGCGAGCCGCGGAGAATCAACCAATTGGTCGGTTCAATCATCAGGGCGATTTTCGGTTTGGTCGTGTCTCCGAAATCGCTGTATTTTTCGTAGCGGGCCGCCAACTGGAGCTCGGCCTTTTTCAAGCTCAGCTGTTCCTTCAATAAAGGGATGGTGGCTTCGGTGTACGCGCTCTTGACCGTGCGGCTGCCTTTATAGGGCGTGCCGCCGCCGGCGCCGACGTAGGAGGCCGTGTCGGGATTCGAATTGAGGGTGTCTCTTCGGGCTTCCCCGCCCAGCGCCAAGCCCACTCCACCGGCGGGAAAAAGAGTAAATACGTCTGGGGCGCTGATCGACGCATCAAACGACTGGGCCGTCACTTTGGAGGAACTATTGGAGACGGTAAAAAGACGATTCGGGACGTCGGCGTTGTCGGAGGGACCGAACGGGTTCAGCGCGGTTTGTCGCGTCGTCCCATTTAGCGCGGCCTGCAGATCGGACGCCCGTATTTGATTGCGCGATACGGTGGTGACTTCGCTCCCGCCGCCTCCGAAGGCTGCTTGCCAGCTCCAATGGTTGAAGAGTTCTCCGCCTGCTCCGACCAAGACGGTGCCGACCGTGGCATTCGTATCGTAGCCTCGTGGAGCGCCGAAATTGGTTCGATAAAGGAAGTTGGTGATGTCGGTGCCGAGCGGGTTGTAGGGATTGTTGGCCGGAATATTCAACAGGCCGGTCGGGCCGGTGCCGGGATTTTGGGTGCTCTGAATCACCGCCGGCGTGAATTGAAAGTCGATATCACTCACTCCATAGATCACCTCGCCGAAAAGATAGAGTTTGTCCGAAATTTCGTGCCGCAACGACGCGTACATATTGGTCCGATCGTACGGCGGCGACAACTCGTAGCTCTGGGCGAAATCGTAGCGATTTTCGTTGGGGATGACTGCGACCTTGGCGAAATCGCTCGTTTTCGGATTGGCCGTGGGTTGGCCCCCGGTCAGCACGTAAAGTCCGGCGCCGGTGGTAAACCCGGCCGCGGCAGCCTGACTCGCGGTGAGATTCAGGTTGGCCGGATAATTCGATGTACTGTTTTGGTTGATACCTTTTACCGGGTCGCCAAAGCGAGTGTAGTCGGTGCTTTCCGAACGCTTGAAGTCGCGGATAAAACTGGCGTTCTCCGATTCATATTGAACCGCGACGAGCACGGAGGTTTTTCCCGCCTGGGCACCGGCCAGGACGGAGGCTTTGCGCTGCAGCATGTCGTGCTTCAACGTGTCGCCAAACTCCAGGCTGGTGCTCACTCCCGTGTAGTCTTTTTTCAACTTGATATTCATCACCCCGGAAATCGCGTCGGAGCCGTAAATCGCGGAAGCACCATCTTTCAAGTATTCGATCGATTCGACCGCAGCGAGCGGGATGCTGTTGAAATCAAAAACCGACTGGCTGCTGGAGTTGGTCAACGCGTAGGTCAGAGCGCGCCGGCCGTTGACCAAGGCGAGGAAACGATTTGAGCCGAGCCCTCGTGGGTTGGCCGTTGCGGCGCCGCGGGTGAACGATGAGGTTTGAACCACTGAATTTGTCGAGCCGGTGTTGAAGGGGAGAGACTGGACGTAGTCCCCCAGCGTGCGAAAGCCCGACTGTTGAATTTCCTTCCGATCGATCACGACCACCGGGGCCGGTCCTTCGATATCCAAACGTTTGATACGCGATCCGGTGACCTCGAATTTTTCGAGTTTCGCCGGTTCCTCGTCGTTTTTTTTCGTTTTTGCGGGAGCTTCCTGCGCAAAAAGCGAATGCGTTGCCAGACTGGCCGTGGCGCAGAGAACGCCGACGGCAAGGCCCTTCCGGGTTTGGAAGATACTCATAGTTAATAGTTTGTTGTGGTAGAAGCCCTCCAGTCAAAGCGACCAGGAACTTCTTTGAGCGGGCGATGATGCAAACCTCGTACCGTTTTCCGAGTTTTCTAGGGACTTAACCCTAGTTTCTTTGCCAGCCCTCGGCTTACAGTAGCGGTTGCAACGCTGGTCGATGCGCTGCGCTCAATCAAAGCCTAAAGCGCTGATCTTTTTTCCACCTCCGCGGACCCGCGCAAAAAAAACGCACGTCCCCGGAGGAACGTGCGCGGTTCAACTCTGACCGAGGATCAGCGTTTTGGAGCGGCCGACGAAGCTGAGTCGGGTCCGGGTGTCACCGTCGATTGAATACTGACGGGTGGGGCGCTCGGCGCCGGTTTGTCCATCGCGCCTCGAAGCGCGGGCACCTGCTGGAGCAACCGTTCGAAGCTCACGCCGGTGAGCGATTCGAGGACGGGAGGCAGTTGACTGAGGATGGTGGTGACGTCGCTGGTGAGTTTGCTGGCGCCGCCCCCGGGTCCGGAGCCGGAGTTGATGATGACCATCTTGTCCGTCTTGGAGAGCGGCTCGGAGATTTTGCCCGCGATTTCCGGCAGAGCGCGAACGATCAGCTCGATGATCGCGGCCTGATTGTACTCCTTGAACGAGTCGGCCTTTTTGCGCATCGCCTCGGCGGTGGCGAGACCCTGCGCCTCGATAACCGACGCTTCGGCCAAGCCTCTCGCTTTGTTCGCGTCGGCTTCGGCGGCGCCGGTGGCCTTGACCACTTCGGCCTGCGCCAGACCTTTGGCTTTCGCCGCGCTGGCTGCGCCGGCCGCCTCGGTTTCGAGTTGGAATTTTGTCGCGGAAGCAAGGGTCTCCACCCGGTAACGCTCGGCATCGGCGGGTTTCTGGATGCTGGCCTCGAGCTCGCGTTGGCGACGCAAAATTTCCTGCTGCTGCAGTTCGATTTGCTTCTGTTTTTCAACGATGCTGACCTGCACTTCTTCCGCTTTGACCAGCTGGTTGGTCTTGAAGCGCTGCAGATCGTACGCGAGTTCGGACTCGGCTTTTTTCTGATTCACCGAGGCCTGATACTCGGCGAGACTCATTTGATAATCGCGCTGCGCTTCGGCGATTTTTGTATCCGCTTTGAACTTCGCTTCCTGTCCGGCTTGCCCGGCTTGAGCAGAGCGAATCACGGAATCGCGGTCGGCTTCGGCCTGGGCAATCACCGCGTCGCGTTTCACCTGCGCGATGCGCGGCTTGCCCAAAGCATCGAGATAACCCTGGGTATCGCGAATGTCGCGGATGGTGAAGCTGACAATGGTGAGACCCATGTTGGCCATATCGCCCGCGGCGACCTCCTGAACTTTCGAGGCAAAGGCGTCGCGGTTTTGATAGATTTCCTCGACCGTCATCGTGCCCAGAATCGCGCGGAGATGGCCCTCGAGGGTTTGCATCGCGATGCTCTTTATATCTTCCGTCGCCTTGCTGAGGAACTGCTCCGCGGCGGTCGCGATGGATACGTCGTCGCCCTTCACTTTGATCTGCGCGACGCCGTCGACCTTCACCGGCACACCCTTGCTGGTGTAGACTTCCGGGGTCTGTACATCGATGGTGAGGAGCTCGAGCGAAAGCACGTCGGCTTTTTCGATCACGGGGAGAATGAATGTACCGCCGCCCTTCACCACGCGAAAGCCGCGCACCGCGACGACGCCGTTTCCATCGGTGAACCGGTGCTGTCGGCCCGATACAATCAGGACCTCGTTGGGCCCCACCTTTGTATAGCGGCTGGACCAAACCGCAATAAAGAGGACGACAACGATGACGATGCCTCCGATTGCGACGGCAGCCAGGCCCATCTCGGAAAGATCGGCGAGAGCAAGGATAGTATTCATGGTGTGTGTAGGGAGAAAGGAATTACGCTAAAGGCGGCGGTGGTTTCAGGCCGTGCTGACATAAAATTGCGTGCCCTCCACGCGGACGATCCAGACGGTGGTGCCGGCCGGCACCGTATCAGTGGATTCACTACGCGCGGGGGCGGAGTAGCGGGTGCCGCCTTGGACATAGGCGATCTCGCCGACGCCGGACGGAGGAATCGGAGTGATCACCGTCGCCGCTTGCCCGATCAATTCGCCGACCCGGCCCTCGCTCGAGCTTTGGGTGCGGCGGAAGATCAGACTGAAAAACCAGCCTACGGTCGTGGCGATGAAAAGGGCTCCGGCCAACGCGATGAAACCGCTGAAGGCGTGGGTCGCCTTCAATCGACAGAGGACCATGCCCAGTCCTCCGAACGCGGTGATGAAGGTCGCGATCGTGGTCGGCCCAATCGGTGCGAAACCCGGCATGGTGTTTGGACCCGTCGAGGCCTCGGCATGACCGTGCGCACTGGAACTGTTGCCGGTGTGTTCCAAGTGACCGTGCCCGATTTCTCCATGCCCGCCGCCGACATGCCCGAACACGGCGCTGATCATGGTGAACAGGAGACCGACTCCAAAACAGATCGTATAAATCAGGAACGCATAAGATTTTCCCTCCACGTCTCCGTCGTAGGCCGCGAAGCCCGTGGCGGTGAGGGCGATGAAGGCGGCGAGCCCCACCTGAAGTTTTTTCACCGCGGCGAACTGGCCGAATTTCACCATCAGACTGACCCCGCCGCCGACCGTCGCGGTTTGGGCCAGGGCACTGCCGGCCAACGTGGCAGCCAGTCCGGCCGGCGGCGCCGCGATCGCGTGAGTGGTGATGACCAATCCCAGTGCGACCGCGGTGGAAGTGATGCCGCGGCGGGCCAGTTTGAGCCGCAATTTATCCAGGGCGCGTTCCGCTTTGATCCGCGCCGAGTTTTCCGCGATCCCGAGACTTGCGCCCAACGCGGCGAAAGGCAGACCCTCGAAATAGCGCATCAATACGACCACCCGATCGCGCTCGGGCAGTTCGCAGAGCGCCGAATCCAAAAGGGGACGAAGCCGTTCCCAGTCCACTTCGGTGACCGAAGTGCGTTCGATTTCATTCATGAGATGGGCCTCCCGTTCGCGGGTTTCGCGCCGCTGTTTCGCTCGCAGCGCCTTGAGGGCCGCGAACCGAGTGCTGAGATAGAGCCAACTCGTCAGGACTGGGCGAGAAGAGACTTCCTTGGCCTTGCGCGCCAGATCGATAAAAACGCTTTGGGCCACGTCTTGGGCGAGCAACATGTCGCCGTTCACCTGCCGCAGCGCCGCGGAGTAGACCAACCCAGCCTTGCGTTGGACCAACTCAGCAAAGGCGCTCTCCGACCCTTCCTGGACGTAGCGCTTTAGCAACTCGGAATCGTCTATCATCCTCGTGTTACACCCACAGATGACGGGAACCGCACAAAAATCCGATATTAATCGAGCCGGTTATAAATAAGCACTTTTTCTCTTTCCCCCTTTGTTAAATCGATGGAGCAGGGGCGGCGCGGCGAAAGCGATCTAAACCAGTAATGAACGTTGTCGGCGAGTTGACCGGCGAAGGGAGACGCACTTCGAGCGAAACCACGCGGCCGGGTTCAACCAGGAGGAAAGCTAGGCCGCCACGTTCAGCTTCTTTCGTAACCAATAAATAAATACGCACTATGGTAGATCTCGCCGTGTGTTGGTTTCGTTAATACAATCGATTTCACAAATCAAAGAAGCCTTCGGTTGTTTCTTTAGTTCCAACCACAACTATATATTCAGCGTGATCTGCGCACTCGATCCGACGATCCATCGGTCGCTCCTGGCTTTCAGCCCTAACCCTTGACGTTGTATAAAAAGTCGTTTGCGCCGAGGTTGGCGGCGTGTTTTTGCGACCGTGCGAACGGTCCGCCTCGATCAAACCGGCACGCCGGGAACGCTCGTTCTACACCAGGCCGCGCTCGCTTCTTTGGGCGGGGTGGAACAGGTTTCGCCATGGGAAAAACCTTTCAATCGATCTCTCCCGAGCTGCGCGCATGGATTGCGGGGCAAAAGATTTTCTTTGTATCCACCGCACCCCTCTCGGCCACCGGGCATGTGAACTGTTCGCCGAAGGGTGGTGATACCTTTCGGGTCTTGGGCGAGCGCGAGGTGGCGTATGCTGATTTAACCGGAAGTGGAATCGAGACGGCGGCGCATCTTCAGGAAAACGGCCGAATCGTCGTGATGTTTTGCGCCTTCGAGGGAGGGCCGAAAATTGTGCGCTTTCATGGACGCGGGGAAGTGATTTACCCGAACGACCCACGCTTTGCCCTGCTCGCGCTCCAGTTTCCGGCGCAGATGGGACTTCGCTCGATTATCAGAATTGAGGTTTCCAGAATCTCCGATTCCTGCGGCTACGCGGTTCCCTATTACGATTTTGTCTGCGAGCGCGATGCCCTAGACCATTGGGCGGAAAAAAAGGGAGACGAGGGCTTGGCCTTATATAGAGCGGAAAAAAATCAGCAAAGCATCGACGGCTTGGCGGGTTATCGGCCGCGCTGAACTCCCGCTTTAAGGCGACGGGCGACGAGCTGGGACCGAAAGACACCGCTCGGCGACCGCTTCGAAGCGGAGCGTAATCGCCGGGCGAGAGGGGAGGTGTGCAGGTGGAGTGGATACGCGGTTGAGAGAATTGATCCCGCTCTACTTGCGCTTTTTTTAGTCGCGCGTGCTTTGCCTGATGGACGCACATAAAATCCTAAGTTGGCTGCAGCCAGCGCTCGGCGTCCTGGTGATTTTATTCATCCTCCTCGATGTTTTTATGACCGTCCTCTATGCGAGGGTGGGGACGGGGATTTTGAGTTATATTATAGGCAAGTGGACGTGGGCCGTTTTCAAATGGGGCACGCGCCCCTTTGCGAAACGGCGAGGAAATTTCCTCTCGTTTTGCGGACCGGTCATTGTGGTTTTACTGATCGCAGCCTGGGGTTTCGGTCTCGCCCTAGGAACGGCTCTGATCATCCACCAGCAACTGGGTCGAACGATCGTGGCGACGAACGGTCCGACGCCGACCGATTTCGGGACCGCAATCTTCGTTGGCGGGAGTAGCCTTTCCATCATCGGGGTGAGCGATTTTTCCCCGAAGACGCGCGTGCTTCACTGGCTCTTTTTCGTCAATTCCCTCGTCGGCATGTCGGTCATTTCTTTGACCGTGACTTACGTGCTCCAGATTTATACTGCGCTGCAAAATCGGAATGCGTTCGCTTTGAAAATTCATATCGGCGCGGGCCAAAGGGGTGATGCCGCCGAGTGGGTCGTCGGGGCCGGGCCACGGGGACGGTTTGACCTCGGTTATAGCACCTTGGTCGAAGCGGGCGGCGAACTCGTTCACGTGAAAGAATCGCATCATTTCTATCCAGTGATTTTCTATTTTCGTTTCGCTTCCCCCTTCTACTCGGTCTCTCAATTTACCCTCACGCTTTTAGATAGTGTATCGCTGATAAAGAGCACGCTTCACGACCAGGAATATGCCTGGTTGAAGGAGTCAGGTGCGCTCTCTCAGCTCTGGCAGGGATCGATCCTGCTGTTGAAAATGCTGAACGACACCTTCGTGCCCGGAAGACTGGATGATATCGAAGCTCCTCCGAGCGAGGAAAACATGACGCGTTGGCGTCGAAGGTACCGGGAGGGCTTTCAACGTATCCAAGAAGCGGGTATCCGAACGGTTGAAGACCAGGCAGCCGGGTCGGATCGCTATGTGTCTCTTCGCGCCGAATGGGATCCTTATATCATGAACCTATCGAAGTTCGGGGCGTACCAGGCCGACGAGGTGGATCCGGTCGGCATGCCGGCGGGCAAGTAGGGTTATACGCTCCCAGCGGAGGGTCCGGCAGCTCATTATATTACATTCGAGCCAGCATCCCTCCGATCAAAATGAGCAGGAGGATGACGAGCATCCAGCGGGTGAATACAGGGTTCATCGGCGAAAAGGACGGGAGGAAAGGTTGCGGCTAACGGTGCGAAAGGAGGAGCGCGCGCGGGGCGGATGGGTGCTTCGCCGCGGTCTAGAGGCCGTCGTGCGCCGGCGAGAGCCGCGGGCGCGTCGTTCACGGGTGCGATGGGCGACGGTGAGGTGGAAAGGTTTGGCCGATGATACCGGGCGGCGAAACGGGTGGCGTGCTTTCAGGGAGAAAAGGCGGAGAATCCGAGTGGCGGAAATCACCGGAACCAGCCGTTGTGCGGGAAAAGAGAATACGTTTTTCACGCCGCATGAATCTCATATTTTGACGGCACCGATAACGGTCAGCGTCGTCCCCCGGACAAGCGGGGCGCAGGGCTGTCCGGGCTCGTCGGACTGCGCACCCTGAAGGGGTTATGAACCTCGCGTCCCGCGTCGGAGGCTCGGTTAAAACGCCCAATCAGAAACGCCAAAGAGCCTGCGCGGACCGCGCTGCTTTCGGAGTTTGGGCTCGGCGCTCGCGTTTGCTCCGGGTGAGCGCTCAGCGTTTCTTCGCCCGGCGACGTCGGATTTGCTTCGCGCGGAAGCTCAGGCCGATCCGGTTGGCCAGTTTACGGATGCGTTCTTCCCAGTGGACTCCGGTGAGATTTTTGCTCTGGGCGAAGAAGGGTTCCAGGACGCGAGCCACTTCACCGATGCTTTTTAATTTCGAGATCTCCGGCCAATAGAGCCAAAGCAGGAGATAGATGCCGGTGGCGTCGGTGGTGCTCCGCTGGGCTTGACGGTCGAGCAACTCAGGAAGTCGGTTGCCCACCGCTAACCCTTCCGCGAAGGCGCGTCGTTCGGTGAAGCTGGGCGCGAACAAGCGGCGCATCACCTGGGCTTGAAATTCATCGGAGAGGGGGAGGGTGCCCGACTCGGTTTGGATCGCCACCTCGGTCGATTTGGCGTCCAGCTCGAGACGCTCCGCCAGTTGACGGGCAAAGCCATCGTGGTGGTTTCCACGCGTGGCGAGCGCGAAGTCCCGGGCTTTTGCGGCCCAAGCGACGATCACGCCTTCCGCGAAAATCGATTCGTCGCCCGAAAGAATCGGGGCGTATTCGGTGGGGATAAACTGTTCTTTGAGGATCTGCATCACGCGCCGCGTCCACTGTGGAAACGTGCGCAGGTAGTCCGGGCGGGAGCCGATTTGCATCGCCTCGGCCACGCGCTCGAGGAGGCGCTCGTGGGTCAGGTCTGGCAGAGCTCCGGGCTCGATCCGCATGATGAGCGAACGCTCGGAACTTGGCCGAAAAACTCAACTAGAATGCGGTTTCGTCGGGGCCATCGGCCGGGTGTAGTTCCGTACCGAGCCATCCCCACTGGCCTCTCCTTATCGACGAATATAGCCGCGTATGGGGACGCCAACTACAGGCCGTCCTACGAGCTTTTCGCCCACATTGGCGCGATGCACACCAGAGCCCGACGGCGCTAGGGATCCGCCAGGGCAAGTTGGGCGGCCAAGCGGTCCGGAAGTTCAGCCCAGCGGGAGTAGGAGAGAAACTCGTCCACCCCCGCAGCCAAAGCCGCACCGGCGATTTCCTCCGCATTGCTCAACATGATAATGCGGCTCTTGAAGCCGGCGGATCTCAGCTGGTGGGTGAGTTCGAGGCCGTTGATCTCGCCGAATAATTTGTAGCGCGTCACCACCGCGGCGAGTTGGTGAGGGACCATTTGGAGAAGGCTCTGGACCGAGGAAGGCTCGATAATCCGGGCTTGGCGAAATCTGCGGCGCAAGGCGTAACGCAGCAATTCACGCGAATCCGAATGGTCATCCACGAGCGCAATGGTCCAGTCGACGTCGTCGTCATTCATGAGAAACAACGGCAGAGGGGGATTGCCGTTGGCTCGACTGTGTCCCGCCCGATGCTCTTCGCAAAAGCAAAGGGAGCTCAACCCCGAGGTAAGCGTCACCGGGCTGAGCCCTGATAGTCCGAAAAACAATTGTCAAAGTAGCTGTGCGTCCGAGGAGGCGGCGGGCGAGCGTATCCATGAATTGAATCGCGCGGAGCTCGGCTCCTCCGTCTGGTTGTAGCCGGGGGCGCTGACCCCGGGATCGACGTATTGGGAATCCCCTCGCCGTATTGGAAATCCCATACACCGGGGTCGGCGCCCCCGGCTACAACTACAACGGGAGAGCGACTCACCCGGAAGGCGAATTGGAACAAGGAAGCCCCGTAGTTGAAACGGCGCTACGCGGATCCCACTTCGCGGCCCAACCGGGTACGGTGGGGCAAAAGGGGGCGCGAGGCGGGCCTTTGATCACCTGGATAGACGCCTTTGGGCGGAATTCGCCCTGTTACCCCTTTTTTGCCCCGTCCAAGCGGCCGGAATCCGGCGGTAGACGTCCTAAATTTTTATGGAGAAAAGGTCCTCCGACCTCGCCAGGGAATGTCCTAGGATTTGAGGGCGCACACCGGATGTCTGAAGTTTCAGAGGGAGCGTAAAAAATCCGCCGTCTGCCCTCTGAAAGGAGCGGTGGATTCTGCAACGCCGTTTGCGATGTGAACGCAAATATTTATCCTTACCGGGCTGCCGTGCCAACCTATCTGAATGTGAATAAGTGAATAAGTTTTTTGTGAAACGCGATTCGGCTGCCTGGAGTTTCCTTGACGGGAAGGGGGTAGAATGGGTTGAAATGGGGCACTGTGGGGCAGTTTCCCTGCCCGTCTCATGGCCCAACTCGGCAAACCGTTCTACACCGGCCTTTATAGGCACGCTCTGGACGACAAGAATCGCCTCACGATTCCGTCGGCCTGGCGCTCCGCGCATGGAGAGAACGATACGTTTTTGGCCACTCCTCATCCCGATGGGTACGTCGCGGTTTTGCCTCCTGCGGAGGTGGATAAACTGTACGAAAAGGCCTCACAAAAGGCGCTGACCGATCGGGACGCACAAGACGCGTTTGCACGGTTCTTCGCTGCATCGCTTGCCTTCACCTTCGACAAGCAAGGTCGCATCAGTCTGACCGACGAATTGCGCAGCCATGCCGCCATCGACAAGGACGCCGTCCTGGTCGGTTCACTCAATAAATTCAGCATCTACAGCCCCTCCCGGTGGGAAAAAGTGGAGCAGCGGACGTCCGGAGAAAACTTCGGAGACCTCATGCGCCGTATCGGGATTTAACATGCGTAAGTCATTAATCTCTCGTCGTCCCGTAGCTCGGCTCACCCGTTTCGCCGCTTCCGCGGCCTTGCGTCGTCGCCTCGCACGCCCGCGCGCCAGCAGCGTCCAGGCTCACCCCCGCGTATCGGCCGGACTGATACTGCACCCGGTCGTTTCCCAAGGCCTGCCGGTGGGAAGCGCACGTCCCTATTCGAGGAGCCCCTTGGATGTTTGCGACGCTGCCTGACCTTTCCCCTGCAGCCTCGATGACACCCGGGCATCAGCCGGTCCTCTTGGCCGAGGTGCTCGGCCTGCTCAGCCCGGTGCCAAACGGCCGCTACCTCGACGCCACTTTCGGCGGCGGAGGCCACGCCCGTGCCATTTTGGAGAGCGCAGCCCAGACCTCGCTCGTCGGATTCGATCGCGACCCGGCCGCGCTCGAGCGCGCGCGGTCCTTGGAAGCTGAATACGCCGGCCGTTTCCGGTTGGTCTCTTCCGATTTTGGGGCCCTGGCCGATTTTCCGGAGAGCGACTTCGCTGGCATCCTCTTCGACCTGGGTCTCTCGTCCTTTCAACTGGACGAGGCCGACCGGGGTTTCTCTTTCCGTCACGACGCTCCGGCGGATATGCGGATGGACCCGCGCAGCGGCATTCCGGCCAGCCAATGGCTCGAAACCGCCACCGAAGAGATGGTGGTGCGGGCCGTCCGCGACCTCGGCGAGGAGCCGAACTGGCGTCGCGTGACTCGCGCGCTGCTCGCCGCGCGTGGGACCGGCCAGCTCTCCCGCACCGCCTCCCTGGCCAACGTAGTGGCCGAAGCGATACCGCCGCGGGACCGCTTCACCTCGAAGATTCATCCCGCGACGCGCGCCTTCCAGGGCATCCGCATCGCGGTGAACGATGAGCTCGGCGCGATCGAACGCGCCTTGCCCGCCGCTTTCGCCCGGCTCCGCTCCGGCGGCGTGCTCTGTGTCATCAGTTTTCACTCTCTCGAAGATCGGATCGTGAAGCAGTTTTTCCGCCGCCAATGCGGCCAACCGGAAAATGCCAACGATTCTTTGCCTCAGCAGTTCCGCGCCAAATACGCCGAGCCGCTTACTCGTCGTCCGGTGACGCCATCGGACGAGGAAATCGCCCTCAATCCGCGCAGTCGTTCGGCCAAGCTCCGCGCGCTCCGCAAGCTCTGAATTATTTTCGTCTCTCGTCGTCATGAAAAAAACTGAAACCCACGGGTTCGTGAACCAGCTCCTCGTCTACACTCTGGTCATGATCTGCTTCAGCGGGTCGATTGGCCTCGGCACCGTGTGGCTGCGTCAGCAGATGGCCCAGACCGCCAATGGCATTCGGCAATTGGAGGTGCGCAGTGAGGCCGCCGAGCGGCACCTCGCCGAAACCAACGCGCTCGTCGCGGCGGAAAGCACCGCTGATGTCCTGGTCCGCCGCAACGCGGAGTGGAATCTCGGTTTGGTTCAGCCGACCGAGCCGCAGATCGTGCGCGTGACCGAGCCGGTCGAGGATCGTCTGGCCCGCAAGCGTCACGATGAACTTTTCGCCAACGACACGTCGGTCAAGCCGGTTCGTTTCGTCCTCGGGAGCACCCAATAGGCCATGTCTAAGGGTTTCGCATCCAATTATCGGATCGTGATCCTCGGGTTCGGGGTGCTCGTCGCGTTCGGCGGCATCGCGACGCGGTTGGTGTTTCTGCATGTCATCGATCGGGCCAAGCTGGTCAATTACGTCGAGAAAGCCCGGCGCCAGGTCAACATCGAGTATGCCCGACGTGGCGATATTTTGGATACAAAGGGCGACGTCCTCGCGACCAGCCGCTCGCTCGTCATGCTTGGAGTCGACCCGCAGATGCTGCGTCCGGAAGACGAAAAGAAATGGCCGGAGCTTGCCCGCCTGGTCGGGCTTTCGCTCGAAGATTTGAAGGTTGTCCTGACCAAGAAGACCCGCGCCGCGGTCGCGGCCAGCGCGGAAACCACTCCAGCCGCGGCCGAGCCGGCCGAGGATGAGCACGACATCCGCTGGGCCAAGTTGAACGAGGGGATCAGCGAAGCGACCTACGATAAAATCACCGCGCTCGGGGTGCGCGGGGTGTATGGCATCCGCAACTACCGTCGGGCCTACCCGCACAATCAGCTCGCCGCCCACCTTCTCGGCTACGTCAACAAAGCCGAGGTCCCGGCCGCCGGAGTCGAGCGCTACGCCGATTTTTATCTCCGTGGCCAAAACGGCTGGCGCGAGTCGGAGAAAGACGGTCACCAGCGCGAACTCGCTCAGTTCCGTTCCCGCGACGTGCCGGCCACGGATGGCTACAGCGTGGTGCTCTCGATCGACTCGGTCATCCAGCACCTCGTCGAGGCCGAGCTGGAGGCGATCGCCAAAGAATTTACTCCCCAAAAAGCGACGATCATCGTGAGCGACGCGCGCACCGGTTTTCTGCTCGCCCTGGGGAATTACCCGACCTTCAACCCGAACGAGTACAACACTGCTCCGATGGAGGCGCAGACCAATTCGGCGATCGCTTTCCAACTCGATCCCGGCTCGACCTTCAAGATCGTGGCCGTGTCCGGTGCGCTGAACGAAGGTCTGGCTTCTCTGGATACACGTTTCGACTGCAGCCAGGAGATGATCGACTACAACGGTCGGCGCCTTCGGCTGATGAAGGATGATCACAAGGTCGATCATCCCCTGGCCGTTTCCGAGATCGTCGCGCTCTCCAGCAATCGCGGCGCGACCCAGCTCGCGATGAAGTTGGGCGACCAGCGGTTCTACGACTACGCTCGCGCCTTCGGTTTCGGCGAACGTTCCGGCTTTCCTTTCGGCGGTGAAATCTCCGGCCTGCTCAATCCTCCGGAGAAGTGGAGCGGCATCGATATCACCCGGATCCCGACCGGCTACTCCGTAAGTGCGACGCCCATACAGATTCACTACGGCATGGCCACCATCGCCAGCGGGGGCGAGCTCTTGCGGCCTCAGCTGATCCGCGAGGTTCACGACGCCTCCGGAGAACCGGTTTATCATTTCAACTGCTCCAGCCGTCGCCGCGTCATCAGCGTGAAAACGGCCGAGCAAGTCGCCCTCGCCCTGCGCGGGGTTGTGACCGACGGCACGGGCAAAAACGCAGCCATCCCCGGCTACCAAGTCGCGGGCAAAACCGGCACGGCCCAGAAGCTGATCGACGGCAAGTATTCAGAACACAACCACGTGGGCTCCTTCGTCGGATTTTTTCCGGCCAGCCGTCCCCGGGTGGTCATGACTATCATCGTCGACGACGGCCATGTGCCGAACGGCGGCGAGGCTTACGGCGCGGCCGTGGCCGCTCCCAGTTTCAAACGGCTGGGAGAAAAACTCATTCAATATCTCAACATTGAACCGGTTGAATCGGTCGTGGAGCCGAAAAAACCGCTGTTCGCTCTAGAAGGATCTCACCGATGATCGGTTATCTTACTCAGGATTATTCTCTTATTAGCGCATTTCGAACCCCGGCGTTTGGCCGGAGTGAAAAGCGGACTAACGTATCGAACCGCGTTTTCAAAATGGCTCCAAAACTTTCCGACTACTTCCGTGACGGAGAAATCGTTGCCATCAAGGGCACGCTCGACCGTCCCATCTCCGGCATCATCATGGACAGCCGGCGCGCGGTGCCGGGCACGCTTTTCTTCGCGCTGCCGGGGCTGCGTACCGATGGAAGTGGATACATCGACGAGGCGATCGATCGCGGCGCGGTGGCCGTTGTGACCTCGAAGATGCCGCTGCACCCGCCGGCCAAAGTGACCTTCATTCAAGTGGCCGATCCTCGCGCCACGCTCGCGCGCGTGTCGCAGCGTTTCTACCGTTTTCCCGACCGCGATATGACGGTCGTCGGCGTGACCGGCACGAACGGAAAGACCACGGTGACGCACCTGGTGAAGCATTTTCTCAACGGCGACCAGCGCGTGGGTTTGATCGGCACGATCAACTACGATCTCGGTCTCCGCACCGTCCCGTCCTACAAAACCACGCCGGAGTCGCTCGATATTTACGGCATGCTGGCCCAGATGCGCGACGCCGGCTGCCGCCAGGCAGTGATGGAAGTCAGCTCGCATGGCATCGACCAGCAGCGGGTCTTGGGCCTGAACTTCGGAGCCGCCGTATTCACGAACCTCACACGCGACCATCTCGACTACCACAAGACCCTCGAGGCCTATTTCGAGGTCAAGACCCGCCTCTTCACTGGCCAGACCGGCAGCGAACCCAAACTCGCGGTGGTGAACATCGACGATCCCTACGGCGAGAAATTGGTGGGGATTCTGCCGGAGAAGGTGCGCGCCGTGACCTATGGGGAAAATCCCAAGGCGCATGTTCGCGCCGAAGCGCTCTCGCTCAATTTTCGCAACACGACCTTCAAGCTCGTCTGGCCGCAAGGGGAGATGCTGATCGATTCACCTCTGATCGGCCGGTACAACGTGAGCAACCTTCTGGCCGCCGTCGCCACCGCCTGGGGCCTCGGTCGCGACCCGGTCGTATTCATGTCGCGGTTACGCTCCTTCAAGGGTGTGGCCGGTCGCATGGAGCGGATCGACGAAGGCCAGCCGTTCAACGTCTTGGTCGACTACGCCCACACCGACGACGCGCTGCGCAATGCCCTGGGCATGCTGCGCACCATCACGCCGGGCCGCCTGCTGGTCGTCTTCGGCTGTGGGGGCAATCGCGATCGCTCGAAACGGCCGTTGATGGTCAAGGCCGTCCAGGACTTTGCCGACCACGCTTTCGCCACCGCGGACAATCCGCGCAGCGAGGCGCTGACCCAGATTTTCGCCGACATGAAGGCCGGTGTCACCGCTCCGGAAAAAATCACTTGGATCGAGGACCGCCGCCGCGCGATCAGCCTGGCCTTGGACATCGCCAAACCGGGCGACTGCCTCCTCATCGCGGGCAAGGGCCACGAGTCGTATCAGGAATTTGCCGACACGGTTAGCCCCTTCGACGACCGGCAAGTCGTGCGCGAGTTGATCGGGATCAAAGCGCTGAAGACCTGAGCGAGCGCACCCGACCCGAATTTTTCACCCCTAATGAATACCACGAGACACGAACCCAGGGCGAGCAGCACGGCTTCGCGAAACGGATCGAGATGGACCCATGGGTCCCTCTTGGCCGTGCCGGCGTATTCTTCCGGCGTGCGAGCCTCGGCCGAGCCACCCGCGGCCAAGAGCAGCGCCGCTCCGGCCGACCGCATCCGGTTCGATTGTCAGACCGTGTATCCGGTCGCCCAATACTCCTCGGACTGTCCTCCCATCCGCACCTTGCCGAGCTCGACTGAACGCAAGGTTCGGAGCGTTCAGGTTCATTCCGGTTTGTTCGTCGTTCAGGACGCTTGATCCACCCCTGTGCCCTTGTTTGCCCCCTCGTTTCTTGCCAGCTGGACTGGCGGCCGATGGACCGGTCAACCGGTCCAGCCGCTGCATGGCTTCACTCAAGACACTCGGCAGCTTTTGCCCGGCCAGGTCTTTGTTGCTCTGCAAACCGGCAAGCGCGACGGTCATGACTTTCTCCCGGCCGCGTCGGCCGCTGGAGCGAGCGCGGCTCTGGTCAGCCGGGTGAATCCCGACCTCGACTTGCCGCAGTTGGTCGTGGCGGATCCCTTGACCGCTTTTCAAGCCATCGCCCGCGAGCACCGCCGCACCTTTCGCGGCGCGGTCACGGGGGTCACGGGCAGCTGCGGAAAAACCTCGACCAAGAATTTACTGGCCCGACTGCTGGGCGGCGACTCGGTCGTGCTCTCGACCGAAGGCAATCTCAACAATCATCTCGGAGTCCCTCTCACCCTCACCCGTCTCGAACCTGGAGTGCACGAGACCGCGGTGATCGAAGCGGGAATCAGCGGTCCGGGCGAGATGGCGACGCTGGCGACGATGATTGAACCGGATTATGGGGTGGTGACGCTGATTGCGCCCGCGCACACCGAAGAACTCGGAGGAGTGGACGGCGTGGCTCGCGAAAAAGCGGTATTGCTGGAGTCCATACGCCCCTCGGGTCTGGGAGTTTTTCCCAAGCAGTGCTGGGACTTTGCGCCCTTCCAAGACTTGCCCCAAACCAGCATCGTGGCCGTGCCGGAGGGCACCAAGATCTCGGCTCCACGGGTCCTGCATTTCGGGCTGATTTCGACCTCGGCCTCGTCCGAAGTCGTGATCGGACGCCGCCGCTTCACCTTCCGTCGCGTCTCGCGCGGGATGGCTCAGAACGCGGTGCTCGCCATCATTCTCGCCTCGGAAATCGGCGTATCCGACGACGCAATTCAACGCGGGCTGGACGGCTGGCAGCCGGCGAAATGGCGGGGCGAATTCCGTCAGGAAGGCGACCGCTCGCTGTATTTGGATTTCTACAACGCCAATCCGGCCTCGATGGCCGACGCGTTGGACAACTTTTTTGCCCTCGTGCCCGCCTCCGAGCCGCGCCTACTCGTGCTCGGCTGCATGGAGGAACTGGGACCGGATTCGCCGCGTTACCACCGCGAACTGGGACGCAGCTTGCAGCTCCGCCCCCAAGACCGCGCCTACGTGATCGGCACTGAGGCGGAGTCGGTCCGAGCCGGGGCGATTGCGAGCGGGCAGCCGGCCGAATGTATCGAGGTGATCACTACGTTGGCCCCCGTCACGCAACACCTGCAGGGCTTTCGCGGCGCGGTCTTCATGAAAGGCAGCCGCCGCTACGAGCTGGAAAAAGCGCTGCCTGCTTCCTTCGAAAAAACCGCTTCCACCACCGCGGGCCTGCCCAGTTCCGGGGCCGGAGCCGCGCGCTCCAGCTACGGATATCAGGACACCCGTTCTCCCTTCGCTTCCCCCCTGACCTGGCAATTCCCAAGCGTCGCGGCGCGCCGCAGTTCGCCAGGCAACAATCCTTTGAGCTGATGAAGAAGGACGGACGTAACCAGTATCCGGTGACAAGCCTCGAGAGCCAACGCGCGGCCGCGGTTGTAGCCGGGGGCGCCGACCCCGGTGCCTTGGTGGGACTTTGGCAATACGCCGGGCATAACGAAGGAAGCGACGGGTCGAACTCAACAGAATTTCAGAGGCGGCTTTGCCGTCGCGGGGTGGGGGCACCCCGCCTACATCAAGGCCCGGGGTCACCGCCCCCGGCTACAACGATCGCCGCGCCGGAGGCGTCGCTGTTTCTTGGTCCTTGTTACTTGGTCCTTGTTACTTCTGCCCGGGCTCGCCCCGGCGCGCAGCGCCGACTCCGATGCTGAGCTACCTTGCCGATTTCGAGCAGTACTGGGGCCCGCTGCGTCTGCTGCGGTTCATCACGCCACGCACACTCGGCGCGGCCGCGACCGCCATGATCATCGGGTTCATCATCGGACCGTGGGTCATCCGACGCCTGCGCGCGCTGAAGTTTGGCCAGCACTACGACGATGATCGCACCGGCGATCTGGCGCAGAAGTTCGACAAAAAAAATACGCCGACGATGGGCGGGCTGTTGATTTTCATGGCCGTCTTTTCGTCCACCTTTCTCTGGGCGCAACCGAACATCTGGGTCTTCGTCTGCATGTTCGTCTACGCGGCGCTGACCGGCGTGGGCTTTCGCGACGACTACCTGAAGGTGGTGAAGAAAAACCGGGCCGGCATCTCGTCGCGCGAGAAGATGTTTTGGCAAACCTTGATCACGCTCCTCGCGCTGGGCGCACTGCTCATCCACCCGCAGAGCTCGCACAAGATTCGCGAACTTTGGGTTCCGTTTATCAAGGAGCCGGTGTTCCTTTTCGCTGGCGCGATCGGTAGCGTGGGCCTGTTTGTGATGATCTTTTTCTGGCTGGTCGGCTTCAGCAACGCGATCAACCTGACCGACGGTCTCGATGGTTTGGCCATCGGCTGCACCATCACGGTGGCGCTGGTGTATGGAATTATGGCCTACATCGCGAGCAACGTGCGGGTCTCGGATTATCTCTTGCTCAGTCACGTTCCAGGCGCGGGCGAGCTCGCGATCATCTGCGGTTCGATCGTCGGCGCAGGCATGGCCTTCCTCTGGTACAATTCCTATCCCGCGGAACTCTTCATGGGCGACACCGGTTCGCTCGCGCTCGGAGGTCTGATCGGCCTGATCGCGTTCATGGTGCAGCAGCCGCTCACCCTCGTGATCGTCGGCGGAGTCTTCGTGGCGGAAGCGCTCTCGGTCATGATTCAGGTGAGTTATTTCAAGATGACGAAACGCCGCTACGGCGAGGGGCGCCGCGTTTTCCGCATGGCGCCGATCCATCACCATTTTCAGAAACTCGGTTGGCCCGAGACCAAGGTCGTGGCGCGATTTTGGATCGTCTCGTTGCTCTGCGCCCTCGCCGGATTGGGGACGCTGAAACTCCGCTGAAATGCTTCGCAAACGCCCCAGACCAAAATTCCAAAGGCCCAGTGAGAAGAAGCGACGCCCGCTGAAACAACCGACCCATTTTTAATATGCCAAAACTACATAGCCCGAAATCCCTAACGCCAAAAACCACCGGTATGTCCCGCTCACGGATCTTTTTCCCGCGTTCCGAGTTGGAGGGTGAACGGTCCTCTTCGCCGCACTCGACCTCGCCGCGGACCCGCCTCGCCGCGTTTCAGAATTACGAGACGTTCAAGTTCCGCGCGCTTCGTGCGACGTTGCTCATCGGCAGCTGGACTTTCGGAGTTTGTAGTTTTCCGCACAGGTTTTTCTTCAGTAACCGCTCTGTGAATACGATGTAGTCTTTTTAGCGCCGTGTCTTTCTACCTTCCAGAACTGCTTAAACCTCTGCTCGTTCAACCGGTCGCCGTCTTCGGCGGCGGGGTGAGCGGGCAGGCGGTTTTGTCGTTGTTGAAGAAGCTCGGCGCGCGGGGCGAACTCTACGACGAGAAGCAGAGCGACGCGCGACGCGAGTTCAGCGCGGCGCAAGCCAAGGCTTATCGGCTGGTCGTTTTCAGTCCCGGCTTTCCTCTCGATCACCTCTGGCTCCGCGCTGCGCGAGCCGCCGGTTGCACCTGTCTGGGCGAACTCGATTTCGCCGGACTCCTCTGGCGCGGCACAGTGATCGCGATCACGGGCACGAATGGAAAAACCACCCTGACGGAATTTCTGACCCATGCGTTAAAGCAGGTCGGCCGCTCCGCCAAAGCGACGGGCAACGTCGGTTATCCTTTTTCGCAGCTGGTCGCCGACACCGATGGCGGCGTGTTCGACAACGTGGCGGTCTGCGAGGTGAGTTCGTTTCAGGCCGAGACGTTGCTTCACTTCCGCGCCGATTCCGCGCTCTGGACCAACTTGGCGGAAGATCATCTCGAGCGGCATCCAAGCATGCGCGCGTACTTCGAGGCGAAGTGGCGCTTGTTCGACCGCACGGTCGGCGGCGTGATTCTGGCCGGAACCTCGGTCCAACGCTTTGCCGCGGAGTTCGGACGCGTTTTGCCGGTCGAAGCGGCGGTCGCGACAGAGGATCAGCCGGCGGACGTTTTGCTGGCCGGCACGGTTTTCGATCACTACCCGCAGCGGGAAAATTTTCTCCTCGCGGCGACCTGGTGGCAGCGCGCCGGTTTGTCCGAGGCGGATCTTTATGCGGCGGCGCATTCTTTCAAACTCGGTCGTCATCGGCTCGCGCGTGTCGCGGTGCGCGATGGCGTGACTTACTGGAACGATTCGAAGGCGACCAATTTTCACGCGGTCGAAGGCGCTCTCAGTTTTTTCACCGGACCCGTCTTGCTCATCCTCGGGGGCAAATCGAAAGGCGGCGACGTGCCAGGCTTCATCAGTCGCGTCGCACCGCGGATCAAGCACGCCTTCCTGATTGGCGACACGCGCGATTCTTTAGCGGAAGCTTGCACCCGCTTTCACGTGCCTCATTCCCTTTGCACCGGGCTGCAGGAAGCAGTGCAACGTGCGTCTCAAACGGCGGTCGGCGCCGACCACGTTCTGCTCAGTCCGGGCTTCTCGAGTTTCGATCTTTTTCGGAATTACGAGGACCGCGGAAACCAGTTTGAGCAATTTGTGAACAAGTTGGGAGCAACCCCCATTTTGACCTAGAAAACACTCTCGATCGGAGCATCTCGCCTATGAAAATTCTGAAAATTTTTGGCCTCGTTGTCGGCATCCATGTGGTGGCCTTCATGATTGTCTTTGCCATCCCCGGATGTCGCTCCATGAGCCGCCATTCGCCACCCCCGCCGTCGGCCGTTCAGGCCGAGCGCGCCCCGGTGCGTTCCGAGGCGGCCTATCAGCAGCGAGACGCGTCCAGTCCGGTCGCCTCGAACCCCTCTTCTTCCCTCGTAGAACCCTCGTTGAACCCGGCGACTGTATCCACTTCTCCCACCGTCAGTTTTCCGCTGAATTCCGGTGGTTCCGCCGGTGTCCGGGCCAATCCCACGCGGCCGGGAACGCCGCAGGCCGCAGTGGCTCGGAATCCCTCAGCGCCGGAGACCACGCCAGCCTCGAGTTACGTCGTCGTCGCAGGGGACAGCCTTTCAAAAATCGCTAAAAAACATAACTTGACCAGCAAGGAATTAGCCTCTGCGAACAACCTTCGTCCTGAGGCCCCTTTACGCCTTGGACAGAAGCTTATGATCCCGGGAAAAGCGACCCCGATGTCGGCCGCTTCGTCTCAGCCCGCGAGCCCGACGGGCGACACCCTGGTCTACAAAGTCAAGGCAGGCGATTCCCTCGCTGTAATCGCAAAGCGGGCCGGCACGACCACGGCTGCCATCCGTGCGCTCAACCATCTTAAGAACGACACGGTCCGCGCGGGTCAGGAACTCACTTTGCCCGCGGGCTCGACCGCCGCCGCGACCTTGGCCTCCACGCCCGGAGAGACCGACGCGACGGTCACGGCCACAAAAGGCGCCGACAACAAAATCCACCACGTGGTCAAACCCGGCGAAAATCTCGGAATTATCGCGCGTCACTATGGCGTGAAGAGCAGCGAAATCGCGGTGGCCAACAACATCGCGGATCCGCTGAAAGTTCGCGCCGGTCAGGATTTGATCATCCCCGGCGGCAAGGAATCCAACTCCGGTAGTGCCCACGCCACTACGCAGCCTCCGCCCCGCACCCCTGCGCGCCCGGTGGCGACGGAAGCCACTCCGGCCGCGCCCGAGCCGTCCAGCCCGGTTTCCACCCCGGTCGACTCCAATCCGATCGCTCCGTCTTCCCCCGCCTCCTCGACTCCGGTTCCGCCGACCGTCGAGGTGCAGGAGACCAATCCGATCGCGACCCCCAAGCCCTGAGTGTGTGAGCACAACGGTGTAACCGCGGTTTAACTACCCACATGCCGAAATCCTCTTCAGGGTCGGACGTTGCCTCTGGGCGCAACGTACTGAATCCGGCATCGGTCATTGCCGTGTGTGCGGTCGCGCTCACCTTCCTCGGCCTGATCATTTTGTTCAGCGCCAGCGCCGCCTACAAACAGGGGCCGTTCTTTTATTTGAAGAAGCAGTTGATCGGGGTCGCGCTCGCCTCCGCGCTGGCCTATGTCACCAGCCGTCTCGATCTGGAGAATCTCCGGCGCTACGCCTGGTACATCGGCGGCGGCTGTCTCTTGCTCCTCGTCGCTGTCCTCGTTCCGCACGTCGGCGTCTGGCGCAATGGCGCGCGGCGCTGGATCGGCTACGGACCGCTCCTTCTTCAAGTTTCGGAATTCGCCAAACTCGCGGTCGTGTTCTGCCTCGCCCACTACCTCGCGCTCAATCAGACCCGGATCGGAGAGTTTAAACGTGGATACGTTTACCCCCTCGCGATCATCGGCGCCTTTGCCCTCCTGGTGCAGCGCGAGCCGGACTTCGGCACCGCCGCGTTGATGGTCACGGTCAGCCTCTCGCTCCTCTTCCTCGCGGGCGCGCGCTGGCTCTACATTCTGCCCACGGTAGGCGCGGTGATCGGGCTTTTCAGCGTGGCGGTGATGCTCAACCCAAACCGCCTGCACCGCTTCCTCGCCTTCCTCGACGTCGAGGCGAACAAGCAGAGCGGCACGTATCAACTTTACCAAGCCCTCGCCGCATTCGCGGTTGGCGGCGTGCGCGGAGCCGGGCTAGGGCAGGGGCGCCAGCAGCTCAACTTTTTGCCCGAGGCGCACACCGACATGATTTTCGCGGTGCTCGGCGAAGAGCTCGGTCTGATTTTTACCCTCGGGGTGGTGGGGCTCTTTGTCACCATCTTCATCGCCGGTTGGGTCCAGCTCCGCCGCGCTCCGAATCTTTTTCAATTTCTTCTGGTGACCGGCTGCATCCTCCTGATCTGCCTCCAGTCGATCATCAATCTCGGCGTGGTGACGGGCATTTTTCCCACCAAGGGAATGTCGCTCCCCTTTATTAGCGCAGGCCTCTCGAACCTCCTGCTCATGGGCCTGCTCGTCGGCATCGTCCTCAACACCCAGCGTTCCTGGCCCCGGCCCGCAATCTCGCGCACCCGCCGGACGATGAAGGAAGTCGTGGCGGCGTGACGCTGCGCAATGATCAGTGACCATTGACCAATGACCAGTGCTGGAAGTGACAAGGACCAAGGGCCAAGTGACAAGAGCCCGCGCGCTGCCGCGCGGGAGGGTTCTGGTATTTATGGTGGAGCGACCCGTCCCTGGGGCGCTTGGACGACTCTTTCGCCGCAGGGGCGCGTCGACCCACCTTGGATTCAAGACGCAAGCGTCGCTTTTGTTGTAGCCGGGGGCGCCGACCCCGGGGTTTGCGTAGCCCTGTCCGGGAGGACAGGGACAAAGACGAAAGAACGACCGATAGCTCCGTCCAAAAAGATCAACGTTAACGCAGGCAACGATTTCATCCCGCCCTTCCGAGGGCGGGCTACATCCGGAGACGAACGCTCCGTTGTAGCCGGGGGCGCCGACCCCGGGGGTTGCGTAACCCTGTCCGGGAGGACAGGGACAAAGACGAAAGAACGACCGATATCTCCGTCCAAAAAGATCAACGTTAACGCAGGCAACGATTTCATCCCGCCCTTCCCAGGGCGGGCTAC